>Ga0233403_10000532_pt1 | contig 18045 bp, 14 predicted proteins | sample Na_oxic_1_MG_FD_179866 | JGI IMG/M metagenome (GOLD analysis project Ga0233403, IMG submission 179866) | Seawater microbial communities from Saanich Inlet, British Columbia, Canada - Na_oxic_1_MG | ecosystem: Environmental > Aquatic > Marine > Inlet | place: Canada: British Columbia | collected...
CCTTAATAATTACCTCCCCCAACTCCTCCTTATGAAGAAGGGTGGTTGGTGGTATGTTTACTTTTGCAACTTCTCAATTGAAGCTTTATCTAAACCCGTCACTTGCATGATAATGGCTATTTCAATTCTGGCTTGCAACATTTTTTTAGCCGTCTGTAACTTAGTGGTTATTTCAGATTGTTGTGCCGCTCTTTCCGCTTTCTCGGCTTTTTCTAAAGCAGATCGTTCTTTCGCGTTGGCTTTTTCTAACGCCTCTTTTGCGGCTTTTTCAGTTTGTTGATTTTTTTCCAAGCCCCAAAGCAACAAATTGTCATTCTGGTCCCACCAACGTAACCAATAACCAATTCTAGTCGTATCTGGCCTGGTACCATACCAGACACCCAAAAATAATTCGAGGGACTCTATCCAATAACGTTCATTTTGATCTGGGTTTTGGCGTTGGTAACGCTCCGATTTGAGTTGATAGGCTTCTAAAGTGCCATTGTCCGAATTAAAAATGGCATAGACTGGGACTTTTAAGATTTGCTCATAAAAAAACCATTTCCCATAGGGCCAAGTTGATTTTTGATCATATTCACGCCCGTCTTCATCGGATAAAAATTCCATCACCACTTCTGGCAACTCGCCTTCTTTATAAGGTGTATAGCTTTTACGATCTTGCCCTTCTGGTATAGGTATCACGTTTGGGACATAGAGCCAATCTGGGGCTTTGACCACGGTTTTGCCATTGACGGTAGCAACCAAACCAAAATTCGTGGCCACTAATTGAGTGGGAGAAACGACTCCAAGGGCTTCTCGTAAAGCTTCGGCGAGTAAAGGTTGTGCGAAATTGTCCACGGGATCGTCCGGTAATTCAAAATGAGGGGGAAGTTTGTTCCAAGTAATGATAAGGGGTTCAATTTTTGGTGTGAAAATCGGTTTAGGTTTAAAAGTTGGCCCCCATCTTTTCTCAATAACGGGTTGAATGGATTGCATGATGATACCTCAGTAACAAAAATGTATATGTTATGTATCGTAAGTTAAATTGAAATGCGAATCAACGGATTGAAAATTTTACCTGTCTTTTATTTTTTCCTTTTACCTTAAACTTCCTCCCAAGGCCCTCCCTTAACCTTCTCCCACAGACCGTGCTGTGGAAGGGAAGACTTTTTACTGCAACGCCTCAATTGAAGCTTTATCTAAACCCGTCACTTGCATGATAAATCCAATTTCGGCATTGGCTTGGAGCATTTGTTTGGCCATTTGTAATTTGGTGGTTATTTCAGCTTTTTCGGCTTTTTCTAACGCGGCTCGTTTTTCATCTTCAGAGCGTTGTGCTTTTTCTAAAGCGGCTCGTTTTTCCGCTTCGGCTTTTTCTAAAGCCTCTTTCTCCCATAACAACAAATGATCATAAGTATCCCACCAACGTAACCAATAACCGGTTCTAGTCGTCTTTGGCTTCAAACCATGCCAGACACCCAAAAATAATCCAAGACTATCTATCCAAAAATGTCCATTTTTATCTGGTTTTTGGCGTTGGTAACGCTCCGATTTGAGTTGATAGACTTCTAAAGTGCCATTGTCCGAATTAAAAATGGCATAGACTGGGACTTTTAAGATTTGCTCATAAAAAAACCATTTCCCATAGGGCCAAGTTGATTTTTGATCATATTCACGCCCGTCTTCATCGGATAAAAATTCCATCACCACTTCTGGCAACTCGCCTTCTTTATAAGGTGTATAGCTTTTACGATCTTTGCCTTCTGGTAGTGGTATCACATTCGGGACAAATACCCAATCTGGGGCTTTGACCACAGTTTTACCATTGACGGTAGCAACCAAACCAAAATTCGTGGCCACTAATTGAGTGAGAGAAACGACTCCAAGGGCTTCTCGTAAAGCTTCGGCGAGTAAAGGTTGTGCGAAATTGTCCACAGGATCGTCCGGTAATTCAAAATGAGGGGGAAGTTTGTTCCAAGTGATGGTCAGAGGTTCAATTTTTGGTGTGAAAATCGGTTTGGGTTTAAAAGTTGGCCCCCATCTTTTCTCAATAACGGGTTGAATGGATTGCATGATGATACCTCAGTAACAAAAATGAATCAGTGTCGTAAGTCAAATTGAAATGGGAGTCAACGGATTGAAAATTTTACCTCCCGTTAATTTTTCCCTTAATAATTACCTCCCCCAACTCCTCCTTATGAAGAAGGGTGGTTGGTGGTATGTTTACTTTTGCAACTTCTCAATTGAAGCTTTATCTAAACCCGTCACTTGCATGATAATGGCTATTTCAATTTTGGCTTGCAACATTTTTTTAGCCGTCTGTAACTTAGTGGTAATTTCGGTTTTCTCAGCTTTTTCTAATGCGGCTCGTTTTTCCGCTTCGGCTTTTTCTAAAATTTGAACTGCACGTTGATAGCCTGCCTCTTCACCTTGAAAAAACACTTCCCAATGTTCCGATTCTTCCATGCTCTTTTGATAGTGCCGATTTTCTGAATACCGTTGGTAAACTTGACGTTCTTCGTCAGGTAATTTGAGGACATTGAGTTTATCCTTGGCTTCTTTTAAGCCTTGGGCACTAAAGGAATCCAAAATGGTTTCATTCTTAAAAAAATAAACCCATTCATCCAAAGTATCATTCACCTTATCGGCAAATTTCTCAATTTTAATCAAATAATATTCGGGATAAATGTCGGCGGGCGTTTGACAATGGTAGAGGTGTTTTTGGGCTTTAGTGAGTTGTAAATGGTCATTGCGATGCAACCCGCGAAAGTTTGTTGTGCCATGATAAAGGTAATCGTCCCCTTCGCCTAAATCAAAATAGACAATGCTCACCGAAATGACTTTTTTGATTTGGGTATAAGCTTCACCTTCCTTGAGATATTCCGTGATTAACTTGGAAGTGCCATAAAGAATTCGATGAAAAAAATCGTATTCGGTTTTATATTGGAGTTCAATCAGAATCAATTCACCGTGCTGATTTTTGACGAGGGCATCAACCCGATTGTATTTATCATCGCGTGTGGATTTATTGCTTTCACTTTCAAGGATTTCTTGAATTTGAATGGGTTGTTTTAATAATTCACTCAAAAAACCATCGACAATCACGTAATTGGTTTTATCACGGAGCATGTATTTTATCACCCAATCAAAGCTGACAAATTTTTGTTTCATCATTGATTTTGTTTAAAATGCGTGGGATGGCACTGAGGTCGTTCAATGGGATTGCTTCTATGAGTAATGGGCAATGGGAATTTAATAATGGGTAAGTTTGACCAAAAACTAATAAATACCACATATTTTATTGAATGGTTCCTGTTAAAAAAATCCTATTTCCTTAATATCCTAGAACCAATCCCATTGAACGATCCCGTGCCATCAATTGCTGCATAATTGATATCTTTTCTTTAATAGTGAATAGCTAATAATATGAACCCAAAAATAAATTTTGGATTCCAACAACCTGCCAAAATAAATGTTGAATACCAAAATTTTAATTCATATTAGTAGGAGAAGTAATAAGCATTGAATGCGCTTGGCGTTGCAAAATACTGGTAAATTCGTCTAAAAAAGTATCATAACGTGTTATCAAGCGATCGACATCGTCAACATAGTTATTGTAAGCCATGACTGCTGGGATTGCGGCAAATAAACCCATGGCTGTTGCAATCAACGCTTCCGAAATACCAGGGGCTACCATGGCTAAGGTAACTTGTTGCTCCATAGTCCCTAGCGCATGAAATGAATTCATTATGCCCCACACGGTACCAAATAGCCCAATATAGGGACTGACTGAACCTACAGTTGCGAGTGTGGCTAAATTGGCATCTAATTCATCCATTTCCCGATGCAATGCAACGCGCATGGCACGTTGTGAACCTTCTAACAAAGTGGTAGGCGTGATATTAGGTTGTTTACGCAATTTCACAAATTCCATATAACCAGAGGTAAAAATATTAGCCATACCTTTTGGTTCTTCTTCCTCACTCACAATGCGATTATATAACGCATTTAAATCTTTAAATTTCCAAAAACGGTCTTCAAAATGATCGCTAGTACGACGCGCTCTTTTCAAAAAACGACTTTTGCGAAATATGAGTGTCCAAGAATAAATAGAAATTAATAATAACAACAACATCACCATTTGCACCAGCAAACTGGCTTCCAATATTAATTGTATAAATGATAAATTTAATTCTGGCATGTTTTTAAAGGTGTCAGGTATCAGGTTTAAAGGTGTCAGGTATCAGGTATCAGGTATCAGGTATATGACACAAATAGTATTTCTTTAAGAAATACTATTTGTTATTTTTTTAATGGTTATCAATTTTTTCTTCAATGTTTCGGAATATTTTGAGCATATCCCATGGTAATGGTTGAATACGTTGATCGATAGGATTAATAGCTGCAATTTTAACAACGGCTTCACATAAAACCTCTGTATCACGCAATACTTGTTGGTTGAATGTTATACTGACTTTGCCCATTTGAGTTAAGCGAGAGGTAACATTTAACAAATCATTGAATAAAGCGGGTTTTAAGTAATCTATAGAGAGTTTTCGGACAACAAACACTAGATGATATTGTTCTCGTAATTGCGTTTGTTCAAAGCCAAGATGACGTAACCATTCAGTGCGAGCGCGTTCCATAAATTTCAAATAATTCGTGTGATAAACAAAGCCACCGGCATCACTGTCTTCATAATACACACGAATTGGCCAAATAAATTCATTTTGGCTCAAAGAGTTTTCATGTTTCATGTTTTTTTCTTCAATTTTTCCAAGAGAAATTTTTGGAGGTCATACCAAAGCTAAAGCTTTGGATTCCAGTTAGGGATTCGGAGTCCAAAGCTTTAGCTTTGGAATAATTTATCGCTTTCAAATAAATCCTTTGGGCCTTTTGGGGTTAAGTTAAAATGTTGCCAAGCTAATCGCGTGGCAACACGTCCTCTTGGGGTACGCATTAAAAGGCCCTGTTGCAACAAAAACGGTTCAATAACCTCTTCTATCGTACCTCGCTCTTCACCAACAATCGCAGCTAAAGTTTCTACGCCTACTGGCCCACCATCAAATTTCTCCATAATAGCCAATAATAATTTTCGATCCATGATGTCTAACCCATAAGTATCGACATTTAATAAATCCAACGCTTTTTTTGCAATTTCACAAGTAATTTGCCCATCAGCACGGACTTGGGCATAATCACGTACTCGCCGCAATAAGCGATTAGCTATACGCGGTGTTCCTCGTGAACGACACGCTAATTCCATGGCACCCTCGGTATCAATTGACACATTTAAAATGCTGGCAGAACGAGTAATAATTTTTGCCAAATCTTCATGGCTATAAAATTCTAATCGTTGCGTAATTCCAAACCGATCTCGTAATGGTGAAGTGAGTAAGCCGGCACGAGTGGTTGCTCCTATGAGGGTAAACGGGGGTAAATCCAATTTAATAGAACGAGCAGAGGGCCCTTCACCGATCATAATATCTAATTGAAAATCTTCCATTGCCGGATATAACATTTCTTCAACCACCGGACTTAAACGATGAATTTCATCAATAAATAATACATCACGCGCCTCTAAATTAGTCAATAAAGCGGCTAAATCGCCAGCCCGCTCCAAAACTGGCCCTGAAGTTTGACGGATATTGACTTCCATTTCGTTAGCCACGATATGAGACAGGGTCGTTTTTCCAAGACCTGGGGGGCCAAAAATCAATAAGTGATCAAGTGCCTCCCCCCGCGATTTAGCTGCTGGAATAAAAATTTCCATTTGTTCACAGACACGCGGTTGTCCAGCATAATCCTCTAAGTGTCGTGGACGGATTGCCTTATCAATAGCACGATCTTCAGAATTGTCTATTGGGCTTATTAAACGGTCGGTTTCAATGGTCACAAGAATTTTAGTGAAGAATTATCGTTAATGAGTGAGTAAGTAGGGTGAGTAAACAGACAGTACCATTTTTGGCTTATTTCGAGTCTAGGTTACCTGCTTGCCGGGGCCATACCAAATAAAGTAAAACTGTCCTTTGGTTTCATTTTTAAAAAAGCAAATAAATTAATCATTTTGCCAATTCCTGATGAGTCTCTTGTTTTTAAATATTTATAATGATGCATTGTCTGTCATCGTTTAATTAATTGATATAACTATCATTTAAAATAAATTTTGTTATTTCAGTAAGTACACATAAATCTTTTAACATTTTGGATGAGTAAAAAATACGATTTCTTAAAGAAATCGTATTTTTTAGAAAAATTAAAATACTTGTTGTTTACTTACCTATATATTTTTAATTATAATAATTAAAAAACTTTAACTAAAATTAATAATATAGTGTGGCATTCTATTCAAAATAACATAGACTCAAAAAATTAATTAATAATGAAAAAAGCCGTCATATTAGTGTCAGGGGGACTTGATTCCGCCACTACCCTAGCTATTGCTAAATCACAAGGCTATGTCTGTTATGCCCTCAGTTTTGATTATGGACAACGCCACCGTATTGAATTACAAGCCGCTCGTCAAGTGGCAAAGCATTTAGGCGTGGTTGAACATAAATTTATTCATATCAATTTAGATAGTATTGGTGGATCGGCACTGACAGATACTCAAATAAATGTTCCCACTCAAGGTCTGTCTGATCAAATTCCTATTACCTATGTACCGGCACGTAATACCGTTTTTTTAGCCTTAGCACTTGGCTGGGCAGAAGTTTTATCAGCTTATCATATATTTATTGGTGTCAATGCCGTTGACTATTCAGGCTATCCGGATTGTCGTCCTAAATTTGTCGAAGCTTTTGAACAATTAGCCAATCTTGCCACCAAAGCCGGTGTAGAAGGACACTCATTTAAAATACATACTCCACTAATCCATTTAACAAAAGCACAAATTATTCAAGAAGGGCTACGTTTAGGTGTAGACTATAATTTAACCATTTCATGTTATCAACCCAATCCCAATGGCTATGCTTGTGGTATGTGTGATGCATGTCGGTTACGAGCGGACGGATTTAGTCGCTTAGACGTACCTGATCCCACTCAGTATCATTCAATTTAAAATTATCATTTACATAAGTTTTAATAATAAAATAAATTTGTAAAATAAACATTTTTTAGGTTAAAATTCAAATTAATTAATAATACCTAAAAAATATAAAATTTATATCTAATTGATTTTTACGGTTATTAGAAAGTATTTTCGTTTCGTGCTTTGGAGTTATTCGCAATAGCGTAGGTTTTTGGTAACTGATAACTGATAACTGATAATTGGGTTTCATATTTTTCATTACATGTCAATTAGGAGGCATAATGCAATTTTTAAATCGCACAATACGTGTGAAATGGTTTGGTCTTATTTTGGTTGGGTTATCTTTGCCATTTTATGGATGGGCAGCCGATGTTCTCATGGAAGATAATTCTCGCTTGATGGAAGAAAGCAAGACTTCTGTAGAACAAGAAAAAATACTCATGGAAGAGATAGAAATGCTTATGGAAGCAGGAGAAAAAACGTTTCTAAAAGAGAGTAATACTCTCATGGAAGACGTGAAGACTCTGATGGAAAAGGACGAGTCAACATCAGGAAAAACGCTCATGGAAGATGGCAATCTTCTTAGTCCAACGACAATTCCCACCGAAGAAGAGACGGATAGTCGCTTGATAAAACAGAATTTTTCCGACACTTCAAACAATGACAGTCGTTCTCAATCTGATAATTCTGATAATATTGTTTGTAAAAACAAAGATATATGCCGGCAAGGTTCGACCAGTTTGCCGTTGCGTGCGTTACCTAGGGCGATGTCTTCATTATACAATGAACCCAATACCTCTTCTCAAGTCTTATCTTCCAACGTAAAAGCTTTTTGGCCCCTCTACGTGTTTGCTCGAAAAGACCTTGACTTTTCATCTCCAACAAACCCAAAAGGTTGGTATCAAGTCGGAACAATGATTGATGATCCCGTCGGTTGGATGCAAGCTAAGGATATTTTAGAATGGAAACAATCATTACTGGTTTCTTACACGCATCCAGGGACCGGTGACGAACGTCGCAATTCCGTCTTAATGTTCGACAACAAAGCCGCTTTACGAAAAATCGCAGAAGCTGATGAAAGAGAAACCCAAGTTCAAACCATGCTTGCCGGCTTAAATCGTCAACCGATTAAAGTACCGAACCATGTCATCAGTCGAGAACCTGCCCGTTTTGTCAATATTGATGAAAAATTTTATCTGTTACCAGTCATTGATTTTGAACAGATCGATATATTTGATGATGAAACGCGCTATCTGAAAATTGCTGCTGCAATACCGCATAGCCGTGCCGATGAAACTAATCCTGATACATTGGCTAACCGCAACTTTGCAGAACAAGCTACGCAAACAGAAACTGTGACAGATACTCAGGCTAAAACGTTGGGCCTTGATATTAAATTTGTCATGGATATGACTGGCAGTATGGGACCCTTTATTAAGCGCACCAAAGAAGCGATTGCCAAAGTGGCAACCATGATCGCCAAAGAAAATCTTGATATTCAAGTACGCTTTGGTTTAGTTGGTTATCGTGATGATCTCGTGACTGTCCCAGGCTTAAAATTCGTCATCAACAATTTTACGCCCACATTAGTAACGGTTGATGAATTTGATAAAGTCATTGCCAAAGCCAGTCCGGCTACCGATAAAAGTGGTGACTATCAAGAAGAAGCCTTTGCTGGCATCAATGAAGCCCTCAATTCAGATTGGAATGACAATACCTTAAAGTTCATTATTTTGGTCGGTGATGCTAGTTCTCATCCAGTGAGTCATTCACAAAATACGACCGGTTTAGATGCTGTTCAATTACGTGAATTAGCCAATGGTCAAAAAATAAATATTATTTCTATTCACTTGAAAGCGTCTCGCTTTAAAGCGGATCATGCTTTGGCAGAAAGACAATTCACAACCCTGGCTGAAAATAAAGGCAGTCAATCAGCAGCCTATTTGGCCGTTGCAGCCCACAAGCATGAAGAATTTGAATTGGCAGTAAAAAATGTCGCCACTGCCTTATCAAAAGTTGTTGCCAAAGTTCGTCAAGGTAATATTGAAATTATTAAAAAGACGCATGACACCACCCGCATTATTGAAACTCAAGATATCAGCACTAAAGCCGAAAAAATGGCTGAAGCTACTGCTGCCAACGCATTAGTGGATTATCTGGGTAATGTGGCGAATCCGCCCAGAGACATTACCGCATGGATCATGGATAGGGACTTAGTTGATCCCACTATCCGTTCATTACAAGTGCGTGTATTGCTGAAAAAACGTGAGTTGAACGATTTGATTCAAGCTCTTGAAGCCGTACTCAAAGCGGTCAAACGTTCACAACTCACCAGTATGCAATTCTTTGATGCCCTGCAAGGTGTCGTTACTCAAACCACTAAAGGTGGTGACAACAAAATCACGCTTGAATCAGCCACAAGATTAGCCGATTCAGGATTAATGCCCTCTTGGATTAACAGTTTACCTTATAAGAGCGCGATTTTGGAAATGAGCAACGAACTGTTTGAAGCGTTGTCAGCAGAAGAACGTGCCAACTTGGAATATGAAATTGAAGCTAAACTGCAACTTTACCGAGAAATTAATGAAAACAGCGATTTGTGGATTGCATTGGATGAACGAGATGCGAGCATCGATCATGTCTATCCACTGAGCTTAACCGCTTTACCGTAATTGATTTAGCTCAAAGCTTCGCTGGACGCAAAAAAAACATTGGTTTGCTGTTCAAAGCGAAGCTTTGGAAATTATTTAGGAATCATATAATATGTCTGAAAAAATGTTTAAAAATACCCTGATATTAGCAACAGCACTAGGATGTAGCGTTTTGTTCTCCACCGGTTATGCACAAAATACTTCACCGGGCGACAACAATCCCAAAAATTCTCAAGTTGAACAAAAAGTCTTGGAAGCTGAACAAGCCCCGCTTGAAGTCTTAGTATTTGAAATTAAGACTTTAAAATCTCAGCGTCAAAATGCGGAACAGCTAAAAGATATTACCTCAACAAAAGCCAAAAACGCCTCAACAAAAGCCCTTGATATCACGACTTCTGCCAATAGAGCCGCTACAACCGCCACTCAAAAAGACCAACAAGCTGAAATGGCTAAGTTGATGACTCAGAAAAAAAAGGCTTTAGCTAAAGCAGTCGAAGAAAAAGCCAAAGCTGCTCGAATGGAAGCTAATGCTGCCGCTAAACTAGCTGATAAACTGGCTAGGGAGGCCATTAGGGTGAAAGAGCGTGCCACCAGATTAGCAGAACAAGCAGAAGAATCTCAAAAAGTGGCCAAACTAGCACAAGCTGAAGCTGAAGAGGCTGAAAATCAATTCAACCAAATTCAAGCTAGGTGGAACAAAATACTCCACAGAGCCGGTAGTCTTATGGAGCTTGTTTCGGAAGTCGAGGAAGCCACAAAGGATGAGGCAACAAAGACTCAACAACCAAACGATAATCAGCCGGAATAATTTTTGTTTGGATGAGTGATACGATACCAAAATTTGGAACTCCAGAATTCTTCAGTAGTTTTGAGTCCAAAATTTATTTTTGCTCATAAGGGACAAAGCAATAAATAAAATACGTGTTTTGAAATGGGTGTAATTAAAAGTTCCACAATACTATTTCTTAAAGAAATAGTATTTGTTGAGAATGCTTTCGAGGCTAAAGTTTCGGAGAAACTTTAGGGCACCCTTCAAAATAGTTGACAGTTTGTATGCTCACTTTTCACTTCGACAAGCTCAGTGAACCGTTCGCTGAGCGGTTGGTGAGCTTGTCGAACCATGTCGAAGCGAACCGTCGGGATGTTCAAACGGTAAACTACTTTGCTTTTAAAAATTATTTAATATAATCATAATGATATAGTATTAATAAAGCAATTATGATGAAGGGTGCCAACTTTAGCCTCGAAAAGTTATTTTCTGCTGTGTCCCTAATAAAAGAGCATAAATATTCGATATCCCTAAAATACTGTTAAGAAATAATATTTGTTTTAAAGGCATAGTACAGGTACATTAAAGGAGGTTTTGTGTCATCGTTGTCACGTATAGTTATTAAAGGATTTAAAAGTATTCAAGAAGTTGATTTATCATTAACTAATTTTAACGTACTCATTGGTGCAAATGGAGTTGGTAAAAGTAATTTAATTGCTTTTGTTAAAATGCTCCATGCTATTCTACAAAAAGAATTACAGTTATATGTTGCCCAAAAAGGCGGGATAGATGCTTTTTTACATTATGGTACTCAAAAAACGGCTATCTTATCAGCAAATTTATATGTTGGTTCAAACAGTTATTATTTTGATTTAGAAGCAACGCCTGAAAATAAATTTATTTTTTTAAAAGAATCTTTGCAATGTCAAAATAGGACAGCAATTAGCTTGGTTAGAAAACATACAGAAAGTATAATGCCTAATTTATTAGAGGAAAATGACCACAAAAAACTTGCTCACTCTATTATTTCAAACATCAAAAGATGTGCCATTTATCATCTTGATAATACCAGTGACATGGCAAATATTAAACGCTTACATGCTATTTATGACAATGTCAAATTGCGCCATGACGGTGGTAATTTAGCGGCTTTTTTGTATAAACTCCAAAATACTTCCCCTAAACATTACGAAACGCTTTGCAATACTATTCAACAGGTAGTACCGTTTTTCGGCGATTTTCACTTAAAACCCTTTCCTAAAAATCCACAAACCATTCAATTGGAATGGACTGAAAAAGGTGGCTACTACCCTTTTACAGCGAATGAATTATCAGATGGTACTTTGCGTTTTATATGTTTTGCGACTTTACTGCTTCAACCTCATGTGCCTGCCACGATGTTCATTGATGAACCTGAATTAGGATTACCCCCTCATGCCATTTCGATATTAGCTTCTTTATTGCGTGAAGCATCCAATCGTTGTCAATTAATTGTGTCAACTCAATCATGGAATTTAGTACAGACATTTAATGCTGAAAATATTATTGTTGTTGAGAAAGAAGATGGTCAATCTGTGTTTCGCCGATTAGAGGAGAATCAATTAAAAAGCTGGCTAGAAAAATATCGTTTTTTTTAATACATTTGGGAATCTGGAATAATGGTGAATGATGAATTGATAAATGCGTGTAACATAAATTAATAATTAGTCATTAGGGATGTAACAGAAAATAATTGACGCACGATCAACAAATAGTATTTCTTAAAGATTAGTTATTAGAAAATAATTGACGCACGATCAACAAATAGTATTTCTTAAAGAAATACTATTTGTAAGTACCAAGAGGTATTTTATTGACAACCTTGTCCATTAATTATTCACCATTTGCCATTCCCAATTTCCAAAAAGTAAGTTAAGTAAGGATGGAATAATTTAATGAATCAAGAACATACACATCGTTTTGTTAGCCGTTTAACTCGTGACACGTTGGCATTAGTTTTAGCCGGTGGACGGGGAACACGTCTTAAAAATCTGACCGACTGGCGAGCTAAACCCTCTGTACCCTTTGGTGGTAAATTTCGTATTATTGACTTTCCGTTGTCTAATTGCATTAATTCCGGGGTCCGTAAAATTGCTGTATTGACACAGTATAAATCACATTCATTAATTCGCCATATTCAAAAAGGCTGGAACTTTTTACGAGGTGAATTTGGTGAATTTGTTGAGTTACTGCCGGCAGCCCAACAACGCCTTGATGAATCTTGGTATGCTGGTACGGCAGATGCCGTTTATCAAAATCTCAACATTCTTCGTAGTTACCAGCCAAAATATATCTTGCTGTTAGCCGGCGACCATATTTACAAAATGGACTACGGGCCCATGATTGCGGCACATGTTGAAAAAAAGGTCAAGATGACCGTAGGTTGTTTAGAAGTGCCTCTGGAAATGGCTAAAGGTTTTGGTGTGATGAGTGTTGATGATGAAGGATATATTGTGCGTTTTACTGAAAAGCCCGCACAACCTGAACCAACCCTCACTGATCCAGAAAAAGCATTGGCTTCTATGGGCATCTATGTGTTTGATGCCGATTTTTTATATGAACAACTACAGGCTGATGCCAAAATGGCCGATTCCAGTCATGATTTTGGTAAAGACCTCATTCCGTCCTTAATCAAAAATCATCGCGTGTTAGCCTATCGCTTTCAGGATGTGCAAAACCGGAACTATTGGCGTGATGTGGGTACTGTCGATGCATTCTGGGAAGCGAATATGGAGTTAATTTCGGTATCACCACAACTCAATCTTTATGACAAACAATGGCCTATTTGGACCTATCAAGAACAATTGCCACCAGCGAAATTTGTGTTTAATGATGATGATCGACGGGGTATGGCGATTGACTCGATGGTATCTGGCGGCTGTTTGATTTCTGGAGCCCAAATAAAAAACTCACTGCTTTTTTCTAATGTCAAATTGAATTCTTATTCAGTTTTAGAAGAAACAGTGGTTTTACCGGATGTAAAAATCGGAAGGCACTGTCATATTAAAAAAGCGGTGATTGACAAAGGCACGTCGATTCCTCCTAACACAATTATTGGGGAAAATCGTGAGGAAGATGCTAAACGTTTTTATGTGAGTGAAGGCGGTGTCGTGTTAGTTACACCAGATATGCTGGATCAAAAAGTACATGATGATAGTTAGTTTGACAATATCACATTTCAAAATAAATTTTGGATTCCAAGAATGCGGGGTCCAAAATTTATTTTGGGTGATGGGAAATGGTCAATTTTTTTCCAGAGATCGTCTTAAAACTACCCAATTTTTCATTTCGCTGAAACAACTGAAAATTTGAATTTTATATTTTTGTTGATTATTTTTCAACGGACTTACCAAATGGCTGATAAATTTAAAATTGTCCTCTGCTGGCACATGCACCAGCCTGATTATTACAATTCTCATAGTAAACAATATCAATTACCTTGGACTTATTTGCATGGCATAAAAGATTATGTAGAAATGGCAGCGCATTTAGAAGCAGTACCTAATGCCTGTGCTGTTGTCAATTTTGCTCCGACTTTATTAGAACAACTTGATGATTATGTAAAACAAATTCAGGCATTTTTACGTGATGCAACGCCGCTACAAGACCCATTATTAGCGGCTTTGAATAGCTCTCCTCCGTATGCCCCTTTCCTTAATCAACTGAACCTTGAAGATTCAAATAACACGCTTGATTCTGATAATATCAAACGAATGGCGTGTTTGAAATTGACTGAACAGTGTTTACGCGCTCATCCAGAGCAAATGATTCAACGTTTTGAGCCTTATAAAGCATTGGCTGAAGTAGCGGGATCGCTTAAACAAAATCCTAATATGATGAGTTATCTGGACGATCAATATCTTACCGATCTTGTTATGTGGTATCACTTAGCTTGGTTCGGTGAAACGGTGCGCCGTTCAGATGTCAGAATACAGGCTTTGATAGATAAAGGACGGACATTTAATGACCAAGATAGACGGCAATTAACTGAAATAATTGGTGAATTACTCAGTAGTATTGTACCCCGTTATTCAAAATTAGCTGATCGCGGTCAAGTCGAACTCTCTGTGACACCTTATGCACATCCCATTATGCCCTTATTGCTGGATATGTGTTCAGCTCATGAAGCGATGCCTGATGTGAATTTAGAAGGTGTCGGTTGCTATCCCGACGGAAAGGATAGAGTACGCTGGCACATGCAAGAAGGTATCAGTGTCTTTGAACAACACTTTGGTAGAAAACCTGATGGTTGTTGGCCTTCTGAAGGTTGTGTCAGCGAAACGGTGATACGCCTCATGGAGGAATTTGATATTCGTTGGATTGCGAGTGGCGGGCAGGTACTACAGAATAGTTTAAAGAAGGCGGGAAAAGAAGGTCAACCACCCCATCGTCCTTATTATTTACCCAATAGTCCAGTGCGCTGCTTTTTTCGAGATGATTATTTATCCGATTTAATTGGCTTTGAATTTTCTAAATGGCATGGCGATGATGCGGTTGCTAATTTGATACAGCATTTTGAAAATATCGCCAGAAATGCGTCCAAAACCAGTGAAACAGTCGCATCAATTATTCTTGATGGCGAAAATGCTTGGGAACACTATTCGCATAATGCCTACTATTTTCTCAGTACATTGTATGAAAAATTGGCTGATCATCCAGAAATAGAATTAACCACATTTTCTAAATGTCTTGATGCTGGTATCACTGAATTATCCACATTAGTCGCGGGTAGTTGGGTTCATGGTACTTTTTCTACTTGGATCGGAGATCGTGACAAAAATCGTGGTTGGCAAATGCTGATTGAAGCTAAACATTTGTTTGACAAAATAGCACCACGTTTATCACCGGCACAGCGAAAAGCGGCTGAACACCAATTAGCTTTGTGTGAAGGTTCAGACTGGTGCTGGTGGTTTGGTGATTGTAATCCATCAGAGGCAGTACATGATTTTGATAATCTCTATCGAATACATTTGAAGCACTTATATCGGCTTTTGGGTGAAACTCCACCGGATTATTTGAACCACTCGTTTACTCATGGTGGTGGCAATCCAGCAACTGGTGGTGTCATGCGTAGAGGACAGGAATAAGGGGAAAGGAGACAGGAGACAGGGGGCAGGGACAGGTGAAAGAAGAAAGGGTAATATAGCGTTTTTGCGTTTAATACGTTACAGCGTTATAGCGTTTTATATTTAATTATAAATAATTTAAACTATATAAACTGTACCTTATTTAATCGGGAAACTCTATAATATTGTGAACAATAGAATTACCTCAATTTGAGGTCAGTGGAAAACCACAAATACTATTTCTTCAAGAAATAGCTTATGTTGATAGCTCAAATTGCTACAAATACCATTTTTCAAGAAATGGTATTTAAAAATAGGGTGAAATAAATTGAGACAAATTGATTCAAATTTACCACCCCAGTTACAAACCCCGTCAATTGTCGATATAGTGTTTTCGAGTTTATTGTGTTACAGAGTTATAGAGTTTAATATTTAATTATCAATGCTTTAAATAACCTTAAATATACTTTATTCAATCGGTAATTACTATACCTGATACCTGATACCTGACACCTGACACCTGATACCTGATACCTGACACCTGACACCTGATACCTGACACCTGACACCTGATACCTGATACCTGATACCTGACACCTGATAACTGATAACTGATAACTGAGAAAACATGGCTTTTAATACTGATTTTTTTAATCAACGTCGTGCCGGTATTTTACTACATCCGACTTCTTTGCCTGAAACCCCCGGTAATGGTGATTTAGGCCAACAGGCTTATAATTTTATCCATTTTTTAGCAGATTCTGCCTTTACTGTTTGGCAAATGTTGCCTTTGGGCCCACCTGATGAAGAGTTATCTCCCTATCAATGTCAATCAGTACATGCCGGTAATCCGTTGCTGATTAGTATTGAACGCTTGGTTGATAAAGGTTGGCTGACAACAAATTCTTCTCCAACCACAGAATCAGAATTAGCATTTGAAGTAAAACGCCTTATCGAACAAGGTTGGCTGACAGAAGATCACCTCGAATTAGGGCAGCGGCTTGAACAAAGAGGATTGCGTGATCCATTCTGTTTATTACCAAAACGCAATGCTGCCACGCGCTATCGCTTGGGGCGTTTGAAAGAAGCGCGGGCGGGTTTTGAAAAAAATGCTGATGAGGCTGATCGGACCGCTTTTGCAGAATTTATTGAAAATAACGCGGAATGGTTAGAAAACTATGCCCTATTTAAAGCGTTACAAGCTGAACATCATGATAATTTGCGAGTAGAATGTCTTCGTGGGTTAAATGACATTCACTCTTATGAAGCCTTGAAAACACGTTTGTCTGAATTATGTTCTGTCGCTGGTTGGTGGGGTTGGTCATCAGAATTACGTGATCGTGATCAAAAAGCTTTAAAAGAAGCTAGACAGCGTTTAAAAGAAAGTGTTGAGCAACATCTATTTGAACAATTTGTGTTTTTCTGTCAATGGCAAGAGCTGAAACACTATGCTCATGATAAAGGTATTTATCTATTTGGCGATATACCCATTTTTGTGGCCCATGACAGTGCCGATGTTTGGGAGAACCGTGATAAGTTTTTATTAGATGCACAAGGTCAACCCACTGTTGTTGCTGGTGTTCCTCCCGATTATTTTTCAGCCACCGGTCAACGCTGGGGGAATCCAATTTATAATTGGAAAGCACTACAAGCGGATGGCTTTCGTTGGTGGATATCACGATTGAAAAGTGCCAGTGTCTTATTTGATTTAGTACGAATTGACCATTTTCGGGGTTTTGAAGCTTATTGGTCTATTCCGGCCGATTGTGAAACGGCTATTGAAGGACAATGGATCAAAGCACCAGGGCATACTTTATTTGAAACCTTGCAAAATACTGAGATGAATCTCTCTGTCGTTGCGGAAGATTTAGGCGTTATTACTGACGAAGTGGACGCGTTACGGGAAAGATTTGGTTTACCGGGTATGCGAGTTCTCCAGTTTGCTTTTGGTAATGATCCAACTAATCCTCATTTGCCACATAATCATAAGGAAGATAGTGTAGTTTATACTGGTACCCATGACAACAATACTACCGTCGGTTGGTTTCACGAATTACCCGACTGGGAACAACAATTGGTTCGTGATACTCTTCATACCGGAGAAGAAATGCCTTGGCCATTAATTGAAACTGCTTATGCTTCAGTGGGTAAATTAGCGGTTGTACCGATGCAAGATATATTAGCATTGGATGGCTATCATCGCATGAATACGCCAGGGGTTGGCAGTGGTAATTGGCGTTGGCGGTTTGATTGGTCACAAGTGCCATCCGATGTTTGTGCACGATTACGCCATTTGGCGCATTCTCATGGCAGAATCTAACATGATTTAAACTGAAAAATTGGCCCGAATTAAAGCCATTTTGGTGGGTTTCGCTTCGCTCTACCCCATACGCATCAACTTAAGGGAAGCTATTGAATTTTCAACGACTTAAAAAACTCGTTACATCTTAACATACTTAGCATATTATAATCCAATTTTTAAGGCACATATTATTTGATTAAAAAATTGGA
>Ga0233403_10000533_pt1 | contig 18035 bp, 10 predicted proteins | sample Na_oxic_1_MG_FD_179866 | JGI IMG/M metagenome (GOLD analysis project Ga0233403, IMG submission 179866) | Seawater microbial communities from Saanich Inlet, British Columbia, Canada - Na_oxic_1_MG | ecosystem: Environmental > Aquatic > Marine > Inlet | place: Canada: British Columbia | collected...
AAAAAGAATAATAGGAATAATCTTCAATGGAATAAGCCACAAATTCTATATTTCCGGTTTCTAAGCAAATTTGATAAAGTTCCAACAAAGGTTGCAATGTTTCTTCAACATGTTCTTTCCATGATCTAATAAAGACATTAAATGAAAGAATGACTTTCGCTTTTAGTTCTGTTACCTCCAATCGTTTCAACAAATCTAAAGCCAATTGCCCAAATTGATAACCCGAATCAATATCGACAACTACACCACAGAGAATTAATCCATAAGTAACATAAGCAAAACAAGATTCAGCAACATTGCCATATTCAAGCGACAAATCAACTTGTTTAAGTACCAGTAAAATCATCAAACTAGGTGATACATGGTAAGCAGCCGGAATAGTTACCACCATGATGCGCATTACCAATATCTTATGTGTGTCCGTCATCATTGGTAAATCAATGAGAGATGGGATAGATTTATCTGCTAAAGAAACTTGCGTTTTTTGTAGAGCCAATCCAACATCTTCTTGGGTTGGTTCTTCTGGTAAGTTAATGCCCAATCTGTTTAGAAAAATTAAGGCAATTTTAATAGCCTTTTTTAGTTGATTTTGGGCGATATAAGCCGGTATTTGAATTTCACAGATTTTTGTTTCATCTGATACTGTTCGTGCTTGTTGTAACACTCTTTGAGCAAGCTGTTCCATCTGTTCAAAGTCACCACTGAGATAAGCTGTCTCCGCCCCTTCGGTAAAGAGACTGAGTGTCAAGTCATATTCAGTTTCCCAACTATTTTCGGTTAAACATTCTTGCCCAAGGTTTATGTAGTTGACCGCAGCTTCATAAGCTGTTGCTATCTTTGCTTTTTGCCCAGCCAGCAAATTCAATTGAGATATTTCAAGTCGTTCGGCTTGATTAGTAAGCAATCCGATACTGTGATTAAAATGTTCCACAATATTAAATACTTTTTCTTCCAATGCATTGGCAGGTGTATTTTTCAACAACAAACGACCTATTTGCAAATGCACGGTTTGTTTATGTTCATCATCAATTAAGCTGTAGGCAGCTTGTTGGACTCGATCATGTAAAAATTGTAAATTGTGAATGATTAATGGTGAATGGTTAATGTTATCACCGCTCATTTTTAATTCGGATAGAGGCAGAATCAATCCTTCTGTCAAAATTGGCATTAAATCTTGATAAGTATTGGATACTGATTTTTCATAAATGACGGACAAAGTATCCAAATCAAAATGATTACCAACACAAGCCGCTAAACGTACAATTTGTTGGGCGGATTTTGGCAACTTTTTCAACTTAGCAATCATTAACTCCACGACATTATCAGTGATATTGAGAGTTTCAATTTGGTTAATATCCCATGTCCATCCAAATGCTAAAACCTCCGAGGTTTTGGAAACCTCGGAGGTTTGGAACGTGAGCAAATCTTCTTCATACAATGTATGCAAAAATTGATTGACAAAAAATGGATTGCCACCAGTTTTACGCATCACCAAATCTGTCAACAAACCAACCGCTTGCAAGTTTTGCCGTAAACTCTCAGCAATCAATTGGTTAATATGTTCAAAAGCCAAAGGCTTTAAGGTAATTTGATTAACAATGACACTTTCTTTACGGAGCTTGTCAAGTGTTGTGATTAAGGGATGAGTTGGGGTAACTTCGTTATCTCGATAAGCACCAATTAAGAAAAAAGTAGTATCCCTATCTGTTGTGACTAATTCTAATAAATTCAGCGTGGCTGAATCTACCCACTGCAAGTCATCCAAAAACATCACCAAAGGATATTCCGGCTGGCAAAACACCCGTATGAAATTTTGAAATACCAGATTAAAGCGATTTTGCGACTCGGCTGCTCCCAATTGTGGTACTGGTGGTTGCTTGCCGATAACCAATTCAATTTCGGGAAGGACATCAATAATGACTTGTCCATTGGGTCCAAGGGCAGTTAAGATTCTCTCTTTCCATTGAGCTAATTGAATCTCTGTTTCGGTGAGCAATTGTTGAGCTAACTCTTTAAAAGCATTGACAATTGCACTGTAAGGAATATTATGCTGGAATTGGTCAAATTTACCTGATATAAAATAACCCTGTTTTTGGGTAAGCGATTTATAAATTTCTTTCACCAATACCGATTTACCGATACCAGAAAAACCAGTAACTAACATAATTTCTGCCTTACCAGAAACAACTCGTTTAAAAGCAGCCAATAAAGTATCTATTTCAGATTCACGTCCATAAAGTTTTTGCGGAATTTGAAAACGATCTGAAAAGTCGTGTTGGGCCAGTTCAAAATCTAAACCTGCCAGGTTTTTAAAACCTGGCAGGTTTTCGAGGCATTTCTCTAAATCGGCTTTGACTCCCCACGCACTTTGATAACGTGCTTCGGCGGTTTTTTCTAATAATTTCAGGATGATATTAGAAATAGTACTTGGTAATTCCGGATTAATTTGCTGAGGTGACAGCGGCTGTTTGGCAATGTGACAATGGACTAATTCCATCGTATCTTTCGATTTAAAGGGCAGTTTGCCAGTAAATAATTCATAAAAGGTGACACCTAAAGAATAAAAATCAGTGCGATAATCCAAAGCTCGGTTCATACGCCCAGTTTGTTCCGGAGACATATATGCCAATGTGCCTTCTAAAACATCGGGATTTTTTAGCGTCATAAATTGCTTTGATAATTGGGTGGAAATCCCAAAGTCGATGATTTTCAATACGCCAGTATTTGGGTTCAAAATAATATTCGAGGAGTTAATATCCTTATGAATAATATTTTGCTCATGAATTTGTCCCAAAATCTCAGTGATACGGATGGCAAACTTGAGTAGTTCATCAAAAGTAAAAGTGTGTTGCTTGTCTAGCCATATTTTCAGGGATTCAGCACCAAAATCCTCAAGGCACATCACCAGCGTATTTTGGTCTTTTTCGAGACTGTTAGCTTTGATAACACCTTCTAAATCTGCTAAATAGCGTGTGATATCATATTCTTGCCGATAACGAGTTAATTCTTGTGGCATGGGATAGTCTTCTTTTAAGACTTTGAGGATAACAGCTTGGTTATCTTCATCTTGCAAAGCACGATAAACTTTGGAGTTAGCACTTTCGTAAATTTGCTGAGTTATTTGGTAATTTGGAATATTCATCATAGTTAAAAATCATAGTTAAAAAGTTAAAAATCCACATAATTTATACACGAACCTATCCCACTATTCAAGTTTTTATTGAAATAACTAATTACACTCGACTAAGTACTGAACCACAAATTATCTGGTATTATGGAGTCCAAAGCTTCAGCTTTGGGCGTGTTTCCAAAGCTAAAGCTTTGGATTCCAAAATACCTCAAAACTTATGCTTCAGTACTTATCAAACCAGGAGGCTGAGTAGTTACTATAAAACAAAGTATCGAAGATCAAATTCCCGAAATATTTGAACTGTGATTTATGTGATTGGTATGATTTATTTGAGAGATTGGCTTTTTATGAATCATACCAATAATACAAATCACAGTTCAAATGAATAGTGGGATAGGTTCATATATAGATTTCCTCAACCGAAGGTTCAATGCCATTAAGTTAAGGAATTTTATTGGAATCCAAACCTTCAGATTTGGATTATTCGGCTTAAATATCAAACACTTCCAAATATAAAGGTTTGGACTCCAATGCTTAACTTAATGGCATTGAACCGAAGGTTGGGAACGAGGAAATAATTCAAGAACCATTCACAATTAATCTCGCCCGATACAAATTAACATCAATAACTTCAATACACTTTTGTACATCTAACAATCCTTCTAAGAAATAATTCAATTTGACAATTTCTGGCAATGGTTTCTGGATAACATCTTGATATTTAACATAAATAACATCTATGTTATTTTGCTTTCGCAACCAAACTTGAATCCGATGCAGTTGTTGTTGAAACGTCTGGGCTAATTTATCACTCTCAGATTCGGCTTTATCCAACATCGTTTGCTGGGACTGCAAAACCTCTTGCATATCTCGCAACATAAAAATAACCCGATAATGATAACCTTTATCCAATGCCGGTAAAAGTTGGGCGATAACTTTGATGACTTTACTTTGAGCCAAAGCTAAACAACTCTTATCTTTGCCTAAATTCTTGATGGCTTCTAACTCAAAATAACCCTTGGGATTATGCTCATCCGCAACCCGTTTGGCATCAGTGAGTAATTCCATACCACCGGCTTGTAATATCTGCATCATCATTGAAGTCCCAGAACGGGGTAATCCAGATACGATGGTAATAATTTTTTCTGGTTTGATTCCAACGAGCTTCTTGGGAGCAACTCCCGGTTTTGCCTGCACAGATTCCAAAGTGGTATCAACAGTTTGAGCCGATGCTTGCGTGGGAACTTCCACAATTTTTTTAATTATCTGCTGATGTTGGGCGGCTTTCATGGCTTCATTCAGATGACGCTGATAAATATCAACTAATCTTTTATGGGCCTTTTTTAACCCCGGTGCTTGCGTTACTGCAACTTCCCACGATTGGGCTGCCATTTCAAACCGTCCCAAACGATAAAAAGCTTCGCCTAAAAAATAATGCGCGTTTGGGTTATGATAAATTCGTCCGACTGCATCCATTAAAGCTTCGGCGGCATCATTAAACTGGCGCATTTGCAAGTAAACCATACCTAAACCATATAATGCTGCGGCACTGTCCGGATCTATTTCCAAGCCTTGAAAAAATGCTTCCTCAGCATCTTGTAATTGCTGCATTTTCAAATAGCTATGCCCAATGCTAATATGCAAATCGGGTAAACGTGGATTTGCGGTTTGGGCTTTTTGGAAATGCTCCAATGCCATCTCTGGATTCTCTTCCGCTAAACACAAATTACCTTGCAATAGCTCCAAGGTTGGACGATTTCTTTGCCGAATCTGTTCTAGCAAAGTGACATCATCGGGTAATTCTGGAATTTCTTTAGGCTCTTTAGGCTCTGATTTTTCAGGCTCAGCTTTCTCCTTTTCTAATTTCTCTTGCGCGAAATTATCTTTAATCTCTTGCACTTGAGATTGTTCCGACACCGCAATCGTGGCATCAGTGACACGCCGAGCCTCAGCAATCCGTTCCAAATTAAGGTAAACATTAGCCAAACGTAACCCAAACCGACTTTGATCCGGATATTTAGCAAATAATTCCTCTAACAAAGGCAGGGCATCGGCATAAGCATTTTTACTCAAATACACTCTTGCAAGATAATACTTTGATTCTCTGGCATTATTTTCAACAGTCTTTTGGACATTATCGCCGGGTGGTTCTATATAACCCAACGCCACCAGTTGATCTAAAGCCTCCTGTTCCAGCCACGGATCTTGTTTAGCATCGACAGCGTGCATCCCACAATCACCGGCAACATCTTCCCAAGAATCTATCACTTTTAATTCTGGGGTTTGTTTAAAAGCCTGTAACAAAGGACGACCATCCATATCGCGTGCAGTCGGCAAATCAAACAAAGTCAGAACCGTTGGCGTAATATCCAACAAAGTAGAACCATAAATAAGCTCGTCTGGTTTTATATTTGGCCCTCGCATGGCAATCATTCCATAAGGACTATGCTCTGCGGCTGGGCCTGCCGGTTCTTTAGGCAATTGGAGCGGACGTAAATGATCGGGATGAAAACCATGATCGGAGCAAATAATCACCGTCGTGTCATTACCGGCCAATTGTAATAAGCGTTCTAACATCATGTCATGAAACCGATACCCACTTTCAACCACACCATTATAAAAATCATACAAATCCTGTGGAATGCCTTCACGGTAGGGCGGATGAAATTTCATAAAACCATGACAATAATGGTCAATCGCATCATAATAAACCGCTAAAAAATCCCATTCCTGATTTTCCATAATCCAAGTCGCGGCGGCGTGCATGGAACTCGCTTCCGCTGTGATTTTAGCGATTGAACGCAATCGTTGATCTTTAGTCTGATCAATTTTTTCTAAATCCGGTACAAATGGAGCAATATGGCTTGCCGTCAATTCATCCGGATGCACCCGTAATTCTGCCAAAACATCAGCTAATTCAGGCGGATGCACCGTACCCTGAGCCATTTTCCATTCATCATCTAAAGCACCGGTGGCATGATGATAGAAATTAGAAATACACACGCCATTAATTGGATCTGCCGGATGACTTGGCCACCAACCGATAACATGGCTTTTATAACCTTCTTGCATTAGGATATTCCAAACTGCTTTCACCTTGCGCGAAGTCGAGAGAACTGGCTGGATTCCGGAGCCATCCTCACGAGGTTGGGTAAAGCCCATAACACCATGTTTATCAGCGGTTTTACCGGTACCGATGGAAGTCCACATAATCGGTGATAAGGGTGGATCAAGCGTGGCTAAATTACCCATAACTCCTTCACTGATAAATTTTTTCAGCGTCGGCATTTTGCCGGCATCTATCAGAGGGTGGATAACCTTCCAATCAGCAGCATCCCAGCCAATAAGCAAAACTTTATTCTTAGCCATTTTTTTCTTCTTCTTCGGACGGTTTTGTGTACCAATGCGAAGGTTCGCCGGCTTTCTTCCGAGCCTGTCGCCATGCTTTAATACCGACTGCCCCCAAAGCTAACAAACCCAACATGCCTTCTGGAGGTATGTCCATTTTTTCACCGTCTGGGGATATTAATTTCAATGATTCATTTGGGATATTATTTATCATAGTTGTATTTTAAGGTAATTAAAACTACAAGGATTGGATTAAAGCTGCGGATAAAGCAAAATCACTCTAAATTTGAGGTAGTAATAGTAGTTGACAGTTTCTGATTAAAAACCACAAAAACTACAAGGATTGGATTAAAGCTGCGGATAAAGCAAAATCACTCTAAATTTGAGGTAGTAAAAGTAGTTGACAGTTTCTGATTAAAAACCACAAAAACTACAAGGATTGGATATAGGCAAGGATAAAGCAAAATCACTCTAAATTTGAGGTAGTAATTTAAATTATTGAAAACTCCTGAAAACTCTGTAACCCTTTGATTTTTAGTGATGGAGCATATACGTAAGTCCTTGAAAACATTAGATGCCAAAAAGTTTTCCGGAGTTTTCAGTAAATTAGGCGTTGAGAGGCTTTATCTTTGTTTATATCCAATCCTTGTAGTTAATTATAAATGAAGGGTGCCGTTGAAAAACCTCAGAGGTTTCCAAAACCTCTGTTGGCTCCAAACATTTTTCTGAAAATCTATATTATCAAATGACAAATGCCAATTACAATTAACAAATTCCTAGACTCAAGCCGGTTTGCCCAACTTATCATTGTTCAAGTTTAGCATTGATGAGATGGACAATGTTTACGATTAAGAACTCACCGCTAATGGTTGTTCATGGTTAAGGCTCATGAATTGACAAGATGCTTCGAGCCGTGTAATATGTGTTTTCAGTTAATTGTGTAGCTATGTCATTTGGGTAAAAATGACTTTGTCTGAAAAAGATAAATGTTATATACCTTTAGGATTTACACATTCAACCATGTACAGCGAAATTTATAGATAAACCTAATAAGTCATTACCATAAATGATATTAATATATGTTTAAAAATATTTATTCGTTTTTCTATAAGATTAGTTGTACATCGGGTAGTCATAACTTTCTTCAACCAGCAAATCAAAATAAAGATTAATCAATTATGATAAAAAAAGTTGCGACATTTGTTTCTACCGTCACACTTCTGGCATCGGTAGCAATCGCTCATGGGGAAACCATCAAGATTGGTGCCGGGGATCCCGATGGCGAATATGCCAAAACCATTGTCCCGGCTATTAGCAAAGCCTTGCAGAAAGAGGGGGGTAACTATACTGCGGTTGCCGAAACGTCAAATGGTAGTCAGGAAAACATTGATAATGTTTGGGCTGGAAAACTGCCGGCCGGCTTGACTCAACTAGATGTGGCAGCACTGAATATGGTTGGGAAAAGACCAGAAGGTGTCGAAGGAAATTTACTTTTCATGGGCCAGTTTGCGCCGGAAGCACTCTTTTGTGCCACTAAAAAGGGAGGCAAGGTGGCTTCTTATGACGATCTTACGGATAAACAGAAACCCGGCCTTAAGGTTTCGGTTGGTAAAGAAGGCAGTGGTGCGGCACGAACTTTCCAGTATCTGATGAAACTCGATCCGGGTTTAAGCCAAGTTGAGCTTCTTCAAGAAGGCAATACTGAAATACAACTTAACCGCCTTCTTTCCGGTGGACGAGATTTGGTCTGTTTTGTGATGATACCAGATCGCAAAAATGATCTCATTAAAACCGTTGTCAAACATAAGGAACTGGTGTTCATCAACATTGACAAACCGGTCTTTACCAAAGCTGAAGTGGGCGGGCTTCGTGTCTACCATTTAGCAAAGGTGAAATTGAGCCGAGGCGTTTTTGGTTTCAAAGCCCAAAAAGTGAACACCCTTGTAACATGGGTAGGTTTGGTGGTTAATGACAAATCGACAGATGAAAAGTTGTTGAAGGCTTTGTCTAAAATTGCTTTGAAAGGCAATATCTTGCCAAAAAACTCTCTGTCTAGTAAGGCAAAAGACTTATTTGAGAAATTTAAGTAACATTTTAGGTAAGGAACGCGCATAAAACAACGAGGGCAACCTTCGATGCCCTACATCAATCAAGGTTTCGTAGGGGTAATCCCTTGTGGTTACCCTTACGTTTTCGTAGGGGTAATCCCTTGTGGTTACCCTCACGTTTTCGTTTGGGTAATCCCTTGTGGTTACCCTTACGTTTTCGTTTGGGTAATCCCTTGTGGTTACCCTTACGTTATGCACGTTCCTAACTACTCAACCTGATTCTTTATTTTTGAAGAGGGCAACCATAAAGGATTGCCCCTACAAGATTCGATGATATGTAGAGGCAATCCGTTGCAAAAGCCCTAGTTACCATTTTAGAAACCAAGGCTCGAATTGAGCCTTGGTTTCTCTATGGGTACTACGTTTACTGATTTGATAAGTCGTATCATGTTTCCAAATATCTCAATGTTCTCGTTCCCAAATGCTTTGAAATACCATTAATATACTGAACATACTTCAAATTTGTGAAAATGAATAGCCCAGCAGCTAGACGTGAAATCCGTCACGTAGCAACATGGAATATTTGTTTTTAATTCATAATTCACCATTCATAATTCACCATTGTATACATCCTAATCTGCAAACTCAATCCAACACCTACCGAATCTGAAAGGACTTATATGAAAAATAAACTTATGATGGTGATTGGAACTGTCTTGTTGACTGTAGTAGAAATAACACAAGCGGGAATTACGCTTGATGCCGTTAAAAAGAAAGGTTTTATCCAGTGTGGTGTTAATACCGGTATTCCGGGATTTTCTAATCTTGATAACAAAGGCCATTGGACCGGATTTGATGTGGATTTTTGTAAGGCAGTGGCAGCGGCGGTATTTGGTAACGCTGACCAAATTAAATATATTCCACTTACGGCAAAAGAGCGTTTTACTGCACTTCAGTCTGGTGAAATTGACTTGTTGTCTCGAAATACTACTTGGACACTCACTCGTGATACGATACAAGGTTTTAATTTTACCGGAGTAAGTTATTATGATGGGCAAGGCTTTATAGTCAATAAAGATTTGGGAATAACGAGTGCCCAAGAGTTAGATGGTGCAACTGTTTGTATCAATGCCGGTACAACTACGGAACTTAATCTGGCTGATTATTTTCGTGAGCATAACATGGAACATATACCGGTGGTTTTTGATACTAACGAACAAACTGTCAGTGGGTTTGAATCCGGACGTTGTGATGTTTTAACTAACGATTTATCTCAACTTTATAGCTTACGTCTCAAATTTGCCAAGCCTACAAAGACTATGATACTTCCTGAAACCATTTCCAAAGAGCCGTTAAGTCCGGTGGTGCGTCAGGGCGATGATGAATGGTTTGACCTTGTTAAATGGAGCATTTTTGCCCTTATTAATGCTGAGGAAATGGGCATAACTTCACAAAATGTTGATCGGATGAAAACCACTACTAATCCCGGTATTAAACGTTTTCTTGGCATGGAGGGGAATATGGGCAAAGGACTGGGTGTCTCCAACGATTGGGCTTACAACATCATCAAGATTGTTGGCAACTATGCTGAAATATTTGAGCGTAACCTTGGTAAAAATTCGCCACTGAAAATGGAACGCGGTTTGAATGCACTGTGGAACAAGGGTGGTATTCAATATGCGCCACCGATTCGTTAAATGATAAGTTATTGTGGCAAGTTCATCATCATGGAAATCAAGCTATGCCATTTAAAGATATTTTTGTCATCCAAATCTTAGGTATGCTTATAGCCAGAAAATTTTCTGGTATAGCTAGTTTGGTGATTGGTAATAATAGTGACAATGTGGCGAGTATATGGTTTGAATCGGGTATGGTTGTCAAAGTGCGTTATTCTAATTTTCCAGATATTCAAGCATTAAAAGCCATTGCTTGGGAAAATAACGGCTCGTTGGAACTTTCATCCCAAGTTTTTCCGCTTAATCCATTGGAACATTATTCACTTATCGTTGAAAAGTTGCTCAAAGATACTCCCATTTCCATAATTGATACCTGTCCCATGTTGATGAATAGTTTTATTACAAGGGCTAAACTAAAACCTCTTAAAAATTCGCCCTCTAGTTTGGCTGGCTTGAGCCTCTTGGCACAGATAGGTTCGGGTAGTCAATTAACAAATATTCAAAAAGGGAATTTGTCCGAAACGGAATTTTGGGACGGTTTTTGGTATTTGACATGTCACGGTTTAGTAATAAATAGTTATGCTAAATCTATCGGGGTTTTGATTCAGCAATTTCAAGACAGTTTAACTGAAAAGATGAATACATTAATGGGCTATCACATTGCACAAGTTTATACCGAGAAGCTTTGGCAAAATATCCAGCATCGATGGCCAGATTGGGAGAAAGGCAAGGAGCCAGATCCCATTTATGGTACTTCCCCTTATAAACTCTGGGCACAGATGGTGCGGGAAACTACCAAACAAGTTGGTACGCAAACTTTGCAAAAGCGTGGCTTTGAGAGTGTATTATCGGCTTTTTCATCTGAAGATTTAAGTGTCATTAATAATTTCTTAATTTGATAAATATTGTAAATAAAACGTTTTGAACGGGGTTGCAAACCCCGTCCAGCAATTCCATAAATAAAATGTCAAAAGATTCTCGTTTAGTTATAGCAAGTTGGATCATATTATGTGTTATTGCTGTCATATTATGGGTTTTGACGGTTAATAGTCAACAAGATGTGTTTTATACTTATTATTTTAGTGTGTTCCAACTTCTTACGTCAGTAGGAGCCGCTGTTTTGTGTTATCGTACCACATTGGTACTTGAAGCCGGCGATAAAACTCGTACCGCATGGGGATTTTTGAGTATGGGGTTGTGGTTTTGGAGTGTCGGCGCACTTCTTGAGGGACTTTATACGATTTTGCATCCGGGTATGGATGTTCCTTTTCCTTGGTATGCTGATATTGGTTTTTTGCTGCTGATTCCGTTTGTGGTTTTGGCGTTACTAACTTTTAAAAAGGGCCAAAATGTTGGCATTCCACGTTGGGGTTTGGTAACTGCTACGGTAATGTTCTTGTGTGCATTTAGTCTTGCACTTCAGCTTAATTTTGAAGTTTTTGAAGATCTTAGTTCAATCGCGATTATTATCACCGTAGCTTACATCATTCTTGATTCCATTTTATTGGCTATGATAGTGGCAGTTGCCTCAACGTTAGCCGGTGGTTTGATCAGTCGTCCATGGCAGGTTGCGTTGGTTGGATGGTTCATTTTTTATTTGGGTGATGTCTCGTACACTTTTTTTAGAAATATTGATAGACCAGATGCTGGTGGAATATTGTTAGACTTAACGTGGCCAATTGCGTTTGGATTGATTGCACTTGCTGCCACGTTGGCTCGCGGCATTTATAAGTCGGCATAGCGGATTACTAAGCTTAAGGTGGGCAAAAAAAAACTTGCCCACCCTACATAAATATTCATTATCGGGGTTTCGGGAAATCCGCTTCGCGCAATGAACGAAACAAACATCAATACCTTCGCCAATGCCAAAATTTGTTGTTTCGGGAATGAGGTACGATTTCCCGAAACCTAAATAACGTAAGAGTTTCGGGAAATCCGCTTCGCGCAATGAACGAAACAACTGTCTAATTGGCGAAGGTATTGCTACATAAATATTCATTAAAATAAGGTGGGCAAAAAAAAACTTGCCCACCCTACATAAATATTCATTAAAATAAGTCAAAATGTAGGGTGGGCAAGGTCTTTTTCTTGCCCACCGTCTAAAATTAAATAAATTTTAAGGTGGATTATAATTATGCGTAAAATCGGTTTATTAGGTGGAACCGGATTTGTTGGTAAACGTCTCGTTAATCGTTTGTCTAAGATGGGTTGGCAGGTGCGAGTGTTGACGCGGCGGCTTTCACCCCATCGTGAGTCATTATTACCCTCTGTGGAACTGGTAACAACAGATGTCTATAATCAGGAGCAGTTGAATAAACAATTAGCCGGTTGTGAGGTTGTAATTAATTTGGTTGGCATTCTCAATGAAACTGGCAATGATGGGGCTGGTTTTCAAAGAGCCCATGTTGAATTGTCCCAAAATTTAATTACGGCTTTGAGAGCCAATAATATCAAACGGTTTTTGTTTATGAGTGCCCTCAATGCTGATGCCAAGCAGGAAAAAAGTCATTACTTGCGTACCAAAGGTGAGGCTGAGAATTTAGTTCACGCTGCCGAGGATTTACATGTTACCAGTTTCAGGCCCTCGGTGATTTTTGGTGAGAATACTCCATTTCTCAATGTATTTACAACTTTACTGCACGTTCCTTTTCCTTTATTTATGTTACCGTCTGGGCATGCTGAATTTGCCCCGGTGTGGATTAATGATGTAGTGGAAGCTCTGGCGCAAACGATTGATAATCCTGAACATTATGGAAAACGTTATAATTTGTGTGGTCCCAAAGTTTACACGTTGCAAGAATTGGTGGCTTATCTTGCCAAATTAATGGAGGTGACACGCTACATTATGCCTTTGGGAGACACTGCTTCCTCTTTGGTGGCACGTTTCATGGGAAAATTGGTGCCGGGTAAACCCTATTCGTTAGACAATTTCTATTCTTCCCTCGTTCCGAGTGTTTGTGGTGATAATAATCATCTAGTCCAATTAGGCATTACTCCTCGTGCCATGGAAACCGTTATGCCTAAATATTTTTCCAGTGCCTCTACTCCTAGAGAGTTATATTCTGCATTTCGGGTTCAGGCGGGGAGATAGGAGAAAGGGCAATGCCATTTTAAGCTAGGGCACACATAAATCTTTTAACATTTTGGCTAGGGAGAAATCCGATTTTGTAACTACTCAGTTCGTGTTTAATTTAGTACAACTAAAGACGGGATATTACCTGAGTAGTTACCCGATTTTTTTAACAATACCTTCGCCAATATCAAAATTTGTTGTTTCGGGAATGAGGTACTATTTCCCGAAACCTATATAGCATAAGAGTTTCGGGAAATCCGCTTCGCTCCATTCCCGAAACAAATATCCAATTGGCGATGGTATTGTTTAAAAAATCGGATTTCTTTATCTTCGTTCCCAAATTCGGGAAGGACTGAATTGATGCTCTACAGGTTAAGCGAAAAAATTTGACAAAAACCGTTGACAAAAATAAAAACGGAAGATACCATTTCAACACCATTGTGCTAAAAGACAATTCTTGAAGGAGTTTGTAATCTTGCAAACATGGTTAAGTTAGTTTTCCTTTTTATACTCCATCTATTTATTTTCGATAGGTAAATAAAATGACTCAGAAAGACCAAAAGAAAAAATCCACCACACAAACATCGACAAGCCACCGAGCCAATAAAGGCAAGCCCGCACGGTACGGACTATCCGCCCACACGGGTACCCGGGCGGGATACGGCTTTGACTATCCATTCTCGGAATAAATCTGATTGTAACGGATTTTGGGGACATCATTAATAATGGGAATTTTCCATGATTTAAAAGGGCGAACACATAGGTTCGCCCCTACAATATTTGGCGTAGGGGGGAACCTGCGTGTTCGCCCTCCCCAAAATCCGTTATAATCAGGAATAAATTAAAAAAGTAGTTGGAAAAACTGATAGTAAAAGTGAGGAAAATACCGAAGGCGAGAGTCAATGCCATTAAGTTAAGGAATTTTATTGGAATCCAAACCTTCAGATTTGGAATATTAGGCTTAAATATCAAACACTTCCAAATCTAAAGGTTTGGACTCCAATGCTTAACTTAATGGTAGTGACTTTCAGACCCGACAGGTTTAAAAACCTGTCAGGTCTATCCCATAAAAATTTACAGCAAGAAAACATTTGAAAAAAACCGTTGACAAAATTAAAAAAGGAAAATACAGCGCCAATGGTCTTCTTGTGCAAAAAGACAATAATCTTTGGAGCAAACAACTGCTACTTGATTTCTATCTAAATCTATGTATATATACTCATATGAGTAGAATTTGTGTCAAATTAATTTTATCACTTGAAAAAATAATGAGTGACCCCATTCACATGAGTAGATTTATAGGATTTGAATGTAATCTTGCAAACATGGTTAAGTTAATTTTCAAGCAAGGCTCCATATTTTTATTTTAACCTCGGGAATAGACAATATGACTCAGAAAGACCAAAAGAAGAAATCCACAACAAAAACATCGACAAGCCTCCGAGCAAATAAAGGCAAGCCGGCACGGCACGGACTATCCGCTCACACGGGTACCCGCAGCGGGTATGGTTCTTGGAATAAGTGGTGGAGATTTGAAAATTGAACGCTACGCGAGGCAAAGCGTATGTGGTAGATATTTATGGGGGGCACGCCTAATTGTCCCTGCCAAACACCTCCTTATCTTTATGTAAACAAAAGGCGTTCCCATATATTCGGGAATGCCTTTTTTTATCAATTCAACCGGTTCCGATACGTTTCGGACGGGGTTACAAGCCCCGGGAAACCAAAAATCTCCCAAAACACCATGATACTGAAGGATGGGGTTGCAAAAAACCGGGAAGCCGTCCCATCGTTGAGGAAAGGGAAAATGAAAGTTTATCAAGTCGGCGGAGCCGTGCGCGACAAACTTCTCGGTTGCACGGTTAAAGATAAAGATTGGGTAGTTGTGGGGGCAACTCCACAAATGTTATTGGAATTAGGTTATACCCAAGTTGGGCGCGATTTCCCGGTTTTTCTACACCCAACTACGCAAGAAGAATACGCACTGGCTCGTACCGAGCGTAAAACCCAACCCGGCTACACTGGCTTTAGCGTTTATGCCGCGCCTAAAGTGAGTTTAGAGGATGATTTACAGCGGCGCGATTTGACCATTAACGCAATGGCGGAAGATAGCAATGGTCAATTGATTGATCCGTTTAATGGTTTGGCAGATTTACGAGCCGGTATCTTGCGGCATGTTTCCCCAGCCTTTGTGGAGGATCCAGTGCGTATTTTGCGCGTGGCACGCTTTGCGGCACGTTTTGGTTTTACCGTTGCCGCTGAAACTGTGGCTCTTATGACTGCAATGGTTAATAGTGGTGAGGTGGATGCGTTAGTGGCAGAGCGAGTGTGGATCGAAACCGTGCGAGCCTTGGCTGAGCCGCAACCCCATGTCTTTTTTGAACTTTTGCGTAATTGTCTAGCTCTAGCCCGGATTTTTCCAGAAATTGATCGCTTGTTTGGTATTCCGAAAAAGGCATACCCAGAAATTGACACGGGGGTAGATGTCATGTTGGGTTTGCAACAAGCACGACAGAAGACAGATGATACCCAAGTACTGTTCGCAGTGTTGACTCATGATTTGGGCAAAGGAATAAATGATAAATTGCCCATTGAGCATGAAGAGCGTGGGGTTGAATTGCTGGAGGCGTTATGTCAACGTTATCGGGTACCCAGTCAACACCGTGATTTGGCAATATTAGTCGCACGTTACCATAACCATTGTCACCGGGTTGCTAAACTTTCCCCCGCCGCTTTACTCAAAACCTTACAAAATTTAGATGCTTTCCGCCGCCCCCAACGGTTTGAGCAATTTTTATTGGCGGCTGAGTCATGTGGGCGTGGTGGCAAAACTTGTCAGCCTTATCCCCAAGCCGAAATGTTTCGCCGTGCCTATGGGATTGCTAATTCAATTCCGATTACCGCGATATTAAAAGATAATTTTCAGGGGGCGGCAATTGGGGAAGAATTACAGCGGCGACGAATACAAGCTTTGACGCAACATTCATTGAATTTCAAACCGGGCAACCACAAAGGATTGCCTCTACGTGCCCATTAGATATGATGCAAACCGGGCTTGCGCGTGGGATTGCCCCTACGTGCCCATTAGATATGGTAGGGGCAATCCTTTATGGTTGCCCCAATATTTTTGAATGGCACTAACTTTTAGAAACCAAGTTTCTTGAAGAAACTTGGTTTCTCATTACACTAAAAAGCTGCTTGTGCCCGGTGTTGATTACGTCTCGGTGGCATTTGTTCCGGCTTAATGTTAGGTGCCAATATGATATCAGCATCATCAGAGTCTATCAGTTTTCCATCAGTAGTTTTTAAGGGCAATTCAAAATCATTCCAACCTTTCACCCCAGTTTTTAAAGACTTCACTGATTGGTAACCCATAAGTTGCATTGTATGGGCTGCCAAAACACTACGGTGCCCAGAACGGCAAATCACAACAACATCTTCATCCCTCGCTTTCACGAGTTGGGGTACAGTATCATCATAACCATAATCACAAGCCGGTTCTAAGATGCCTCGCGGCACGTTCATAGAGCCTTCAATATGTATAGCCTCATACTCATAAGGCTCACGTATATCAAGTAACAATGGACGTGATTTATCATTTTCCATAACTTCTTGTAAATCCCAAGGAAATACTTCTTCCACCGTTTTCAAACAATCACCAATCAAGTCTTGAAAGCGTTTCATGATATTCCTCCAAACAAAAAGAGTTATAAAATATAATATAGATTCTCAGAATTAAAAATTTGCACGAAAATATTTGTTCTGAAAATGCTATAGACAATTACACTAGAAATTGGCGGTACTTAATGCAATGGGCTTCGTTATGCAATTTATAAAATGGATTTTGGATGAAAACCGCCAGAGCCGATGCGACATAAAATAAACACCAATTTGATTGCTATAGGGAGTATATCAGCATTTGCTTATATATGTGAATAGGTAGACTTTCCTATTGATGCGAATAAAACTGATGTTACACATTTATAATTTTAGTCTAAAAATTCTGAACTATGATTTAATGATTATATGATAACTAAGGAATGTGCATGAAATAATTAGGGCAACCATAAAGGATTGCCCCTACATAACATAATGATTCGTAGGGGCAATCCCTTGTGGTTGCCCAAAGTTGACTAAGTTGTTTCATGCACGTTCCTAAGTAGGTACACATAAATTCTGTTAACATTTTTGAAAGGAAGAGAAATCCGATTTTTTTTAAAAATCGGATTTCTTTAGTCGGTTAGAAGTAGGTACACATGAATTATGTTAACATTTTTGAGAGGAAGAGAAATCCGATTTTTTAAAAAATCGGATTTCTTTAGTCGGTTATATTTTTGTAGACTATAATAGTCAATACCTTCGCCAATTTGATATTTGTTTCGTTCATTGCGCGAAGCGGATTTCCCGAAACCCCGATATTACTGGGTTTCGGGAAATCGTACCTCATTCCCGAAACAACAAATTTTGACATTGGCGAAGGTATTGAATAGTATGGTAATTTTAAAATAGTTGTAAATAAAACGTTTCGTTTGGTGTTGCAATACCGAAGGCGATTCCCAAATCTTGATAGCCACGGAGAAAATGAATGGAATATGAAAAACAACTTATGGAAAATGAGGCACCTCAATTGTCCACGACACATACGATAGATGTTGCAGAACGCAAAAAAGACCTTTTGAAAGAAATTGATTTAATTCAATCGGTTATTAATCGCATGGCAAATACGTCCTTTTTAATTAAGGGTTGGGCTATCACGATGA
>Ga0233403_10000534_pt1 | contig 18028 bp, 8 predicted proteins | sample Na_oxic_1_MG_FD_179866 | JGI IMG/M metagenome (GOLD analysis project Ga0233403, IMG submission 179866) | Seawater microbial communities from Saanich Inlet, British Columbia, Canada - Na_oxic_1_MG | ecosystem: Environmental > Aquatic > Marine > Inlet | place: Canada: British Columbia | collected...
TTAGGCTATTTGGTTCTTTCTCCTCGTGAAAATAATGCACAAAGGTTTCAGATTGGGGATCGAATTTATCGAGTCCATACCCCCAAGTACCAATCCATAACATACCAATGCTATCATAATAAATGAGATTGATGTTATCGTGAATTAAACTGTTGGGATTGTTATCATCATGCTGATAATGGACAACCGTTTCAGTTTGGGGATCAAATTTATCCAAACCTTCCCATGTACCGAGCCATAATGCGCCAGTATGATCTTCTGTAATGTCGTAAATATCATTGCTAATCAGACTCTTTGGATTATCTTCGTCCGACTGATAAACCACAAATTGTTCGGTTTCTCGATCAAACTTGTTGAGTCCGGCACCTTCAGTGCTAATCCATAAGTTTCCCCGGCGATCTTCATAAAAGTTCCAAACGGTATTACCACTCAAGCTGTTGGGGTTATTTTCCTGATGCTGATAAAGCCGGAATTTTTTGGTGTCATCCAGTTTATTAAGTCCACCGCCCCATGTGGCTATCCACAAGGTTCCTGCCTTATCAGGGTAAATCGTGTTGACGTAGTTGTTATTTAATCCAGTTGGATGGGTTCCATCATACCAGTAATGCACATAAACATTCGTGCGGTGGTTAAAATCAAATAAGCCTTTACCATCCGTGCCCAGCCACAGTCTATTCGCATCAATTCCATAGATGGTATTGATTATGTAACCACGATAGAAATGGGTAAACGTTTTTGTTTCCCTATCGAACTTGTCTAAACCATCATTTGTCGCAATCCATAGAATGCCGGCTTGATCTTCATACACCGCCGAGACAATATCATCGCTTAAACTGTTTGGATCGTTGTCATCGTGTTGATAACGTACAAACGTTTTGGTTTGGCGATCAAATTGATTTAATCCGCCACCATTGGTGCAAATCCATAACGTGCCGCCGCTATCCTCGTAAAGACTGTGATCCCAGTAAATATTATTAGTACTGAGACTATTAGGGTCATTTTCATCGTGCTTATAATGCACAAACTGGCCATTTTTTCGATCCAACTGATTTAAGCCACCGCCATAAGTACCAATCCACAAAAGACCGCTGTGATCTTCGTACACAGCCCGGACATCGTTGTGACTCAGGCTGTGGGGATCATTTTCGTTATGTTGGTAATGCACAAAGGTTTCACGAGCGGGATCAAATTTATTTAGCCCATCATTGGTGGCAACCCACAATATCCCAGTATCATCTTCGTGAAGTGACCAAATATAATTGCCACTTAGGGTATTAGAATTGCCGGGTTCGTGTTTGTAAACGGTGAACTGATAGCCGTCATATTTATTCAGCCCGTCTTCGGTACAGAACCACATAAACCCCTTGCTGTCTTGCAAAACACATAGCACCGTGGATTGGGACAATCCATCGGCAACCGTGAGATGTTCAAATTTGATGGGATGGCTCCCTTGTCCAAATACCGTCTGCGTCAAGGCGGTGAGGATAACAAACCAGGATATGTTTTTGAAACAAGTTTTCATCATTTTTCCTTCTATAGATGTTCAGATAAATAATTTCATTTCCTGGTGAAACCCAGTAGGGGTTGAGCTGCATCAGGTTTCACCAGGGCTTCTTGAAGTTTTTTTCCCAAAGGCAGCCACTACCAGGTACGCCTGGTACTCCTTTTCGCAGTAACCCGGTCGTCCGAAAGATTAAGTTTGGTCAAAAAAGGTAGTTCCCTTGTTTTTGATTTTTTTAATGCACCACTGGGCTTGTCGTTGTAAATGGCTCAGATGTAAGTGAATTTTTACCCGTGCTAAAACTTCTTCCCGCTGAAATGGTTTAGTAATATAATCAACCGCACCCAATTGAAATCCTTTAACTTTATCAGCAGCTTCTGATAGAGCCGTTATAAAAATGATGGAGATGTCCTCGGTTTTAGGATTGGCTTTTAATTGTTTACAAACTTCATACCCATCCAGTTCTGGCATCATCACATCCAATAAAATTAACTGAGGTGGGGTCAATTTAATGAGTTCTAACGCGGATTTTCCATTTTCGGCTGCTAACACTTCAAAATGATTGCCTAATAAGTTGGCTAAGATTTTTATGTTGAAAGGCGCATCATCGACAATAAGGATGATTGGTTTGTTCGGCATAGTCAGGCTTAAAATTTTTTGGCAACGTTCCAAATAAACTTGTGCTGCTGTATCATCAGGATTAACTTGCAAAACTGTTTCAAAAAGTGGTTTCGCTTCAGCACTATCACCGCTGTGATATAATACAAATCCAGGTTCAAAATAAGGTATCGTGTCATTTTTTAACGCGATACACTCTGGCGTATCGGCATCAAAAACTTCGTAGATTGTTATTGTTTTGGATTTTCCTTTTACCTTGGTAGCATCAATGACCCGAATATTATATTGATAAGGATCTTCTAATTTCGTATAAGTTTCTTCGCTAATGAGCAGAGAAGTGCCATAAATTTTGGTTAAATCTTCAATGCGAGACGCTAAATTGACCGCATCAGAAATGACAGTGCCATCCATGCGATTCTGTCCGCCTATTGTGCCTAACATCAAATGTCCGGTATGAATACCAATACCAATATTGAGAGGTGGCAGTTTGGAATTAGGGGCAAGACTATCATTCGCTAGGTTTGTTAACATACTGAGAGCGGCTCGCACCGCATCATCGGCATTATTTGGAAACAGTGCCATAATGGCATCACCAATATATTTATCAATCACCCCATGATGTTCATGAATAATTGGCTCCATTCGACTCAAATAGGCATTGATAAAATTAAAATTTTCTTGGGGGAGCATTTTTTCCGAAAGCGAGGTAAATCCGCGAATATCGGAAAACAAGATCGTCATTTCTTTTTCAACTTGATCACCTAAATGAATATCAATGACGCTTTTTTTATCCAATAAACTTAAGAATTGATGGGGAACAAATCTTTCATAAGCTTTATTCAGTTGAGCCAGTGTTTCAGTAAAGCGGAGCCGTTCGGCTTCGGCTTGTTTACGCTCAGTAATATCACGGACAAAAGAAAAGTTATACTCGACACCGTTGAAGATGGTATAGTTAAAAGTAATCTCTACCGGAAAAATAATTCCGTCCTTAGCCTGATGGTAGGATTCAAAAATAAGACAGCCACGCGATTTCACTTTTTCCCAGCGTTCAGTCCAAGCTTCAACCGGCAAGTTGGGTTCAATGTCATGTACTGTCATGGCATATAATTCTTGGCGTGAATAGCCCAATAAACGAACAGCCGCTTCATTAACATAGAGAAGTCGTGCATCTGAACCGATCCAGAAAATCGCATCGGCGGCATGTTCAACCGAAAATTGGGTTAACAACAGTTTCTCCTCGGCGCTGCGGCGTTTCGTAATATCTTGGAAAGCCGCTATCGCATACACCACCTTGCCCTGTTCATCAAAAATTGGGGTTCCCCATACCTCAATGGGGATAATCTTATCGCGTTGGCGGATTTCCATATCATCAACGCTATAAACTTGGCCTTTTAGGGCATGGATAATAGGCATGTTTTCGACGGAATACAACTGTGTCGAGCCCGCCAGATAGATTTGATAAACTTCTGACAATTCTTCGGTATTAGAGCTGGGAATAATGTTTTTACCAAGTATCTCCTTTGCCTTTTGATTGGCATAGTAAGGACGACCCTCAGCATCCATCACAAACACCCCTATTGACACGGCTTCTAAGAATTGAGCCAGTTTTTTTTCGGTGGCTCGCACGGCTTCTTCGGCTTCTTTAGCTTTGTGTTGTAGCTCAATATTACTAGATTGTAGCCCTTCTGTTCGCGTGGTTAATTGGTTTTGTTGTTTATCGCTCATTTTGACCAAAATTTTGGTTTGCTTAAACAACTTTTTATAATCCTTGAGGAGGCGTTCATACTCTTTTTTAAACGGTGTCTCTTCATTCGGAAACTGTTTTAAAAAATCAGCCGCTCTTTTAAGCACCTCATCTTCTTTGCGAAACAATGTCGGTGTATTTGTCATGATAATGGGTAATGGATAGTGAAAAATGAAGTTTTCTGGTCTGAATCAGAATTGACCGAATGAATCTTAATGAATTCCGGTTTTATTCTGTTCATTCTAAAAATATTTTCATTCTGATTCAGACAGAAAAAGAGGGTGAATAAAATCAGCAATATGGATTAAAATTTAACCCTCCAGTTTTTAACCATGTCCGGCAAAAATATTCCAGAATTTATCTTGGTGTCCTATTTATAGTCTGGGCAATGACCAATTGTCTATTATCCATCATTCATTCTGTTTAACCAAATTAAAAGTCAACGACTCCAAATCTTCTTGAAATTCTTCGCCGTATTCTTCGGCACTATCATTGTCAGCATCATAAATCCAATTAACAGTAATATTTTTACTGTTGTCTTCCACTTCTTCCTCCAGTTTATCAAATAAATCTAACAACATTTTGGAGGAGCTGCTATTGAAGTAAATGAGTTCAATGTTCACTGTAACGGGTTGATCCGTCAATTGTTCCAAATAGTCCTCCAGCCATGAAAAAATAGGTTCAGCAAATTCAGCCATATTTTCCGGGTAAGATTCGCCCTGAAATTCAAGAACATGGTTTTCAGCATCAAAACTCACTTTGGGTGTCTGCTTAGTAGCTTCGATGAACAAATTGTCCATGAGTCAACCTCTTTAATACGTGTTGTTGAACGCGGTAACAAACTTTGGCCGGAAAAAATAAAATAAGTACCGGTTCATAGGTTTTCTGGTATTTTATTTTTTCAAAAACTCTCATAATTAACGATTATCAAAATACCTTAAAATATCTGGTTTGGTAACCACGCCGTTTTTCGTACCTGGTACGCGTTGTACTGATGATAATATGCCCTACGCTCGTAGGGAGCCAACTGTTAGAATCCAAATCCGATGACTGTCACATCGTCTTGCCGGTCATTCTCGCCTTGGTATTCATTGAATGCTTGAAGCAATCTTTCGGATTGTTCGTCAAAAGTTTTGTGGTGGTTTTCCAATAACCACTTTTTAAATCGCTTATTGCCAAATGGAAAACGTTTTGGTCCCCCCAGTTGATCCAAAAAACCGTCAGTTGATAAATAACAACACATACCCTCTTCAATGTTAACCGTGTGATTGGTGAAGGTAAAGTTTAAGTCGGATTTTTTATAACCCAAACTGTGTTTATCTCCTTTAATAACCGTCAGTTTATCATGGTGAATGTAGTAAAGCGGCAACTTGGCACCGGCAAAGGTTAAACGTTGTTCGTGTGGTTTCACCAAACAAATTGCGGCATCAAGTCCATCATCGGATTGAGCGTGTTCGGTATCTTGTTGTAACGACGTTTTGACTGAAAAATTAAGCCGTTTCAGTATTTCGGCTGGATTATGACAAGTTTCTTCTCGAATAATTCTTTTCAAATTGGTTGATGCAATCATGGTCATAAATGCACCCGGCACTCCATGCCCGGTACAATCGATCACGGCGACAATAAAACCATCGGCCGCCGATTCGGCATATAACATATCGCCGCCAACAATATTTCTTGGCATCCACCGAAAAAAACTTTTTGGCAGAGACGTTTTGACCTGATCCATATTGGGCAATAACGAGCTTTGGATAATTTTAGCATACTGAATACTCTCCATAATCATTTTGTTGACGGCTTCTACCGCTGATAATCGTACTGCTTCGGTTTGTAATTGTTTGATGTGCAGATGAGTTTTCAGTCTGGCGAGCAGTTCGTCTTTAGAAATCGGTTTGGTTAAATAATCACTCGCCCCGGCTTCTAAACCTGCGACTAAATCGCTGACTTGGTTTTTCGCGGTGAGCAGCAAAATAGGGACTTCATCGGCCGGCCATCGGTCACGGAGTTGTTGCGTCACTTCATAGCCGGTCATTTTAGGCATCATCACATCCAACAAAATTGCGTCGGGCTGAAAACCTTCTTCAATGAAGGCTAACGCTTCGGGGCCTGATTTGGCGAGAACCAACCGGTAATTTTGCAAAGATAAGTAGTTATTCAGCACTTGTAAATTTACCGGTTCATCATCCACAATTAAGATATTCATTTGCCCTTCAGAACTCACCGAAGCTTCGTTCTGTAGTGTTTCCATTAGTGCGGCGATTTCAACACGACACGTTTTTTGCACGGTTGATAAGGCCGTTTTGTCGTCCGAGAATTGATCGGCATTGTCTTCGGCAATCGGTAAGGTAAAGAAAAAACGGGAACCTTTGCCCTCCGTCGATTTGACCCAAATCTCGCCACCATGCAATTGAACTAACTGTTTGGTCACCGCTAACCCTAAGCCGGTTCCCCCGTATTTTCTGGCCGCTGAACCTTCCGCTTGTGCAAAGGATTCAAAAATTTGTTGGAATTTATCCTCTTCAATGCCAATGCCAGTATCAGAAATCATGACTTCTAAACGCTGATTCCGCTGCTGGGCGGATATTTCTACTTTCCCCCGTTCGGTGAATTTAATCGCGTTGCCTAGCAAATTGTGCAAAATTTGTTGTAAACGATTTTCGTCTGCTTGGGCAAATGGTAAATCTGGGGAAATGGCGTTAATCAATTGCACTGGTTTGTTCAGAACTAACGGCTGACTCAGTGTGATGACAATCTCAACGATTTCCCGTAGTCCAATCGGTTTCAGTTGCAACTCCAATTGCTGATGTTTCAGTTTAGAAAAGTCCAGAATATCATTCACTAAGTTAGCCAAGCGTTTACCACTCCCCATAATCATGGCGAGATTGGCCTTGGTTTGCTCTGGTAATTCGCCGGTAGCACCGTCAATCAAGGAGTCAGCAATGCCAATAATCCCATTCAATGGGGTTCGCAATTCATGGGAAGTATTGGCTAAAAACTCGTCTTTGAGTTGATCTAAACGTTGCAATTCAGCATTTTTAGCTTCCAAAGTCTCAAATGAGGTTTTTAGTTGCGCGGTCATACGGTTAAAAGAGCGTTCTAATACTCCTAATTCATCAACCCCGCTAAAGTCAATACGTTGTTCGGCCTCTTTTGAAGTGGTTAGGACTTGGCATTCATGCAAAATAGGTTGCAAACGTTGGTTAAAGCGACGGACAAAGAGTATCACGACTAACGCTAAAATAATTCCAGCCCCTAAACTACCAGCAATGGTGATGGCAAATACCGGTCCCAATACGACTGATTGTGGGACAATAGCTAACATGAGCCACTGGGTGCTAGGTACTCGCTGGTAAGCCAAAAAAACTTCATCTACTTGGAGCATACCAGATTCATTGGCTTGTATTAGTTGCCAAGTTGTCTTAAATAACGGGACTTGCTGATAACTTTCTCTTAATTGAGCTTGATTGGAATTTGGGGGGTAAGATAACAAATTGCCTTGTTTGCTTAAAATGGCAAAATAGCCAGCCTCTCGAACAAGCGAATGATGGACTTGCTGACTCAAAGCGGTGACATTGACATCAGCCCCAGTAACTCCAATCATTTGCTCATCATCATCAAAAAAGGGATTTAACAGACTTGTCATAGTAATACCATGCCAATCATAAGGTTCTGACCATATCATTTGTTGGGCGGCAACTGGCACAGTGTAATAGTCTTGCTGTGGATAATTATCATCAGAAAAGAGTTCGGCAAAACGAATATTGTCATAGGGTGCGGGTAATATTTGACCAACAGCAATGGCTTCACCTTGATCAATATAAAAATAGGGCCAATACCATTGTCGATTGGGTACCAGGTGAAAAGGGGTTTGACCAAAACCATTGCCTACAACGAGAGTTGGACGCTGTTTAAAAAACTCAAACGCTAATTTCTTATAAGCGTCAGGCTCATTAATACCAATATGGTGCAGCGTAATCACTGCGGCAGACAAACTGATCATTGTTTCTTCAATACGTTTAAGCTGTCCTTCAATGGACACAACTTGGCTACTGAGTATGCTACGCATGTCATCTTTAGCCAGTCCTTCTAAAACTTGATAGAAAAAATAGGACATTCCCCCTAATCCCATTAATGCACCGCATAATACATAGAAAAATAGCTTTGAGCCAATGGAATTGAATAGATATAACTTTGGAAGCCAGCGTTTTAGGGTGGGACGTTCTGGTTCAGTTGATTTTTGTGTTGGTTGAGAATGAATCATAATTAGTCACAGAATTAATACTAAGGGACGTAGTTTCGACGGACCGGTTTTTAAAACCGGTCTAAACGAAAACCAATTATTTATCTGAACATCTTTGACCTGTTTTCAAAACCGGTCAGCTATTAAACCCAAAAATTCAAAAATTCAAAAAATTGAACGTTTGAAGTATATGTTTTCTAAATAACTGTTTTCAATGAGAAAAATGAAAAGTGTTCGTCAATGGGTTTGACATTAAATTCAATCGGCTTGACCGATTTTCTGGCCAATTCGATAAAACCCAGTCCCGCTCCTTTACTCTCGGAGGGACTTTCCTTTCGACGTTGTTCCTTGTAATAGCGTTTGAGTTCATCCTTATTCATGCTTTGTAATTTGGTCAGTTGTTCACAGAGTGGCGCAACGGCTTCTTGATTGACCATGTTTCCACATAACACATAATAATGTCCTGACTCATAACCAACCCCAATGATGCCACTACTCAATTCGGCTTTTTCTTCATCAGGCGGTGTCTTTTCAGCAGAGTAATGAATGATGTTTTGGCTTTGTTCCACAAACATGGAAAACACCTTGATAATCGTTGAGGAATTGGCTTCATCAAGTTTCATTTTATTCCTCAACGTGTCACCGATGCCGATCATGAGTTGTTGTGACATTGGCCCGCTAAAACAAAAAAAGATGCCCTGCTGATCGAGAGCCATTTTTAATTCATGGAGATTTGCTAACATGAGATGTTTTTCCCTTATAGAAGTAGACTTACGATTTTAATGCACTGATTGATAAAACTTTTTCCAATAAAATTTCAAAATAAAGGGTATTCAAAGCCCTAAGCTTATCTACAGTAAGCTTTGTTAAGTACCCGTGCAAGAGTTTTACAGTATTTTGGATACAAAAGTCGTTGTTTTTGTTAGGTTTATTTTTTAAAAATACATGCCTGGGTACTTACCCCCGTTTTTTACGAAAAACTAAAACATCGAGTATCCGTTTAAAATTTATTCGGTAGTACCCATTTCAATAGATTGTTGCGAAATCGGATTTTTTACCGGGCAGTGTCAAAAAATCCAAGCTAAAGCTTTGATCTGAAAAATAACGACTTTCTGCATTTGAACTGTCAAAAATTAACTCATTGATTTATAAGTGTTTTACATGAAACTGAACTGGTGCCCAAAATGGGCAATGTATTGCCCGCTGCCCCATACTAATGTGAGAACTTTTGAATTTTTCGGTGCTACTTCAGTTACAAATTATCCCTCCTTTTGAACCAAATTAAAAGTCAACGATTCCAAATCCTCTTGAAATTCTTCACCAAATTCTTCGGCACCATCATCTTCGGCATCATAAATCCAATTGACAATAATATTTTTGCCATTGTTTTCCACCTCTTCTTCCAGTCTATCAAACAAATCCAAGAGCATTTTGGAAGAACTGCTGTTGAAATAGGTGAGATCAATGTTCACGGTAAAAGTTTGTTCTGCCAATTGTTCCAAATATTTTTCCAGCCAAGCGAAAATGGGTTCTGCAAACTGTGCCATATTTTCGGGGTAAGATTCACCCTGAAATTCAAGAACATGGTTGTCAGCATCAAAACTCACTTTGGCTGTATGCTTGGTGGCTTCGATGGCCAAATTTTCCATGATTAAATCTCCATAACTGATTGTTTTATAAAATTAAAATTTTAGTCACTCTAAGGTCTCAAGCCGTTCTATTCTGGGGTGTTAAAATTTAATCAATTTTGCGGAGTTTTTTCACCCTCTTTTTCTGTCTGAATCATCATTTTCAAAATTTGAGAATTTTTGGGTGTCCCACTTATCCTACAGACGTAGTTAGTTAAGGGGGCGCATTCCCAAAAAGTGGGGCACTGGTGTAACCCATTGATTTCTAAAAGACTTCATTTCCGGGCCAATACGTGGCTCATTAATAAAATCAATAAGTTATAAAAATCTAAAATTCTGACAATTCTGATTCAGACAGTATTAAAACCCAAACCCCACAACCGTCACATCGTCTTGTCGATCATTCTCGCCTTGGTATTCATTGAATGCTTGAAGCAATCTTTCGGATTGCTCGTCAAAAGTCTCGTGGTGGTTTTCCAATAACAGATTTTTAAAGCGTTTAGGCGCAAAACGTAAGCGTTTATGGCCACCGAGTTGGTCGAGAAAACCATCGCTTGACAAATAAAAAGACATGCCTTGTTTAATATTAACTGTGTGATTGGTGAACGTGAAGTTTAAGTCGGATTTTTTATAACCCAAACTCTTTTTATCACCTTTAATGACTGTCAGTTTATCATGGTGAATGTAATAAAGCGGCAACTTGGCACCAGCAAATATTAAACGTTGTTCGTGCCGCTTCACCAAACAAATTGCGGCGTCAAGCCCATCATCGGATTGAGCGTATTCGGTATCTTGTTGCAACGACGTTTTGACCAAAAAGTTGAGCCGCTTCAGTATTTTCGCGGGTTCAGAACAATTTTCATCTCTAATAATTCCTCTTAAACTGGTCGTAGCAATCATGGTCATAAACGCGCCCGGCACTCCATGCCCAGTACAATCTATCACGGCGATAATAAAACCATCGGCCACCGATTCGGCGTATAACATATCACCGCCCACAAGTTCTCTTGGCATCCATAAGAAAAAGCTGTTTGGTAGATAAGTTTTTACCATTTCGGCGTTGGGCAATAAAGAGCTTTGAATGATTTTAGCATACTGAATACTCTCCATCATCATTTTGTTGATGGCTTCTACCGCTGCTAATCGTACTGCTTCGGTTTGTAATTGTTTGATGTGCAGATGAGTTTTCAGTCTGGCGAGCAGTTCATCTTTAGAAATCGGTTTGGTTAAATAATCACTGGCCCCGGCTTCTAAACCGGCGACTAAATCGCTGACTTGGTTTTTCGCGGTGAGCAGCAAAATAGGGACTTCATCGGCCGACCAGCGGTCACGGATTTTTTGCGTGACTTCATAGCCAGTCATGACCGGCATCATCACATCCAACAAAATCGCGTCCGGCTGAAAACCTTCTTCAATGAAGGCTAACGCTTCCGGACCAGATTTAGCGAGAAGCAAATGGTAATTCTGCCAAGATAAGTAGTTATTCAGCACTTGTAAATTCACCGGTTCATCATCCACAATTAAGATATTTTTGTGCCCTTCGGAACTCACTGAAGCTTCGTTCTGTAGTGTTTCCATCAGGGCTGCGACTTCCACACCGGAAGTTTTTTGCACGATAGATAAGGCCGATTTGTCGTTCACGAATTGTTCGGTACTGTCTTCAGCAATGAGTAAAGTAAAGAAAAAACGGGAACCTTCGCCCACCGTCGATTTGACCCCAATCTTGCCACCATGCAATTGAACTAACTGTTTGGTCACCGCCAACCCTAACCCAGTGCCGCCATATTTTCTGGCCGTTGAACCTTCTGCCTGTTCAAAGGATTCAAAGATGCGGCTGAATTTATCCTTTTCAATACCAATGCCAGTATCAGAAATCATGACTTTCAAACGCTGATTCAGCACTTGGGCGGAGATTTCTACTTTTCCCCGTTCGGTGAATTTAATCGCGTTGCCTAGCAAATTGTGCAAAATTTGTTGTAAACGATTTTCGTCCGCTAGGGCCGGTGATAAATCTGGGGAAATGGCGTTAATCAATTGCACCGGTTTGTTCAGAACTAACGGCTGACTCAGTGTGATTACCACTTCAACGATTTCCCGTAGTCCAATCGGTTTCAGTTGCAGAGCCAATTGCTGATGTTTCATTTTAGAAAAGTCCAGAATATCATTCACTAACGCGGCCAGTCGTTGACCACTGCCCATAATCATCGCAAGATTCGCCTTAGTTTTATCAGGCAATTTGCCAGTGGCACCGTCAATTAAGGATTCCGCAATGCCAATGATTCCATTCAGCGGGGTTCGCAATTCATGGGAAGTATTGGCTAAAAACTCATCTTTGAGTTGATTCAACTCTTGCAGATCATCGTTTGCCTTTTTAAGTCTTGATTCGGCTTGTAGGCGTTCGGTGATAACAGAAGATAAAATCAAGGTGGTTACCGCTACAACTCCAACAAAGGATTGTAATAACAAAAGAGATTCATTGGATGATTCACGAACAAATGAGCCAAAACCATTGACGGTCCCCAAAACCGCAATGACCGACACAATGATGATGAGCAATGTGGCACCCCGTTGTTCAAATCGAAAGGCAGACCACATCAAAACCGGAATCAGCATATATTCCACCGGATAGCCTCCACCAAAAGCGACCTGGCTAATGGCAATCACCAGAGATAATAAGAACGCCAGTTCGATAACCCGTTGCCGCAAGAGTTCTTTCAATCCAGAGGGTCTAAACCATGCCAACAAAAATGGCGTAAAGGTAATCATACCGATAATAGAGGATAGCCACCAAGTCCACCAAATATCACCGTATGTACTCCAAAGTGTGTTGTCGCCTAAACATAGACTCGTTGTACCAATAGTCGCACTTGCTACTGGACTTAGCAAGGTAGCTATTATAAATGTTAATACATCTTTTGCTTGATTCAGCAGATGAGGCGAACTAACGAAGTGATGCAAGAATAAGGTAGCTAATACGGGTTCTAATGTATTTCCTATTGTTATAAGGAGGTTAATTGTTGGGTTATAGTATGAAATTCCCAAAAAAAAGCTACCTAAGAAAATACCAAGCCAAGCTCGATATCCTATCAGCAACATGGCCGCTAAAGCGATTCCAGACGATGGCCAAACGGGTGTGACATCTCCTACTGAAGCCAATAACATTGCTATTTTAGCGATACTAAAGTATGCAAAAGCAATTAGTCCGGTTTGCCAGATAAATTTTCCAAACATATTTTTCAATTTCTATCAGACAAGGTTATAGTTTTTTAACGCACTGATTTATAAATCTTTTTATTTTTTATCCGGTCAAAATCAAGTGTATTCATTTTCTTAAAATTTTTTCCCCAGGAAAAAAATAGAGAAGCTTTTGTGAAATTCGGTACTTTCGCTTATTTTTGAAAAGCACTTTTTATTCAATGAGTTATATATGGCATGAATATTGCTTTTTTGAAAATAAAAAAGTGACATGAGTTAAGCGAAAGTACCGGAAATTATTTATCTGAACATCTATATCTACAGCAAAGCTTTGTTGCCCCCGTTTTTACGAAAAATTATAACATCGAGTATCAGTTTCAAATTTATTCGGTAGTAGCCATTTCAATAGGGTTGTTGCGAAATCCGATTTTTTTTAAACTTTTTTACCTGGCATCAGTGTCAAAAAGTCCGAATGGAGTTACTCGATGATCAAGTTTTTTGTTGGATTCCAAGCACCCTGTCAAGTGCCAGGTGCTTGGACTCTAACAGTTAGAATCCAAATCCAACAACCGTCACATCATCTTGTCGATCATTATCGCCTTGGTATTTATTGAATGCTTGAAGCAATCTTTCGGATTGCGCGTCAAAAGCCTCGTGGTGGTTTTCCAATAGCAGATTTTTAAACCGCTTATTGCCAAACAGAAAACGTTTTGGCCCCCCCCGTTGATCCAAAAAACCGTCGGTTGATAAATAGCAACACATACCCTCTTCAATGTTAACGGTGTGATTAGTGAACGTAAAGTTTAAGTCGGATTTTTTATAACCCAAACTCTGTTTATCACCTTTAATAACCGTCAGTTTATCATTGTGAATGTAGTAAAGCGGCAATTTGGCCCCAGCAAATATTAAACGTTTTTCGTGCGGTTTCACCAAACAAATTGCAGCGTCAAGCCCATCATCGGATTGGGCATGCTCAGTATCTTGCTGCAACGACGTTTTGACAGAAAAGTTAAGCAGTTTCAATATTTCGGCTGGATTATGACAAGTTTCCTCTCGAATAATTCTTTTCAGATTGGTTGAGGCAATCATAGTCATAAACGCGCCCGGCACTCCATGCCCGGTACAATCTATCACGGCGACAATAAAACCATCGTCCAGCGGTTCGGCGTATAACATATCGCCACCAACAACATCTTTTGGCATCCACCGAAAAAAACTGGTTGGCAGAGACGTTTTGATCTGATCCAGATTGGGCAATAACGAGCTTTGGATGATTTTAGCATACTGAATACTCTCCATCATCATTTTATTTCTTTCTTCAACTGCTTCCAGCCTTACTGTTTCTACTTGTAGTTCCTTTATTTTAACAAGAGCACGAGTATAAGCTAATTTTCTTTGCTGTATGACCAAAATGCCAATAATGATCTCTAAAATAGTCATAGCATACAGGGTATAAGCCCACCAAGTTTGCCACCAAGGCGGCAAGATGATGACTTGGATTGAGGTACCTGTTTCATTCCATAACCCATCGTTGTTCGAGGCTTTCACGCGAAAAGTGTATTCACCCGCATCTAAATTGGTATAGGTGGCAAACCGCCGAGTGCTATCGACAAAAACCCAATTTTTATCAATCCCTTCCATTTGGTAGGCATACTGGTTTTTTTGCGGCGAGCGATAATTTAACGCAGCAAACTCAAAACTGAACACTGATTGTTCATAAGACAGGGTGATCTGTTCGGCGAAATTAATATGTTTTTGCAACGGAGAATCGTTACCAATAGAAACGGATTGATTAAACAGTTGAAAATCAGTCAAAACGACCGGTGGAATGGATTGATTATCAACCAATTTCTCCGGATAAAAGGCATTAAAGCCATTGCTCCCCCCCAAAAAAAGTTCGCTGGTTGCACTTTTATAGGCGGAATGTGGTAAAAATAGATTGCCTTGCAAACCATCACGTTTATCATAATTACGGAAGGTTTCAGCTTGCGGATTAAATTTGGATAATCCATTATTCGTACTAATCCAAAGATAACCCTGATTGTCTTCTAAAATGCCGGCAACACTATTATCGGCTAAACCGTGTTTGGTTCGATAAATCGTGAAGGTTTGGGTTGATTGATTAAATCGGTTCAAACCGTCGTTGGTACCAATCCAGATCGTACCCTGGCTGTCTTCAAAAATGGTATTGACAACACCGTTGCTTAAACTTTGAGGGTCTTTTTCATTAGGCAAATAGTGGGTAAAAGTGTCGTTCACCGGATCAAATTGGCTGGCGCCTATTTCATCGGTACCAATCCACACCATATCAGAAGAATCCACCTTAACAACAGAAATCCAGTTCGTCATGAGACCATTTGGATTATTTTCATTCGATTGATAATGCACCACGGTTTGGTCTTTTGGATTCAACTTGTTTAAACCAGCACCAATATAAGCAATCCAGACGTTACCGGTCAAATCAACATCAATATCCCATATCATATCAGGAACATTCGGTTCGTTTGGATAATGAACAAACGTTTCAGTTTCAGGATCAAACAGATTAAGTCCTCCTCCATCGGTACCAATCCATAACGCGCCGGAGCTATCGGGATGAATAGCTGTAATCATATTGTTACTAATACTATTTGGATTATTATCATCATGTTGATAATGAATAAAGGTGCCGGTTTGTCGATCAAATTTGTTGAGTCCACCGCCTTTAGTACCAATCCAAAGGATGCCATTGTTATCCTGATGAATAGCACCGATTTGGTTATTATTCAAGCCATTTTGCTTCAGCGGATGATAGTAATAATGGGCAAAACGGTCACAGCCCGGATCATATTTGTTTATCCCATTCTGGCTCATCATCCACAATGCACCATTCATATCTTCATATATACCAAAAACGGTGTTATCACTCAGACTATTTGGATTACTGGGTTTATATTGATAATGGGTAAAGCGGTTATTGCGTTTATCAAATTGGTTTAATCCGCCACCGGTTGTGCCTATCCACAGAATTCCTTTACTATCTTTATAAATGGAAACCAGTGAATCAAGGCTCAAACTGTTAGGATTGTTTTTCTCCTGTTGATAATGGGTAAATATGTCGCTGTTAGGATCATAGTGATCTAGTCCACTAATAGTCGCAACCCATAACCTCCCGTCATTATATCCATAAACCTTAAAAATAGAATCATTCACTAAACTATTGGGGTTATTCTCGTCATGTTGATAATGGACAAAGGTTTCAGTGACGGGATCAAATTTATTCAAGCCGCCACCAAAGGTACCGATCCATAATATACCATTATCATCTTGATAAATAGAAAAGATGTAATCATAACTCAAACTATTTGGATCGTTTTCGTCGTGCTGATAATTGACAAAGGTTTCATGATTGGGGTCAAAGCGGCTAAAACCACCATCAGTCGCAATCCACAATATCCCGGTTTGGTCTTCATAAATGGACAGGACAATGTCACTCACCAAGCTGTTGGGATTGTTTTCGTCATGTTGATAACGGGTAAAGGTTTCGCTGATAGGGTCAAATTTATTGACCCCCCCGCCCATGGTACTTGCCCATAGTATGCCATTATTATCTTTCAAAATAGACCAAACATAATTATTACTCAGGCTATTCGGATTATCGGATTCCTGTCTATAAACGGTAAATTCGACACCATCATATTTGGCAAGACCATTTTTAGTGGCAAACCACATAAAGCCTTGATCGTCTTGGACGGCACTGGTGGTGAAATTACTGGGCAGCCCGTCTTCAACGTTCAGATGTTCAAATTTGATGGGATTAGCCCCTTGAGCAAACACCATCGGTGTCAATGTGGTGAGGGTAAAAAACAGGGTCCCTATCAAGGTTTGGAAGAAATTTTTCATCATTTTTCCTTCTATTCAAATATTAATTGGATTTCAAAACACGTCCTACGTTTCAGCTTTGGACTCCAAAATAAAATTTACGGTGATTGGTAATCGTGGTGAATTGGTCACTTTTATTGACAATTACCAATCATAATTACAAATTACCCATCCTTTTGAACTAAATTAAAAGTCAACGATTCTAAATCCTCTTGAAATTCTTCGCCGTATTCTTCGATACCGGCATCGTCAGCATCATAAATCCAGTTGACCATAATATCTTTGCCATTGTCCTCCACCTGTTTTTCCAGTATATCAAATAAATCCAATAGCATTTTGGAGGAACTACTGTTGAAATAGGCGAGTTCAATGTTCACGGTAAAAGTTTGGTCTCCCAATTGTTCCAAATATTCTTCCAGCCAAGAGAAAATGGGAACCGCAAACTCGGCCATATTTTCCGGGTAAGATTCACCTTGAAACTCAAGAACATGGTTGTCAGCGTTACAACTGATTTTGGGGGTTTGCTTGGTGGCTTTGATGGCCAAATTTTCCATGATTAAATCTCCATAACTGATTGTTTTATGAGGATATTGCAAAATCCCAGGTTTCACCTGGGGCTATTCAAATTCAACCCCTATCGGGGTTGTCCCAGGTTTCACCTGGGGTGAAAGCAAGAGGCGAGTGGGGTTATTCTTTTAAGAATATTAACCCCGTAGGGGTTGAATGTGAATAGCCCCAGGTGAAACCTGGGGAAACTTTCAAAAAGAGTTTTGCAAGAGGCTCTTATTAAAAATGTTTTTAGTCACTCTAAGGTCTCAAGCCGTTCTATTCTGGGGTAAATTTAATCAATTTTGCGGAGTTTTTTCACCCTATTTTTCTGTCTGAATCATCATTTTCAAAATTTGAGAATTTTTGGGTGTGTCCCACTTATCCTACAGACGTAGTTAGTTAAGGGGGCGCATTCCCAAAAAGTGGGGTACTGGTGTAACCCATTGATTTATAAAAGACTTCATTTCCGGGCCAATACGTGGCTCATTCATAAAATCAATAAGTTATAAAAACGACCCACCAAATTGGAATGTTCCCTAGTTAAGGTAAGAGATTGATTACTAAGTAAAAGTAACTATTTTTTGAGCATTTTATAACCTCCTTTTTTAGCAGCTGACAAATTGATATCTTTATAATTCAAGCAATTCCAACTCATCTTGTCATTTCCATAAATGGAGTCAATATCAATTTCA
>Ga0233403_10000535_pt1 | contig 17988 bp, 12 predicted proteins | sample Na_oxic_1_MG_FD_179866 | JGI IMG/M metagenome (GOLD analysis project Ga0233403, IMG submission 179866) | Seawater microbial communities from Saanich Inlet, British Columbia, Canada - Na_oxic_1_MG | ecosystem: Environmental > Aquatic > Marine > Inlet | place: Canada: British Columbia | collected...
ACAGGATTTATACTTGAGGTGCTCGTTTTTTTTTGAGAGTACGTTCCCGTCATTTATGCTAACTTTATTCATTGAAATTTTGATAAAACTTTATAAATCAATGAGTTAATAAAAGCCTACCCACAAAAAATATTACTCTGACCCCAATTTTACGATTCAACCAAAATAGAAGATTTAAAATTAATTTTTAAAAACCTGTTATTCGTTAAAAATGAGATCTTGACAATGATAGAAACATAGCTTATGCTCACTAATCATTGGTTATCGAGAAACCTCGATTAAAAAAGGGGCCAGGCTCGAATTATTTTGTAGATATTACAATTGGCACAAACAAATTCGAGAGAGATTAGTCCCTTTTATTTCAGCCTGCTATCTTTTATTTTTTTCAAAATTTAATTCGAGCCTGGCCCCTTTTTTATTAGCATAGATATTTTTTATTGATTTTATAGATATTAAAGTTTATAATGGCAGAGCCATTATAAAATGTGATGGTATTTAAAAATGTACTAATATACTTTCGCTACATTAAGCGAAAATTTCTTGATGAAGGACATTTTATGAATAGTGAAATCGAGTTAAAACAACTTCAAAAAGAGATAAAGGAATTAAGGAAAGAAGTTGCTCTTTTAAAGGGAGAAGATGAAAATAAAATTCCCACTTACCAATATAGTAAAATCCGAGATACTGAGTTAAAAAAGTTATTTGAGATTAAGCAGAAGTTAGATGATCATATTTTTGATGAATGGTTTAATTATCCAATTGAAATAGACAGCTCAGTGGAAGTGTTTTTAACCAATTTAATCGCCAAGAATAAATTTTTAGTTGAACGTTGTTATGAAGAAGATTTAAAAGTCTATTACATAATTCCTTTGCTGAACCAAATTGATTTTCTGTTAAAAGATAAAGAAATACGCGGCTTTTATGAACTACCCATGAGCTATGCAACTGATAAATTTATCTTAAATGGTACCGTCGATTTTGTGGTGTCCGAAGGGCTATTCGAGAGCAAAAAACCGTATTTTTTTATTCAAGAGTTTAAAAGACATGAAGAGTATGGCAATCCAAGACCACAACTGTTAGCAGAACTGATTACGGCAGTTGAATTAAATGACTGGAAATTTATCAAAGGGGCTTATATTACCGGTGGGAATTGGCATTTTGTTATCTTAGAGAAATTAGAACGTCATAAATATCAATACTTTATTTCGCAGCAGTTTGACTCAACTAAAATAGAAGATTTAAAAGCCATCTACAAAAACCTGTTATTTGTTAAAAATGAGATACTCGCTATGATAGAAACATCATAGGTGTTCGGGATTTATAGATGATCCTTGCAAGTGTTGAATTGTAGGTCGGGTTAGCGAAGGAATCAATTGGGGTCAAAGTAACATTTTTTTATGGTTGTTTTTTCTCATATTAATTTTACTCTGACCCCAATTATTACTATTATTGTCTATGCACTAACAATCCGCGGTATCGGCCCTTTCATAATTAAATATTCTTTGGACCGTGATTTAATTCTCTTGTTCCTAACGTAGCAGACTGAGAACTACCAGCATAAATAGGAACAGCCAATTTTATCACGGTTCAAAAGAAGAAAAGGGGCCAGACTCGAATTATTTTGTCTGCCCCAAACGTCATAACAGCAATTCTCCTTAGAAAAAGGGGCCAGGCTTGATTTAATTTTTAATCTTGGATTTTTATACAAACTTGTAATGTTTAAAAAACAATTCGACCCTGGCCCCTTTAATTCTTGATTTGTAAAACAATTGGCGAGGGTATTGTCAAAGGAATCGTATATATATATTATGTCAAATTCTTATATAAAGTTATCTGTGCTCGTTTTATTGGGTTCACTGAGCTTGGGCCTTTCATCCGTAGCCAAAGCCGATTTAAAAGTACAATGGTTGCCCGTTTCTTACAAAAAAGCGAATTTGGATTGTCCTTCGGCTTGCGGCAAAAATCCGGTTACCACATATTCAATGTTCAAGAGTCTTGATAAAAACAATAAACCACTAAGCATTTGTCTGACTAAGAAGGGAAAGGAGTGGCTAGTGGGCTACAACCGCTGGAAAGAGAAAACGTGTATTGTTGGTATTGGTGATCAGGGATATCAAGGTACAGATCATTATTGTCTATGCACTAACAACACGCGCCCCGGAATCTTTAGATAGGTTGGGAAGGCAAAGCTCGTAGGTTTTCGTTCGCGTGCGAAACGGAATAAAAAACCTTTTCCCCTTGATGTCCGAGTGCTGAAGCTATGTCACCGTGAAATAATCCGAGCCTGGCCCCTTTAATTAAAAATAATTCGAGCCTGGCCCCTTTTCCTGTAAAGGTAAAAGAATTCAATTAATAAAAACTTTGGACTTGGCAGTAGGACAACATCTTATCATAATCATCCATCACAAGTTTTATTAACATTAACAAATTTTAATTTTCAATTTTGTAATTAGTAATGAGTATTAGGAGCCTGACACAAAGATGCCGGCCCCGTAAATCATCATGGCTCCGGTCACATTATTGACCACCTCAAAATTTTTTTCAAAAGGGACTTGATATTAAAGTTTCGGCCTCTATATATCCAAGACCGCATATTTTTCATCCGGTGCATGAAACGAATAATATTCATACGTGTTGGACGGGATTTGTCAACCGGTAAAAAAATTGATTCGAGGTGAAAAGTAACGCAGTGGTAAGCTCAAATGATTTAGTAATTTAAATCGCCGTGCCAAAACCAGAGTCTATTTTTAAACCCAATTCCGGCTCCGGCAAATTTTGCAATCTATCAATATATAAGTCTTAAGAGTGGACACCCTAGTGCCAACCGGTAAATGATAATAGCTGTTCAAAATAATTCGAGCCTGGCCCCTTTTCCTTTGCAATCTATCAATATATATATATATAAGTCTTAAGAGTGGACACCCTAGTGCCAACCGGTAAATGATAATAGCTGTTCAAAATAATTCGAGCCTGGCCCCTTTTCCTATATTTTCCCCCAACGTAAAAGACTATTTATTTGGTAGTGAAAGGCTTTAAGTGAAAATGGCTCTGAAAATAAATGTGGTCTGTCCCCTATTATTCTAAAATCAAATAGTTACATGATGACAATGGGTTGGCCGAATATTTACAATGATAGTGTTGTTGCATCTGGTAAATTATTGATTAAAAATAATTTAATTTATATAACTTGCAATTTTTTGATTATAAAATAATATTTTTTATTTATGCAACAACACTAAAATTCTCAACAACTTGAAAAGGTAAATAGTGAAATTGAAATTACATCGAACTTCAAATCTTCTAAGGATCACAACGGCACTTTGAAAAAAAAGGGGCCAAGCTCGAATTATTTTGTAGATATTACAATTTGCACAAAAATTTGAAATTAGTCCCTTTTATTTCAGCCTGACCTCTTTTATTTTTTCAAAATTAATTCGAGCCTGGCCCCTTTTTTACAAGCCCAAAGCTTGGGGTTTTTTTATGCTCGCTATTGACACGATAGCGATTTGACTTTGAGGGAGGGGATTGAATCTACAGCTATGACACTGTAACAGTATCAAAGCCCAAGCTTAAAAGCTTGGGCTTAACCGCTTGAGTTAAAGGCTCTTGTGTTGATGCAAGAGCCTTTTTGGATTGTACGGCCTTTTGCGTTGGCTGTGAACTCGGGGCTTTGAATAATTAGTTATTCAGGAATATCTGAACAGGATACTTCTCGAAGTTCATATCCATTCTTAATTGTTGCCTTACCTGTTCTACTTGAAAACCCCACTACTGAATATCCTGACACATCCCAAATTTTCATTTTAAAAACCTTACCAACATAAAGATGCTGACAGTTCTTTGTCCTTTGATAGCGACGATTATCTTCTTCTGCTTTCTTCTCTGCTTTCTTCCTAAGCTTATTTTCCCATGTTTCTATGAAATCACCGGTTTTCCATTCACCATCTTTGTGAAGAAAAAGGGGCCAGGCTCGAATTATTTTGTAGATATTACAATTGGCACAAATAAATTCGAGAGAGATTAGTCCCTTTGATTTCAGCCTGCTATCTTTTATTTTTTCAAAATTTAATTCGAGCCTGGCCCCTTTTTTCTTTACGGCTCAATGCGAGGGCCAATCGCACACCATGCTACGCTGGCTAAAACGTTACCCATAAATTCCGTATCATGTTACGAGATTAATGATTAAAGGAATGGTGGGCCATACGTTTGCCCACTCTGCTCGGCTAATTTGTTGTTGATTGAATCTTAGGAATTATGATTCCAAATGGATAATAATTTATATATATTCATAATTCTAAATTCTAATTTTCATAGTTTGAATACCTCTATTGGTTTGTAGGAATTACCCATTATTTTGTTTGGTGGGGATTGGGATCTGCTCCACTGTCCAGTAACAATTTGATAATGTCTTGATCTTGATTCTTTATTGCGGTGGCTAAAACGGAACCAGTTTTTGACTTTGAATTCGGATCCGCCGCTCCTAAAAACCTGAACATATATACATAAATTTGAATAAATCTATCCAATCTAGTATTTATATTCAGCAGGTCTTTCGCTCTCTGTTAATGTCTGAATAAATCAACCTGTAACTAGAGTCGGGGTGGGGCGGTCATAATCAATTGAGATTACTAACTCCACCAATCGCCATGAGTCTATTTAGCAAGATTTTCTTAACCTTTTTAAAAGGCATATAACGGGTGATGTCAGTATCATCACCTCTATGCTTAATATTTCTGGCAGCGTTGGTATCTGCATGAGACACCTCCCCATTTGCATGATAAAATTTATCGCCCACTCGTTTTCCACCAAGAAAATTTGTGTTTGAGTCCATTTGTGAGGTGTATGCACAGTTTACCAATCGCAGACAAGAACCTCTTGCCTTTGTTACTGATTCTAGTGCTTCTGCTAATGCTCCTTTTGCCCAGCTTGACATCCTTCTATTATATTTTTTCCATTTTTCCTTGTTTATTATTGGCTGGCTTAAATCTTCGGCTCGGATTTCTTTCGCACTATCCACAATTGCATGGACTGATTGAAATGCTATATTCCTTATTTGTTCTCTTTGTTTCTTATTGTTTTTCAGTAATTTTTTAGTGCCTAAATTAAATTTTTGGATATGGTTTATTTTCTTTCTTGCACTTGGTTTGCTGTCAACTTGTTTACTTAATTTATCAACAATTGCTTTCAACTTATTCCGTGCTCTACCACGACTATTAACTTTATCTGTATATTTTGTGAGCAATGTACCAAAATTTTCACCATAAAAATTACCTTCAGAATCGGCAAAAGCTTCCGTATAGCCTTTATCAACACCAACAATTAATTCGCCAGATGGCCGGTATCGTTTTTGATTAATTGTGCAGTGGACGTAGACAACGCCGTCTCTTAGAATAAGACGTAATGTACTTTGTAGTTTTATGTTACTATTTAAGGGAACACAAATCGGTTTACCTCTTACAAAGGACGGAATCTTTAACCATGTATTACCATTTTTACCAGTGAATTGTCCATAAACACCGGCTTCAAGGATTATTTGGTTATTTACTGTCGTTTTACCATGTTTTTTATATTTTCGCATCATACGACATAAGTAGCTATTATTCACCCAGCTATTGTACTTTAACTGTTTAAATAGCTGCTTGTTATCTTTATGTGTATAAATGATTTTGCGGACTTTTTCTTTTACCGATTCTTCATATAATTTGATGTCATCAAGTGTGTTACGCAGCGTTTCTTTCCAGGCTTTGGCTGGCAATGGCATAAAATTTCTGCTTTTAACCCAATCATTACGTATCTTTCTGAAAGAAGCACCAACTCCATTGATTGACCCAAATCTTTGCCAAATATCTTTTCTAATCAAACCAAGCAATCTGGCCTGCTCCACCAGCAAAAGGTATTTTAATGTATTTAAATCAACTGATTCGATAATTCTGCTAACTTTGCTCATGTGACTTCTTTTAATTTCTTCAATAATTTTTGGTTTTTATGACTTCTACTACCATATAACTTATGGCCATATTATATCGTCTTGTGCCACTTTGGGTTAATTCTGGTTGTATTGTTCCTTCACGTTCCCATCTTCGTAAAGTACTTTGACTAACCCCAAGTTCTGCTGATGCTTATTAAATACTCATTAATTTGTTCATGATTGAGCAAATATGTACATATATGTGCAAATTGTCAAGTACTGTTAATTACCCCATTATCTAGTAATAACTTAACCATGTCTTTATCTTTATTCTGTACTGCTATGAATAAAACCGGACCAAAGGGTGATTTTGAGTTCGGATCTATGCCTCGCTCAAGTAAAAATTTGACCATTTCCTTATTTCCACTGTTTATTGCATCAAATAATGGAGCAATATCGGTTTTATGAAATGGAGGGGGCCTATGTCTTTCATGAGGAAATGGAGGGGGCCTATGTTTTTCATTTTCATGATAAGGTGGAAATGGCGGTGGAAATGGCGGCGGCCCATGTCTTCCATGAGGAGGAGGAAAATGTCTTCCATGAGGAGGATGGGGAAATTTAAATATCCCGCCATTATATATAAAAAACATCCCGGAAAAAATCAAGCTAAATACCGTAAATAAAACCGCCGGTAGCCATTTGGGGTTATATAACTTGAAAAAAAACGTGGCGACTGCAAAAGCTATTGTTGCTAATGTTGATAGAATCAATAGAATGGGTATCAAGGGAGCTATAGGCTGTAACATGTAAAAAATGAAGGCTATGCCAGCACTGCTCAAACCCATAATTAGCCCATATTGCTTAATCACACGACGTATGTCCTCCAATAAAGGCGTTTTATTTGTCGCCGGCTTTGGCTTTTTGGGTTTTTGCGGCGACGAATTCGATGGGGCTTTTTCACGCGCTGAGGGTTGAGCTTTTTTTGGTGGGGACGGCGGGATATGGACTTTTTTTGGCCAACTAAACGAGGCGACGGTTGGATTCTGAAAGATAAGAGGTAAGCAACTGACACCCGGATAATCGTCGTTCCAACCCCCATCCTGTAGCCGGTCTCGTGCGTAGCGTACTGCTAAATACAAATTTCCTTCCTTAGAAAATTCATCTAAAAATAATTTCAAAAATTCTTGAGCCACCTTATCTGGTACTGGCTCACGCATAATAATAACTTGCGGAATATTCAAATTGGCCAAATCTTCGGCTAATTTCAAACCATCGCAAGAATTAAAAATAGCCAGTCGTAACCCGCGTTCAATGGCTTTTTTTAGACTGTTTTTTAAGTCTTCAATTGTTAAACTATTTGGATGGAGACTTGACGGACTCTCGTTCTGATTGATAAATATCCGACCCCTTCCATCTTGGCTTGAACTATGCCCACTAAAAAAGAGGATGTCCCAACGATTGTCTCGAAGACTCTCAACCACTTCAAAGCGTTCCGGTTCTGGAAGAAAAACGATATCCGCCCCTTTTTCCTTGAATTGTTCTAGGGTTCTTCGGTCACTCTCGACATCAATTCCTTGACTATTGCCCAAAATAGCTAATATTTTGACACTCGTCTGCTCAAAATGTTCTTGAACAATTTTATTCGGTTCTTGAGGTACAAAGGCGGTTTCTACCCCAATATAGGTATTATCCGCTATTTTTAAGTGATGCCAAGGTAATTTTTTCAGCATGGAAGCGGTGGATTGCTCAATTCTGGGTGCAATATGAATCAGTATTTTAGCATCGCTTTGCCTACCTAATTCTATGCCTAGTTCGGCTCTAAAATTTTGAGCTTCGATATCAAGAGAAGAAATCAGCCAACTTTTAAAATTATTGAGAAATTGTTCAGATGATTTCTGACATTCCTTGAGCATCTCAGTCAATGAGATTTCGTTTTCTTCTTCTGAAGGTGCCGTTTCAATTTCCATTCTGAAGTTACCGATTTCATTATAGCTTAACTGCCATTCTTGGTAATTTTGGACAATATAAGGGGCTGACGGAAACTTGCCATATTTTTGGCTAATATAAGTGAGTTGCCCATCATCATTTTGATCCTGATCAATTCGCAGCTTGACATCAAAACCTTCTTGAAAATTGCCACGTTCAAACTCGAAAGTAACGATTTTTGTCATAGTTCTTCCCCTACATCACAAACGCTTCGGTGAAATGAGCATTCCCTAACAAAATTTTAACCTGAAAGCGTTCTCCCGGGGTTCCCTTTAATTGATAGTTAAGCTCTTTTTTAAAATCTTCGGCTTTTTTTTCTAAAGACGAACCTAATTCCGGGATGAGCATTAATTTTAGGCCAACGGGTAAAAAACTCTGTTCGCCAATGGGACGGACACGCAAGATGACTTTCACTTTTTGTTCGGGTTGTTCTTCTATCTCAATCACTAACTTGACCGTTTGTTGCTCACCTAAGTTAACCGGTTTGCTCATGTTGATAGAGACACTACTCACTGGGGCACTCTTAAAGGCAAAAGCCGGATTTGAAAACGAAATAGTTACGCTCAACAAATTTTCTAGCATCTGCTGACCTTCCTTAATCACTTTAACATATTTGTCCTTAAACCATTCACTTAATGGCATCAGAACGGGGAATGCTAAGGAAGAATTTTGCATCAGTGCCTCTTTACCCTGAGTAACTTGCATCATCCATTCTTCATAGTCAGGATCAGCCGCATTATTGGCCTCCCAGAGGGTGCTTTTTATCTTGCCATCACGTATTTGCTTGACCTTCTCAAAGGCACGTTGCAGATGCTCTTCTTCGAGGATACCCACCCGTGATTTCTTATGAAAGTCACTTTTATGTATCCATAAACCTTGCTCTGGACCACAGCGCAACGTCAGTGGGCCACATAACGCTTTTTGAGAAATGGCAACATCGGTCGAACTTGCCATTGGGTTATCATCGGCGGCGACTGTTAGCAACCATTCTTTATCATTAGGATGTGGATACAAAACCGCCCATTGTAATCCGATAATTTCGGAACTGTCAAACAGAAAAATATCCCCTCTTTGTGGGTGGTTAGGTAATTTTTTTAATTTACCCTCTAATATTTGTTGTTTGTGTGTTGCTTCAGCCGAAAGTTCGCGTAATCTTTCTAATTGTTTTTGGCTGAATGCCAAATTTTGATTAAACATTGTATGACTCCTCATTCAAAGTGTGTTCTTCACCATAACTACAAGGATTGGATATAAAAAAGGATAAACCATTTTCTGGTTCCCACGCGCCGGCGTGGGAACCGATTTGGGACACGCTAGCGTCCCTGAATGCGTTCCCACGCCAGCGCGCTCATCGTTATACATAAGTTATTAAGTAATTGAAATAAAAGTATATTTCTCGTTCCCACGCGCCGGCGTGGGAACGCATTCTCGAGGTGACTGCAAAGCGGGCGCAAGCCCGCAAAAAACGGGACGCTGGCGCGTCCCGAATCGGTTCCCACGCCGGCGCGTGGGAACCAGAAAATCAACGACTTACGAGTGTCCACGACACTTATGTATAACGATGAGCGCCAGCGCGTGGGAACGAGAGAAAACCATAAAGGATTGTCCCTACATGAGGGTAAATATTTTCTGGCTCACAGCGCAACGTTAATGCTTTTTCAATCGAATGTTTGTTGAGCCTTTTTATTCAGCCACTGCAATCATTTCATATAGAAGCGGTTTCAATTCTGGGAGTGACGTTTCTTTTCGCAGAATCGTCATAATTCGGCTAACCGTATTGCGGGGAATATCACCCAATATGCGTACTAGCTCAACTTGGCTGGGAGTCTCACCAGCTTCAATTAAACTGACCATTCCTTGAAAGACTTTTTTGATTTTTCGTTTAAGAGCAGAATGATGATTCAGCCCTTCAATTTCTTCTTCAATTTGCTTAAATAAAACTGCCATACCTTGCCTAAGTTCGTTGTATATTGTACCATCCTGAGTTAATTTGACAATCTGGATATTGCCATTTGAATCGGTTTCCACTGCGAAATTCGTTTCCGGCATTTGCCAGCCACTTTGAACCTCATCTTTGATCATTTTCATTAAGTCCGAATATCGAAAACTGGTGATACCGTTTTCAGCTAACTGACCAATGATTTCATTTATTTTTTTTACAGCGGACTGACTTTTTGTCAGTAGGCTATCCCGTACCTTTGGCAAATCGGTTTGACAACGGAGGACACTCAATAAAGTTTTCTCAGAAATAGGATTTTGAGAAGATGCGGTTGAAAAAGTCAGTACAGTCTCTTTGCCCAGTTTTTCGGTATTAGTAGTAAGTATTTGATTGTCAATGGCGAACAACACGGCGGTTTTGACATTGCTCCCGATGGCATAACCTTGCGGATTTTCGTATGACTGTTTTTCCGTCAAAAAATGTTTTATGTTTAGAGCGATTAAACCATCTATGTTAGTTTTATCATGCGCCTCCAATTGGTTACGCAAGCTTTTAAGGCGTTTAAAGATATACACATAGCAGTCAAATAGGAGATCCGTGAATGCGTCAGGATCACTATTCCAGCTATTCACGCCCAAATATTCGACACCTAACCACTTTGGCGGTGCCATCCAAAGGCCACGCCGACGCATCTCAGCGTGTAGAAATTGCGCTAATAAATTTAACAATCCTTCGGGAGGCGGATTGCTGTCAAACTCTTTAAGATATTGAGCAAATCTTGACATTGTTTCTATAACGGGCATTTTTTCAAACTGTCCCAGTTTGGTAAATAAAATAACTTATAAATTTCATGTTTTAATCCAATCGTGAACGGAACATTTTTTGCTTGAATTGCTAACATATTGTTATTTAATTAAATTTTTAAACAAAGAAATCCGATTTTTGCCAAAAATCGGATTTCTGGCATCGTGAAAATTTTTTTAAACAAAGAAATCCGATTTTTGCCAAAAATCGGATTTCTGGCTTGGTGAAAATTTTTTTAAACAAAGAAATCCGATTTTTGCCAAAAATCGGATTTCTGGCTTTAACCATACAAAAAATATTTGTTTTTAAGGCAAAAAGTGTTCCGTTCATTGGTGATTGGCTCCTTTGTGGCAGTCCCTATTCTTGCAGTAGTTAAAACCAGAAAATGAGTTTGTCAAAGTGTAAGTTCTAATATAGTATTAAACAATAAAAATTCATCCGTTAATTGTGAAAACATATATAACTAATTGAAAAATAATAATTTAATTTTTTGCTTTATTTTCATGTACATTGGGAGTAGCTATTAGCCATGAGCATTTGTTTCATAAATCCATTGTACTTTCGTTAATACTTATATAATTATAGGTTATACCTATACCAATTTACGAACCGAGCTTCATTGTAAGTATCACACGGCGTTGATATTAAACGGGACTCCAAAGCTTCAGCTTTGGACTCCCGGTTCATTTTGAGGAAAAAACCATGAACAAACAAATTCACTCACCAAATCTATTTATTTGGATATTGATATTAACAATTGGATGGTTTTTAAATACCGTCCGGTACTTTATTAATTGATCCGGTTGCTCCCGCTGTCGAAGTCGGACAGTCCATCACCCTATCGGTGTCAGATGCAAGCGGCAACCTCAAATGGACCGTTATAGGAAAGGGCCATATTGAAGGCGAAGGCTCAATGCCATTAAGTTAAGGATTTTTCTTCAGGCAACCACAAGGGATTGCCCCTACAAATCAATTTGTTACGTAGGGGCATACCGATTTGGTGGCCCGATACTTAATGGCATTGAGGCGAAGGCTCCCGTGTTACTTCCTTTAACCAAGAATTGCTTAGGAATAAAAATTCAATAATACCCGAAACTAAACCTGACCGGTTTTGCGTTTTTATTTTAACCAACTTCGGCGCGGTGACACTTTGCATGATAGCTGGCAATTTGTCCATCATACGTTTGATAGCTACGGAATGCTTTTTATCCAACAAGAACCGCAATTAAATGACTCTGCTGAGGGAACCTTGGCCCAAACTCTTTGTTTAAATGGCTGTTTTGCTTTGCAGGGTGTACCAACATTGACACCGCAAATAGCTACCCATAAGATAAATCATGGGCAAACCATTAAATTAACTGCCCAAACCCAAATCAATGGTGGCAGTATCCATCGAGTTTGGGCTTCTATCATTACCCCCGATGTCGATAGCCAACGCAACGAGCAAGGTCATTCACGCTTACCCACTCCGGTCACCTATTTGCGAGAAGTAGCTGACGGACAATGGCAAAGCAATTACACTTTTGAGGCAAATGCCACGCCCGGTGAATATAAATTTACCTTCAAAGCCGAAGACAACAGCAAATTTGTCACCGAAAGCACACCAATTACGATTACATTAGGCAAAAATCAACATGCCTCTTTTAATCCCAATACCAATACGCTACACATTCCGGCTGTCACTGTGGGTACAGAGACTTATCAAGCCGACTTGATTTTGCACCACGTTGAGGCAGAGATTATCTTTGAATTGGATTCGGTAAAACTAGCGACTGAAACCGAAAGCGTTAGTTCGATCCAATTCAATCCAAGCACTGGCAAAGTGCAGATTCCTTTGGTAGAAATTGGCCCCGAAACTTTTAGTGCCACTTTGCAACTGATTCCAGAAACTATGCCATTGCAATTTCGGGTAGAAAGTCTCACACTGCAATAGGGGAAAATAATTTTGTTTAGGGCCAAACCTCGGAGGTTTTAGAAACCTCGGAGGTTTTTCGTTAAATTATTTTTCTGAACATAGATTAGCACTAGGCTGGTGAAAAGGAGGTTTCACGGCATTTGTGGCTTGATCCCATTTTTGTTCTCAATAAAATTTTGGCCAGACCTCAGAGGTTTCCAAAACCTCTGAGGTATTTCATAGATATGTGGCTAGACCTCAGAGGTTTCCAAAACCTCTGAGGTATTTCATAGATATAACGCCATACCTCAGAGGTTTCTAAAACCTCTGAGGTATTTCATAGATATAACGCCATACCTCAGAGGTTTCTAAAACCTCTGAGGTATTTCATAGATATAACGCCATACCTCAAGTGAAAATACAAAAACGGGATCAACAATGAACCCAAAATTTGCTTAAATACAGCTCCTTTTCATCAGCCCAGATTAGCACCGAAAATCATCAGCTTTAAAATCCTTTTTTATAAACAATCTTTGTAGTTGCTTTTACTTTATAGCCTTCACCTTAAACTGTAACGGTGACGTTTGTGGTTCAAGTTGCAGGGTGACGCTATAGGTATCCATGCCACCAGTTGCATTAGGAACTTCCAATAAAGGGATATACACCTCACCGGTACTGGGGGTGAAATTGGAATAACCAACTGAAGTGGTATCATCAGCGGGTTTCAGTGAATTCATATCCACTTCAAGGATTATCTCCGGTTCAAATTGGCGTACTAGCAAATCAGCTTGGTAAATATCAGTACCAACTGTTACCGCCGGAATGTGTACTATATTGCTAGTGGCATCAAAACGGGCATGAGTAAGTCCTTCTCCTACAACCGTCAAAGTAATGGGGGGAGCATCCGTGATAAATCCATTGTTATCCTCGGCTTTGAAAGTAATAACATATTCGCCCGGAGTGTTAAATTTATCGAAGCTACCGTTATAAGTATTGGGCATATCGGAAGGAGCAAGATAAACATAAGGTGCTGGCTGGAGCGAATACCCTTGTTCATTACGTTGATTAGCAATTTCTGGGGTTATTACGGAAGCCCAAACTTGTTTCATCCCAACATTACTGATATTTGTTTGTACTGTCAAATCAATAGGTTGTCCTAAATTTATTTGACTCGAAGGAATTTGGGGAATTAAGATGAGTATGTTAGGAAGTCCTCCCCAGCAACCATTTAAGCACAGATTTTGTATATTTGTATTATCACTCATCTGGGGACGTTGCTGATTAAAGGGCCAACTATATGTAGCAAAGACATAATTAACCGGTTGCATACTGTTTCCGAAACTTTCACCGCGCTGCAAATTATCAAAATAGAGTTTGAGGAAAGAAGTTCGACCATAGTCACTGACATAAGCCAATTCTTCATCGGTACTACTAATAATCAAACGGTTAGGAGCTGATAAAGTCGGTACGAAGGTTCCCGAATGACTGGCTTCAAGAATAACGACCACTTGGTTATTGGTACTATTTTGATAGTCATCCAACAAAACTTTGAAAGTGTCAGCGGTGACTGTTTCGGTTCCCAAAGGATTGAGAATTAGCTCATTGGGCAAGCCGTGGTCAACGAATATTACAACGAGGGGTTGTTCAAGTTTGCCTTTTTCTTTGGCCCACTCGAAAGCTTTTCTAATGTCATCAAGTGTGATGTAGCGGGGTTGGTTAGTACCGTCGCGAAGTTCAGCCAAAGTAACCGGGGCATCAACGATACTATAATCGGGTTGGGCATCATCATTGAAATCTAAATCGGGTTTGTAGGACAGAAAATAGATTTCATCATTGTCGTAGCCTCTTGCTTGTAGGGTGTTGTAGGCATAAGTCGCCATGAAATCAACGGCCAGTTCTTGATTGTAGCCACTTCCCGAACCGTTGGGATGAATGAGAATGGCTGCGCGTTTGTCTAAAATTAAGACGCATTGGGCATCGTTCAAATTCGTGCAGAGGGTGTTTTTCTGGCTGAGTTGAGGTGTCACTGTTATCTTGACAACACCAACATTGCCCTCGCTATCAAGTGCAGTTACTACATCTAACCCAGCTTCAGCCGATGCAATATAAGTAACCTGATTACCGGCACCTTGAATCTGCCCCTTTGAGGGTGTCCACGTTATCTCACCACTAGTACCAGCGACAGACAAAGTGATTTGTTGCCCCACGACAACAGTAGGCGTAGCCGGACTAAACACCAACTCAGCCGCCCCCACCGTTGCAAACATAGATAATCCAAACAGTACCAATAAGACACTGTTGAAAAGGTTTGACATAAAGTTTTTAATTTTCACTACGTTTTCCTCTAGTTAATAATTTGATTAAAATTGCTACCGCATCTCAAGCAAACAATGATACAACAAAATATAGTTTCGTGTTGGGTTTCCTATTGTCAAGTCAACTTTAGTACAACGGATCTGGGGAGTTACCGGATTGGTGCGAGACTGTAGCTCACCTTATCGAACAAAGGCACCCCCCTACCGGCTCATAACTCAAGACACATCACACACCAATCCGATAACTCCCCCGATCCGTTGTACTTAATGGTTTATCCGCGTAATTCGCGGTACTTATTTATTTAGTACAACGGCTCAGGGGACTTACCGGATTGGTGCGAGACTGTAGCTCACCTTATCGAACAAAGGCACCCCCCTACCGGCTCATAACGAGAGACACATCACACACCAATCCGATAACTCCCCAGATCCGTTGTACTTAATTGGTTTTAGAAAGTGTCGGGGGTGGTTCGTTGGGTTACAATTTTGTTATACTTAGTTTAGTTAGAAATTTAATTTGGTGTATCGAAGTATAAAACGAGAGGAGCCTCTAATATGTTTAAGCATAGCTTATCTAAAAAAATTTGCTGGCTAATTAGCCTTATTATTACTGGGTTTATTGTTCCCGGTTACGCCGAAATTACGCTTGATGGTAGTTTGGGCACGGCGGGCACGTTGCCCGGCCAGGATTATATGATTGGTGCTGAGTTGGGTAGTCGAGCCGGCAATAATCTGTTCCACAGCTTTGGTGAGTTTAATATTAACACCGGTGACAGTGCAACTTTTACTGGCCCATCTCATATCGAAAACATCATCGGGCGCGTTACCGGGGGCAATCCATCATTCATAAACGGTGCTTTAAATTCCACTATTCCCAGTGCCGACCTTTATTTGCTGAATCCTAATGGTGTGATGATGGGGCCAAATGCCGAGTTAAATATTGATGGCTCTTTCCATCTCAGCAGTGCCGACTATTTGCGTTTTGCTGATGGTCAGAGATTTGAGGCTAATACAAAGGTTTCTCCTCTCTTGACTGTAGCCCCGCCGGAAGCATTTGGTTTTTTAGATAGCGATATTGGCAATATTATTATTGATCGTAGTAAACTCATGGTGCGAGATAAAGAGAATAATTATAAAGATTTGTCTATTATCGGTGGCGACATACATATAAAAAACGGGCAATTTCTTACATCTAGCGGTCGTTTCCAAATAGCGAGTGCTAATTCAGCCGGTGAAGTGGCAAGTGCTGATGTGATGAATAATACGTTGTCTCAACAAGGTAATATTGTTATTGAAGGGAGTGATATTATTAATGTTGGAAATCCAAGCTTTTCACAAGATAATGCTGTTACGATACAAGGTGGACAAATTTGGTTAAACTCTTCGCTTATTCAAGGACTTAATCGTACCGGTGATATTAAAATTGCTTCTCTTGATCAATTGCAAATTAAGAATTCAATTTTGCAAACCCAAAGTACGCAAGGGCAAGCAAGCAATTTTAGTTTTACCGCACAAATGATGTCAATTGATAATAGTTTGATAGGCTCAACAACAGAAGATGGGCAAGCTGGTACAATCCATGTAAAAGCTGATGAGCGTTTAGATATTTATGGGATACCTTTTGACACAATATTTGGATTTTCAACCAACACTAAGGGCAAAGGTAATGGTGGCAATATAATCGTTGATACACGAGAACTTTCAATCATTGGCAATGGTGGGATTGTTGCCCAAACAGAAGCGACTGGAAATGCGGGGGATATTACTTTAAATGTCGGCAAATTAACCTTTCAAGATGGTGGGCGTGTCAATGCAAGTAGTGCTAAAAATGCTACCGGTAATGGTGGCAATATTACTGTCAATGTGAGAGATTCAGCAACAATTGTTGGGCAATCGCCTCCCTTACCGCCTTATGGACGTATTCAACCCAGTGCAATTGGGAGTAGTGCCTTTGGTAGTGGTGATAGTGGCACAATTCGTATAACAGCACAGACTTTGAATCTGGATAAATATGGCACAATCCAAACTCTAACAAAAGGTTTCGGTGATGCCGGTGATATTAAGATTACTGTCCACGATCTAAATATTACGCATGGAGCCGATATTGATGCTAGTAATGAGGGCAACGGCTACAGCAAAAGCGGTGATATTGATATTACAGCTACCGGCAATGTTTTTATTACGGCTGAACCAGTTACTAGTGAAGAGACGTTAAGATTATATGAAAAATTTGTTTACAACAATCATTTAGGTGGTGTTTACAGTATTGCCGAAAAAACTGGGCATGGTGGCAATATCAAACTAACAGCCGGGAAACTAACTCTGCGTGATAATGGCGTTATATCTGCAAAAAGTACCGCTTATACTGGGGATGGTGGCAACATAAACATTAATACCAACGAACTGTATATTTCCGGTGGGAATGCTTGGATAGATGTATCTTCAGAATTTGGTTTGAATGGTGAATTTATTCTTAATTCCACTAAGCTCAAAGACGATTTTCTAGGAATACCGCCACCCCAATTTCAAGATGCACGATTAACGTACAACCGCTGTGCCAGCATGAGTAGAGAAAATTTAAGTCGTTTTCTGATAATTACCAGAGACATACTGCCACCTTCGCCAGAGGATTTAAGGACTCATCTTTATATGCCAGAAATGTAGGTATAGTTTTTCATATAAATAAATTTCCGGCTTCAAACCTGACAGGTTTTGGAAACCTGTCAGGTTTTTGTTGTTTTTGTTCCACCGATTTCATCGGTGGCTATTCACATTTAACCCCTTCGGGGTTGGTGCATCTTTGAAAATTTTTAGCTTTGAAAGTAACAACATAATCACCCGGGGTAGTAAATTGGCTAAAGCTACCTTGCCATTTTTCATCATTCTTGCGAGTGTTCATTGACTGGAAATAAAGAGGAATAAAAGGGGCTGGCTGGAGTGAGTAGCCTTGTTCATTGCGTTGATTAGCAATTTCTGGGGTTATCACCGAAGCCCAAACTTGTTTCACACTAACACCACTGGTATTGGTTCGTTAATCCTACATTTTTTGAATGAGCGTATCAAATAACCGCTCACAATGTGGTGCTGCTTGTCGCACTTTATCAACCTCTAACAAATCTAATAACTTAGAAGCATGTTGTAT
>Ga0233403_10000536_pt1 | contig 17968 bp, 12 predicted proteins | sample Na_oxic_1_MG_FD_179866 | JGI IMG/M metagenome (GOLD analysis project Ga0233403, IMG submission 179866) | Seawater microbial communities from Saanich Inlet, British Columbia, Canada - Na_oxic_1_MG | ecosystem: Environmental > Aquatic > Marine > Inlet | place: Canada: British Columbia | collected...
TGGAAACCTGTCAGGTTTGATGCGACATTATGGAAGTTATTTTGTGCATGTTCCTAAATAAATACGCACGTTAAACCTGTCAGGTATTCGAGACCTGACAGGTTTTGTGTTCGCCCTTGAAACACGCCCTTAATGAAATTATTTATCTGAACACCTATCCATTTTTTAATTCTTCATTTTGACGAATTTCATCAATTAAAATTTTCGTTTCGCTAATTTTATTTTTCAAATCAGCGACTTCTTGTTCTTTTTCATGTAGTTCATTTTTTAAGATGAGCAAATATCTTTGTGGGTTTTTACGTTGATAAAAACGTTTAACAATATCTATAATAATTAAGAGCCTGATAATTCTATTAATAACCGATTTGGTACGATAAATATTTAACAAATATTGTATTTTGACAAACCATAAAATATACGTGCTTTTTGAAATCTTTATATATTTGGTGATTAAAATAAATCTTGATAAAGCCAATAGTGGGAGAATAATGATAAAAAGTTCCAGCAAGTGTTTTATCACATAATTGCCTTTTTTTTGTGTGATAGAAATCATAATAATAAATTCCGTCACAAATAATCCCCAAATTAAGGCATTACCAAAATTAAGAACATGATATAATGATGGGTGCATACTTATTTTTGTTTGGAAAAAAATTTCCATTATCCAAAATGGTATCATGATAAGGGAAATGAGCAGAATAGGATATAAAAACCATTTGTCAATGCGCTGAGACAATGATTTATCCACTAATTGCCAATCGCCATTCCACCAAATATATTCTTTATCATCACAACGTCTAGCAGCAAGACGTAGTGGCGGTATAAGGGCAATCAAAAAATGGGCGACATATTTTTTTTTCCTTTTATGACAAATAATGACATATAAAAGTCTTTCTAAAAAGAAAATTGGCCATAAGATAAACAAGATGTCAATGATTACCTGGGAAAAAGGTAGCCGTTCCAACCCACCCTCTACTTGCAAATATTGAATAGTGATAGCAAGCAATGATAAAAAAATGATAGTTAAAACAAACATCACTTTTACAATATACTGTTCAATATTTTTGTATAGTTTGTATAGTTGGTTCATGTTAAATATTAAGTGAGCTAATTAATCAAACCTGTGTGTTAGAAATTTTTTTTAAAAATCGTAATTTTGATAAGATACTTTATTTTCCTGTTTGGTATTTGCAAGCTAAATATTATAATAGTAAATAAATATTGTTGAAAATAGCTATAATCATAATATTAAGTAACTACTCAGCCTTTAATAGAAAAAATATTATTTTTGAAAATAGTATTTCTAATACGCTAAGACTGATAACTGATAACTGATAACTGATAAGGAGATTACACCTTCAATGCCTAATGTTCGAGTTAGAGATAATGAACCATTTGAAGTTGCTATCCGTCGTTTTAAACGAGCCTGTGAAAAGGCGGGAATTTTAGCCGAAGTCCATCGTCGGGAATTTTACGAAAAACCGACGACTGTCCGTAAACGTAAAGCAGCAGCGGCTGTCAAACGACACATGAAAAGGCTCTATCGTGATACATTGCGCCGTGAACGCCTTTACTAAAAATTGATTGAAGTAGTAGCCCACCTTGACGGGTGGGTATAAATTGAAAATTCATCTATGTCTAATACCATCAAACCAAAAATCACTGATGATATGAAATCCGCCATGCGTGCTCAAGATAAGCAACGCTTAGGTGCGATACGTTTAATTCAAGCTGCGATTAAACAGCGAGAAGTTGATGAGCGTATCAGTTTGGATGACACGCAAGTAATCGTTGTGCTAGATAAAATGCTTAAACAGCGGCGTGATGCTTTAGCGCAATATGAGAAAGCAGAACGTCAGGATTTAGCAGAACAAGAATCTTTTGAAATCAAACTGATACAAACTTATATGCCCCAACCTTTGAATGAAACCGAGTTAGTTGAACTAATTGAAGCGGCTATCAACGAAACAGGGGCAGCTTCCGTTAAAGATATGGGCAAAGTAATGGGACATCTCAAACCGAAAGTACAAGGACGTGCTGATATGAGGGCACTCAGTACTCATATTAAACAACGATTAAGTAAGGATAGTGCATGAAATAACTTCGTCAAATCAAAGTCAAAACCAGACCTGCCAGGTTAAAACCAAACCTGGCAGGTCAAAGACAATCAGGTCTATATTGGACTTTGGTTTTGTTTGACCTGGCAGGTTTGGTTTTTAACCTGCCAGGTCTGTTTTTGAAGTTGACTAAATTATTTTATGCACATTCCTAAATAGTGCTTTTGCTTGCATAAGGGCAACCATTCAGTCTTGTCCCTACAGATGTTCAAAAAATCGGATTTTTTCAAAAAATCGGATTTCTGAAATCATAAAAAACATTGCGCTCAAGGGCAACCATAAAGGATTGCCCTTACAGATGTTCAAGAAATCCGATTTCTGAAATCCACAAAAACTGCCTGTCTTTAAAACCCGGCAGCTTTGGGAATCCATTAACCTATTGATAACTTACTCAAAATGGTTGGACGCATTCCTCGTAATTTCATCGACGAGTTAATAAACCGTATAGAACTTGTTGATTTAATTGATAGTTACGTGTCGCTACGCAAAACAGGTCGCAATTATAAGGCTTGTTGCCCCTTTCATACTGAAAAAACCCCTTCCTTTACTGTTAATCCTGATAAACAATTCTATTATTGCTTTGGCTGTGGCGCACATGGTAGTGCGATAGGTTTTATGATGGATTATGCACATCTCAATTTTATTGAGGCAGTGCATGAATTGGCTTCCAGAGCAGGTTTAGAAGTGGTGTATGAGCAAGGCTATGCACCCCAAAAAATTGCCGCTTTTGATGATTTATATGAAATCATGGACCAAGCTGCACAATATTATAGGCAACAGCTACGCCAATCACCAGCCGCCATAGATTACCTAAAAAAACGGGGATTGACGGGGGTAATTGCGCGTGATTTTGGTTTAGGCTATGCGCCACCAGGATGGGATAATCTATTAAAAGCCCTGGGAACAGACTCAGATAGGCGAAATCGCTTACTAAAAACGGGTTTAGTTAAGCAAAATGAGTCCGGACGCCGCTATGATTGTTTTCGTGATCGGATAATGTTCCCGATTTTGGATCAAAGGAAACGGGTTATCGCATTTGGTGGGCGTAAACTATTGAGCAGTGAACATGAGCCTAAATACCTTAATTCTCCAGAAACACCCTTATTTCAAAAAAATCAGACATTATATGGTTGGCATTTAGCCTGTCAAACTCGCTCTTTGAAAAACCTTATTGTTGTAGAAGGTTATATGGATGTGGTGGCTTTGGCTCAATATGGCATATCTAATGTTGTCGCTACCCTGGGAACCGCTACAACGGATAAGCATTTGAATCGTTTATTTCGTCGTGTCGCAAAAATCATTTTTTGTTTTGATGGTGATTCAGCCGGGAAAAAAGCCGCTTGGCGTGCCTTAGAAACCGCTTTGCCATTATTACAAAGGGGGCGTGAAATTCATTTTGTCTTTTTACCACAAGGCTCAGATCCGGATAGCTTTGTTCGTCAAAAAGGCACAAATGGTTTTAATGCTTACCTTGCTGAAGCTAAGCCATTGTCAGACTTTTTGTTTGAATACTTAGAGCAAGAAATTAATTTGAATAGTCCCGAGGGAAAGAGCAGCTTGGTGGAAAAAGCGATACCCGTCTTAAAGCGATTATCGCCAGGGACTTATCGTGAATTAATGTTAAAAAAATTAAGCGAATTAAGTGGTGCCAATCTGAATGAGTTGAAGAATAAACCTATATCTAAGGGAAATACTTTTAAAAGATTGGGAGTCCCCAACAGTATAGGAGATCTTTCATTAGAATATCAAGCAATTATCTATTTATTACATAAGCCTACCTTATCTGAAAAGATGGATGTTTCCAGTCGTCAAAAATTATCTCAATTAAATCAACAAGATATAAAGCTCTTATTAAAGATCATTGAATTAACTAGGGTGAACCCTCAATTAAGTTTGGGTAGAATTTGCGAACAAATGCGGGGAACAGAATATGAACATATCATCGAACAGTTAAGTGGGCTACCTATAGAAACTCATAGCGAAAAAAGACTTATTGATATAGAGGCACCTTTCTTCGATGCTATTAACCGTTTATATAAAAATTATGTTGATCAACGTAATGCTTTTTTAACGCAAAAAATTACTCATTTGACAGCGGCTGAAAAACAAGAATTGCAATCTTTATATCGTGATCAAAATTCATATTAATCAGTCAACAGTTATTACTTAGGAATGGTAATTATTTAACTATAGATGTTCAGAAAAATAATTTTTTGATCAAACCTGGCAGGTTTTGTGAAGTTATTTATGTGAAAAACTATAGAATATTTTTATATATAAATCTTTGAAATAATTAAAGTTTATTGAAAATTGGTTCACCTTATTTAATTATCATTCCTAAGGAACATGCATAAAATAACTAAGTCAACTGTAGGGGTTGCGTGGGATTACCCCTACAATATGATACGAAGTCAGCGAAGCTAAACCTCAATTGATGTAAGAGCAATTCTTTATGATTGCCCTTGTTATTTCATGCGTCTTCCTTAATGCCCCTTTGGGTTTTACCCGTTCTTAATCTTAATTGTAAATACCGGTGCTTAAATAATGGGATATTTAAAAATAACCCATGATCGGTACCGAAACTGGATTTCTAGTCTTAAGGCGATTTCTTTAAAAGAATATACCTGTTTTAAAGAAATACTATTTTTCAAAAAACTGTAGTAGTCAAGATGATTTTTAACTCATAAAGAAATCAGATTTTTTAAAAATCTGATTTCTCATGCCCCCTCTGGCGACAAAAATTCTATTTTTTCCAAAAATTGGATTTTTTATAAAGTTCAATATCTTGTTGATGAAATTTTTTCAAAATAGTATTTTTGAATACTAAAAAGCCAAGTTTAAAAAAAATGTATACTGCACGCGGGCATAACTTAAACTTTTAATGTAGGGTGGGCAATGTCTTTTTATTGCCCACCTTCCTCATTAGAAAAGTTCAGTTTGTTCCCGCGCTAAGTATAACTACTTATAGATGTCCAGATAAGTTTTAGCCTAGACCTGCCAGGTTTTAAAAACCTGGCAGGTCTTGTAGCAGGGACAAAATTTTTCTGGCTAACTATAGTAGGTAGCCTTCATTTATCCCAAAATGGCAACCACAAGGGATTGCCCTTACCATAGAAAATTGGCATATAGGGGCAATCCTTCATTGTTGCCCAACATTTTTGATTGAAAGGTGCCTTTCTTTCTATAAAAAGCTGAGTAGTTACATCTTAATTTGATAAATCATACTACAAGCCTCAGTAGAATTGATAACTGATAACCGATTATGAATCAAGAGCAACAGCAATTACAAATTAAGTCGCTCATTGCCAAGGGCAAAGAGCAAGGTTTTTTGACCTATCACGAAGTCAATGATCACTTGCCAGATGATATTGTCGACCCTGAACAAGTTGAAAGTATTATCACTATGATTAATGACATGGGGATTGCGGTTCATGAATTTGCGCCCGATGCTGATTCTCTATTAATTACTGAGGCACCTGTGGCAGATGAAGAGGCTGCTGAAGAAGCTGCTGCGGCTTTGGCTAGTGTCGATAGTGAATTTGGTCGTACTACGGATCCCATCCGTATGTACATGCGTGAAATGGGTTCGGTCGACTTATTGACGCGACAAGATGAAATTAACATTGCCAAACGAATTGAAGATGGTTTAAGCCAAGCTTTGTCAGCTCTCGCAACTCATCCAGACATTATCACAGCGTTCTTGCAATACTACGAAAAAGCTGAAACGGGGGAACTGAAACTTTCAGATCTGATTACAGGTTTTACAGACTATGTGTCTCCAATACCGCTGTCTGAGATTAACTTTGATAATAATATTAACTCTCTTGATGATATGGTTCAAGTGATTGATGAGGATAGTGATGATGATGCTGCTGCCACTTTCTTTGAAGAAACCTCATTGGAACAGGAAACCGCTTGTCTCCGCTTTGCCCATTTGCGCGAATTACATACTCGCCTGATGCAAGCGGAAGCAACGCATGGTACTCAGTCGGCTGAATATGCGCGGTTGCGTAAAGAACTGGCTGATTGCTTTTTACAATTTAAAATCGCTCCTCGCCTGCTTGAAGCGTTGACTGGTAAATTACGCAATACCGTTGCCATGATACGTGAACAAGAACACAGGATTCGGGATATTTGTATTGGCAAAATTGGTATGAATAAAAAAGAGTTTCTCTCCTCTTTTAAAAATCATGCCACTAATCCCCATTGGGTAACCTTGCTATTAAATACCGGTAAACCTTATGTTGAAAAATTAAAACAATACCAAGAAGAATTGATGCGAGTACAAGGCAGGTTAATTGATTTAGAAAGAAAAAACCGCTTAAGCCTTGTAGAAGTCAAGGAAATCAATCGGCATATGTCAATTGGTGAAGGGAAAGCGCGGCGGGCGAAAAGAGAAATGATTGAAGCCAATTTGCGTTTGGTGATCTCAATTGCTAAAAAATACACTAATCGTGGTTTGCAATTCCTTGATTTAATTCAAGAAGGCAATATTGGCTTGATGAAAGCCGTGGATAAATTTGAATATCGACGCGGTTATAAATTTTCCACCTACGCAACCTGGTGGATTCGCCAAGCTATTACACGTTCTATTGCGGATCAAGCTCGCACTATTCGTATTCCGGTTCACATGATTGAAACGATTAATAAACTTAATCGAATTTCCAGGCAGTTTTTACAGGAAAAAGGTCGCGAAGCTACCCCGGAAGAATTGGCAGAACGTCTTGAAATGCCTGAAGAAAAAATACGCAAAGTGCTTAAAATTGCTAAAGAGCCTATTTCTATGGAAACGCCGGTAGGGGACGATGAAGAATCACATTTAGGTGATTTCATTGAAGACACTACTATATTGGCTCCCATTGATTCGGCAACCACTGAAGGTTTACGGCGTGCCACACAGGAAATGCTCCAAGGTTTAACGCAGCGTGAAGCGAAGGTATTGCGTATGCGTTTTGGAATTGATATGAATACTGATCATACTTTGGAAGAGGTGGGTAAGCAATTTGATGTCACCCGTGAACGTATTCGTCAAATTGAAGCTAAAGCTTTGCGTAAATTGCGTCATCCAAGTCGTTCCGATCCATTGCGTAGTTTTATTGATTAGGAAAGCTTCAAGAAATCCGATTTTTGAAAAATCGGATTTCTAATTGTGAAAAGTTAAAAAACTTCAATACCATTTTTGGCAAAAATAGTATTTCTAATTACAATAAATGCGATACCAACCCATCTGCCAGTTTAGGTTCAAACCAAGTTGATTTAGGGGGCATAATCTGTCCAGCATCGGCGACAGCCATTAGGGCTTGCATACTGGTAGGATAGAGGGCGAAGGCTGCTGCCATTTCTCCACTATTGACTCGTTTTTCTAATTCCTGAAGTCCACGAATACCGCCTACAAAATCAATACGCTCATCACAGCGCAGATCTGTAATGTTTAATATCGGAGCCAATAGGTAATCCGTTAATAAGCTAACCTCTAAGCTCGCAACAGGATCCTGGGTAGGTATTTTGTCAGGATGTATTTTTAATTGATACCATCGTTCTTGAAGAAACAAACCAAATTCGCCGCCCTGTTGCGGTTTGAAAGCATGGCGACTATAATTAACTTCAAAGTTTTGAGCGACGCGCTCCAAAAATATTGAAGCTGTCAATCCGTTTAAGTCCCGAACAACGCGATTATAATCAAGAATTTGCATTTGATTATCCGGAAAAATCACGCTGAGAAAGTAATTATAAGGCTCATCACCCGTATGTTGAGGATCATTAGCACGTCGATTTGAAGCCACTCGTGAAGCGGCAGCGGATCGGTGATGTCCATCAGCAATGTAAAGGCAATCCATATTGTCAAAGATGTGTGTAATGGTATTCCTTTGTTCAAAATCACTCACTATCCACAGTTGATGGATAACACCATCATCTGCTGTCAAATCAACAATCGGTGGTTCTGCTATGACGGTATTGACTAGCTGATCAATGACAGGATTATGTTTATAGGTTAAAAAAACGGGTCCTGTTTGTGCGTTAAGTGCGTCAATTTGACGTACTCTATCATCTTCCTTATCCGGGCGAGTTAATTCGTGTTTACGAATACGATTATTGTTATAATCATTAACACTAGCCACTGCCGCAAGTCCGATTTGTTGATGATCGCCCATAGTTAAACCATATAAATAGTAACAGGCTGGGATATCTTGGTGGAGAAGACCGGCATTGAGCATTTTTTGTAAATTTTCTACGCCCTTAGCATAGACGGCATCGCTGTGCGGATCCGTGCCAGGTGGTAAATCAATTTCGGGCTTGGAAATATGTAAAAAACTCCAAGGACGATTCTCCGCACGTAAACGAGCCTCCTCACTATTTAGGACATCATAAGGTGGCGCAATCACCTGAGTTGTATATTCAGGGAGGGGGCGCAAGCCCGCAAAAGGACGAATTAATGGCATTTATAACTCCTGGTTAATTGTGAAACGCAGTAACGAAGTAATTGTTGACTGATAACTGATAATTGATAACTGGTAACTGACATATGCGTATTTCTGATCCCGTTTTAAGAAAAAGATTGGTATTCACCGGTGACCAACATCCGGCTATTCTATGGAGTATGATGATTGGTCTTGTTGTTCTTATTGTTGGGGCTTTTATGGCGGGTGCCCATTTTTTTGGTGATAAAACTCAAACTGTTGTTGGTGAGACACAAGTTGAGGCTCCTACCTCCTCTAAAATCACGCCTCCTATTCCCGAAGCCCCCCCGCTAAAGGACAGACTACAAGCGGTCCCTTCTAATATAGTATCCCCACCCGATGTTTCATCAAATGTGGAATCATCGGTTAAGCCTGAAAATATTCCGCCAACAGTACAACCGGAATCTGTGGCTGCTATGCCACCGCTTCCGACAGCACAACCACCGGAACCAGCAAAACCCGCTTCCGTCAAAGGCTTATTAGCTAAAGCTAAAAAGCAAATAGTTAGAAAACGATTTACCTCGCCCGCAGGTGATAATGCTTATGACACTTACCGTCAATTATTAGAAAAAGCACCAGAGCAGGCGCAACCCGTATTAGACGATATCCTAGCTTGGTATTTCAAGCAAGGTCAGAAATACATCACCAGGGGCAGATTTACTCGTCCAAAAAAAGGTAATGCTTATAAAGTGTACCAAAAAATACGTGATATTGCACCTCAACACGACAATATACCCATCTTGTTGAATGACATCATTAACGGACTTAATAAACAAGCTACCCGGCAACTCCAAAAAGATAGATTGATAAGTCCATCCAGCAATAATGCTTATCTCACCTATCAAGAACTACTCACTCTCGCGCCTAACCATCAAAACACACAGAGTTTACTCAAAACCCTCGTTAATAGTTTGCTTACTCAGGCGAAAGAGCAGATGGACAAAAGCTATTACACAAGCCCGAAAAATAACAATGCCGCTAAAACTTATCAGAAAATCTTAACGATTTCACCCGATAACGCACAAGCCATGCAGGGAATAAAAAAGATTGCTAAGGAATATTATCAGTTAGCATTCAAGAATAAAAAAGTGGGGCGATATATTTCCAGTATGACTTGGATTGAAAAGGGCTTGCATGTCGATCCGGATAATGCCGATTTAAATCGACTCAAACAAGAAGTGGAAGAAAAAATGAAATAGTAACGACAGACCTGACAGGTTTTTTAAACCTGTCAGGTCTTAAATAGTCTAACAGATTTTCTATAGATTTTTAAGTGATAAAAATACCATTTTTTTTAAAAAATGGTATTTCTGCCCGACGGATTAAACCGATGTCTAAACGCCATAAATCACATCGCCAACTCAATTATGATATGAGTTTAATATTAAGCAGTCTTACCTTATTATTATTGGGTTTAGTGATAGTGACTTCAGCTTCTATTAATATTGCTCAAGCCCAATTAGGTGAACCACTCTATTATTTTTGGCAACAATTAGCTTATGCCAGTATAGGAATCATATTAGCAATTATTATTATTTTTATCCCTGTGCAAATTTGGCAACGCTTAAGTGTGTCACTTTTATTATTAGGTATGAGTTTGTTGATATTGGTACTTATCCCAGGAATAGGTCATGAAGTTAATGGGAGTATGCGGTGGATAAGGTTAGGGGTTATCCATTTTCAACCCTCTGAACCGATGAAATTATTTATGATTTTATATTTGGCAGATTATTTGACGCGCCGCCATGAAGAAGTACGTGAAACATTAAGTGGTTTTCTTAAACCTATCATGATTGTTTGCTTAATTACCTGTCTGTTATTACTAGAACCTGATTATGGTGCCATTGTTGTATTATTCGCCACCGTATTAGGTATGTTATTTTTAGCTGGTGTACCCGCGCGACAATTTTTATTATGGATTATTATCGTGGCACTCGCATTAGGTGTACTCATAATGTTGGCACCTTATCGAGTACAACGTTTAACGACATTTATGAATCCGTGGGCTGATCCTTTTAATAGCGGATTCCAGTTGACACAAGCATTAATTGCCATTGGGCGTGGAGAATTATTTGGAGTTGGATTAGGCAATAGTGTGCAATCTGTCGCTTATTTACCGGAAGCCCATACCGATTTTCTATTTGCCATTTTGGCGGAAGAATTGGGACTCGTTGGCGTTGTTATTGTTATTAGCTTATTTGGTTTTATCGTACTACGAGCGTTCATAATAGCTATTTATAACGAACGAAAAGGTTTAGATTATGCGTCTCACTTAGCTTATGGCATTGCTTTAATGATTGGGCTACAGGCGAGTATCAATTTAGGCGTGAATATGGGATTACTACCAACAAAAGGTTTAACTTTACCACTAATGAGCTATGGTGGTTCAAGTATGATAATCACCCTTATCATGTTAGCACTATTATTGCGTGCCGATTATGAAGCAAAAATGGGGGATAGGAAATTGTGAATGGGCATTTCAGAAATACCATTTTTTGAAAAAATGGTATTTCTAAAACGCTAATTTAATGATTGGTTTTTTTGGGCTCGATTCCATCTAATACCAAGTTTCTCAATGAACGTTCTTTTAAGACTTGTTCAGTCGCCAGGTTAATATCATTTATCAATTGTTCAACTCTATCATCGCCAGGTAATTCGGTCACATTAAAATAACGATTTTCTTCTGTCATACGAATGATGTCAAGTATTTCTTTGAGTTGAATCGTTTCCGGCGCACGCGCTGGTACATAAATGGGTATTTCGCCTCTGGTCCGAATGAGTAAACCACGTTGTTCAAATGCCGTTAATACCTGTTTCAATATTTCCGTGGGAACATTTAAATGTTTAGCTAGATTTTCGGCACTCCAAATGCTACCTCCCTGGAAATGGTTTTTGGCAATGAGATACATGGATAGTAAAGCCAGCCGTTCTTTCAGACGATTGCTGATTGCTTGATCATGCTGGCACAAATTTAAATATTCGGGATGTTGATGATAAAAAGCAATGCTCGAACCGACTAACAAAATCAGCCAAGCGAGGTATAACCAAATCATAAATATAATCAGGATCGCAAGACCGGAATAAACGGCGGCATACTGAGTTGAAGACACGATGAAAACCGCAAATCCCCATCCAATAGTTTGCCACAATCCGCCTGCAACTACCGCTCCCAGCAATGCAGAGCGAAAACGGACTCGTGTATTGGGTACAAAAACATAAACAAAAGTAAAAGCTCCAATGATAAACAGGTAAGGCAGTAAATTAGTGGTTGATTCAACTAACCAAGCGAACGGCTGGATAGCAACTAATTTCTGAAAAAAGGCGGTACTCATAACTGAGGCTGTCGTTCCTAACGCAGAAAACATCAACATTGGTCCAATAAAAATCACACTCAGATACTCACTAAAACGCTGAACAAAAGGGGGAGGCTGTTCTACATGCCAAGTGAAATTAAAAACCGTTTCTACTTTATAGATAAGAGAAATAACCGTATATAGCAAAAAAATCAGTCCAAGTGAACCGAGAACACCAACGTTCACATTTTCTACAAAACCAATAACTCGCGCCGTGATTTCAACTCCTTTTTCACCTAACGGTGCAAGAAAATTAAGCATAAGAGGTTCTATCTGGTTATGTACCCCAAGTCCTTTAAGCATAGAAAAACTCACAGCCAGTAGCGGAACCAGTGATAACAAAGTCGTATAAACAAGACTCATCGCTTGGAGGCTTAATTGCCCCTGAGTTAAATCTCGAAAAACGGCATGTATAGTGCGTAATGTCCGTGTTAAGCCAGTACGCCAGCAACTCCTATCCCAAACCAAGCGATTAATGAATTTTTTAAATTTTCCAAATATGCTCATCAATTATTTATTTCAAAGATTTTTATAGCTTTATCAAATAGAATATGAATACTTGATGTTCTATAGTTTTTCAGAAAAATAAAAGTTCTCAGACCTGACAGGTTTCCAAAACCTGTCAGGTCTTTAGACCAAAATATTTATCTGAAAAGCTATAGTTTTTAAAGTTAAAATGCTTGCCCGAAATACTATTTTCGCTTCGCAAAAAATAGTATTTTTAAGGGCAACCTATATCTTGTCATGATTACAAACTTCACAAAAAAAACTTGAACATCAAGTGAGTAGAACAATAAAAAGTGGTGATGCAAGTCTAAAAATATAAGATTTTGACTGCAATAGTGTTAATCTTTACCATTTTTGAACTGAATTTTTCCTCATTTTGTTTTTTTACTGATGATAAATTTTATAGTAAAGGTATAAATATATGGATATCTGGTTTTTGATTTTAGGTATCATTGGTGTTGTTATTGTCATTGGTGCGGTATTTTTATGGAAACGTAATAAGCGTAATAAACGTCGCCGCCGAGTTGTTGAGATGGCGGATCGCCCGGAAAGCGATTTATATGCGGATCGCTATTTTGATGAGCCTTTAAGTAATTCTGAGACTAATAATTCTGGGGCTAATAATAAAGTTGAATCTTTGTTTGATAACTCTATTGATGAATTGATGTCAATGCAGAATTCTGAAGCGAATGAGCCATCAGAGTTCACATCAGAAATGAATTCGCCGATAGAAAAAACCACTACGCTTTCTTCAAAAAAGAAGGAACGAACATCTGAAATGATTATTGCATTATATGTGGTGGCTCAGCGCGAAGTTGGCTTTTCGGGAACCCATCTTTTGACGGTATTAGAAGATTTAGGACTTAAGTATGGGGAAATGAATATTTTTCATCATTATGGTGTGGGTGATTTTAAAGTTCAAGAGGCTGTATTTAGCGTTGCTAATATGGTTGAACCTGGGACATTTAATCCTCAATATATGTCTGATTTTAGGACATCCGGTTTAGCTTTTTTTATGCGCTTACCTGGACCGTTTGGGGGACGCGTCGCTTATGAATTAATGCTAAACAGTGCTCAACGTTTAGCTGAATCGCTTAATGGTTCTTTAGAAAATGAAGGACATATACCGCTTGATGAGAAGAAAATAAATCTTTTGCGTGATAGAATTGCTAATTTTGAACAACGAGGTACTAATTTATCTATACCAAAACGGTTTTCTTAGTGTTTATTTGAAAAAGGCAAACACTTATGTTCGCCCTACGTGAATCTATTTACTGTAGGGCGGATCTGTGTGTCTGCCATTTGCGTTAAGGATTTTATGTAGGGTGGGCAACGTCTTTTTGTTGCCCACCTGCCCAGAATCGGTGGGCAAGAAAAACACCTTGCCCACCCTACCAGTATGGAATTATTCTTAACGCAAATGGCAGTGGTGTGTCTGCCCTGCTGTATTACTTGATGGTAGCTTTTCTACGAAGGGTAACGATATGATAAGCGATTTTAAAAAATGCCAGGCATTTCCGATATTGAGTCGTTTTTTAGTAGGCAGTTGAGCTACGGCGATAGCTATATTATCTCCTTTTATGCCACCGGCATCCAAAGTTTCTTTTAGTAAATTTTTAATCCGCTTTTTAATAGGTAATTCGGTTTGTAGTAATTTTTCTGACATTTTTTTTGGCGAAACATATTCCCAAAAGCCATCACTACAGAGTAGTAAACTATCGCCTGGGCGCACTGAGACTTGTCCAACATCGGGATTAAGCACTTCATCACTGCCTAAGCCTTTGAATAAACGGTTTTGATCCGGATGCTTTGCCATATCTTCTTCTTCAATACGCCCTAAATCAACTAATAATTGTACAACGGAATGATCCTTTGTGCGGCGCAATAATTTTTTGCCCCGAAAATGATATAAGCGACTATCCCCAACATGTAGCCACCATACTTTTTTATTATTAATATATAGAAAAACACAGGTACTACGAGAAGACATTTCGTACTTTTTTCCTAATTCATTAATACCATAATGAGCCTTTTCACAAATCTGCAGCAAAAATTTAAGGGGAGCGGTTACCATATAACCTTGTTGATATTTATTCCAAACTGATTGGGCTGTTCTAATAACAATTTGCGAAGCTTCACCCCCAGCATTATGCCCCCCCATTCCGTCAGCAACGATTAATAAATGGACTTCACCATTAGGGCTTGAAAAGGTTGCGACACTATCCTGTTGTTCTTCTCGCCCCCCTATATGCTTACCACTTGCGATTTCCCAATTCATCAGTTATCAGTTATCAGTTATCAGTTATCAACTACTTAGGAACGTGCATAAAATAACTTCGACAACTAAACCTGACAGGTTTTGGAAACCTGTCAGGTTTGATACGACATTGTAGAAGTTATTCTGTGCATGTTCCTTACTGCGTTTTCCAATTTTATTTTTGGTATAACTTTGCATAAATGCCTTGTTTTTCAATGAGTTGTCTATGTTGACCGATTTCAACAATGCAGCCCTTTTCCATGACAACAATACGGTTGGCATGTGCAATCGTAGATAGACGGTGGGCAATAATAAGTGTTGTACGCCCTCGTTTAAGTTTATCCAGTGACTTTTGTACTTGATATTCTGATTGGGTATCTAAGGCAGAAGTCGCTTCATCAAAAATAAGAATTGGTGCATCTTTTAGCAAAGCGCGAGCTATTGCTAAACGTTGACGCTGCCCACCCGATAATTTAACCCCTCTTTCACCAATAATCGTATCTAAACCATCTGGCATTTGTTCAATAAATTCCATTGCATAAGCTGCCTTAGCCACAGCTATTATTTTTTCCTGTGGCGCATCTGCCATCGCACCATAAGCAATATTAGCAGCAACAGTGTCATTAAATAATACAACTTCTTGACTGACTAAAGCAATATTAGCACGGAGATAAGTTAAAGGTAAATGATTAATATTGATTTCATCTATTAATAAATTGCCAGCCGTGGGAGTATAAAAATGCGGAATTAAATTAGCTAAAGTCGTTTTTCCACTTCCGGAGGCACCTACAAAAGCGATGGTTTCACCGGGTTCAATAGTAAGGGAAATATCTTGCAGGGCAGGAATCGTTTGCTCTTCGTAAGCAAAATAAAGATGTTGAAAAGTTAATTTTCCCAAAAATCTAGCATTAAAGTTAAACCTAACAGGTTTTAAAAACATGTCATGTTTAGCTTCTGGTTTTATTGAATTTTCATCCCTTATGAAGGAAGATTTAATCACTTCCGAAACTTTCAAGCCAAACCTGACAGGTTTCGTTTCAGGTATTTTAGAAGGTATTTCAGAAATTTCTGAAGCTTGATCGATCAAATTAAAAACACTTTGCGCCGCCGCCAATCCTTGTTGTAATTGATCATTGACTTTCGTCAAGCGTTTAATGGGAGAAAATAGCATACCCATTGCTGTAAAAAGTGATACAAAGCCACCTACCGTAATATTATCGGCTGCGGATTGTAGGGCAGCAATATAAATAATCACACCTAAAGCAGATGCCGTCAGTATTTGCACCATAAAGACACTAAAGCCGGAAATAATTTTAGTTTTAACCTCAAAATGGCGTACCTGATTAGAAGTTAATTTAAACCGGTTTTGCTCATAATCATGCCCTCCAAATACTTTAACTAATTTATGCCCACCTATTGCCTCTTCAAGCACCCGCGTCATATTGCCCATCGCATCTTGCATAGAAATATTCATTCCACGTAGCCGCTTACTCACTATACGAATAATAACAATAATCGCCGGCACGGTGCTAAAAACAATTAAAGAAAGCATCCAATTCAGATAAAACATCCATGCAAGTAAACCCAGTACCGCTAAACTATCACGTACTAAAATCACCAACGCATCCGTAGCCGCCGCCATGACACGATTAACATCATAAGTGACTTTAGATAGCAACACACCTGCTGAAGTTTTATCAAATTCACTGGTAGGTAAGCATAAAATCTTACTAAACATCGCGCTACGTAAATCCATCACCAAATGCGATGCCACATAAGTCATGCCTACGCTACTAGCCAACATTGCCAAGCCCTTAATTAAAATTAAGCTAATCAAAAAAATCGGTATGAGTTTTATCATAGCCGGATCCTTTTCAACAAACCCCCCATCTAACAAAGGTTGAATCAAAGCGGCTAAAACCGGATCAGTGATAGCCATCACAACTATCGCAAAAATCGCCAAGGCAAATATGCGCCAATAGGGCATAACGTAGCGTAAAAGGCGTAGATAAAGTGTTTTACTACTCATTTCAGTTATCAATTATCAGTTATCAGTAGAAATCCGATTTTTGAAAAAAATCGGATTTTTTGAAGCTCATTAAAAAAGTGAAAATACTTACCTACATAATTTGAAAGAAATTTGTTAGAATACCTATACTGAGTAAATTAGAACATTATCATATTCTATTTTATGAAGTAAATTTATTTCTTAGCGTGTTAGAAATACTATTTCTTGAAGAAATAGTATTTCTTTCTATTAAAAGCTGAGTAGTTATGTTAATTTTTTATTTTTGAAAATTTATCGTTTTTCAGATTGTTGCTTTTAGACTCTGATAACTGAACTAAGGAGAATTAAATTATTATGTCAATAGAACTATGGATCCCACTAGCTTGTGCAATTGGGGCACTGATATATGGTATCGTATCCATAAAATGGGTATTAGCACTCCCGGCTGGTAATGAACGTATGCAGGAAATCGCTTCTGCTATTCAACAAGGCGCCAATGCCTATTTGAATCGACAATATACCACAATTTCTGGAGTGGGTATTGTTATTTTCGCAGCCATTGGTTTTGGGCTTGGCTGGTTGACTGCCATTGGTTTTGCCATAGGTGCTATCAGTTCCGCTGCCACAGGTTATATTGGCATGAATATCTCAGTGCGTGCCAATGTTCGCACAACGCAAGCGGCGAATGAAGGTTTAAGTCAAGCTTTAGGCGTTGCTTTTCGTAGTGGTGCCATTACTGGCTTGTTAGTCGTAGGATTAGGATTGCTCGGTGTGGCAGGTTATTATGCTGTACTGCAAACGATGTTGCCAGAAGGCGGCACTACCCTGGTTGATCTTGCTCCCCTGATTGGTTTAGGTTTTGGTGGCTCCCTCATTTCTATTTTCGCTCGGTTAGGCGGTGGTATTTTCACAAAAGGTGCTGATGTCGGCGCAGACTTAGTCGGTAAAGTTGAAGCCGGTATTCCTGAAGATGATCCCCGTAACCCAGCCGTGATTGCTGATAACGTCGGTGATAATGTCGGTGACTGTGCTGGTATGGCTGCCGATTTATTTGAAACTTATGCCGTTACAATTATTGCAACCATGCTTATCGGTGGTTTAGCTTTTATTGGTAGTAATGGAGAGATTGATGAAGTCATGGCTAATAAAGCCATTTTATTACCCCTCGTCTTAGGTGGCGTTTCCATCATCGCTTCTATCATCGGTACTTATGCTGTGAAGGCAACTGATGGTAAAAAAATTATGTGGGCTTTGTATAAGGGCTTAAT
>Ga0233403_10000537_pt1 | contig 17962 bp, 15 predicted proteins | sample Na_oxic_1_MG_FD_179866 | JGI IMG/M metagenome (GOLD analysis project Ga0233403, IMG submission 179866) | Seawater microbial communities from Saanich Inlet, British Columbia, Canada - Na_oxic_1_MG | ecosystem: Environmental > Aquatic > Marine > Inlet | place: Canada: British Columbia | collected...
AATCTATCATAAAACCCTTTGCCATAGCCCACTCGATAGCCTTGCTTATCAAAACATAATAACGGCATTAAAATCATATCAATCGTATCATCAGAACACTTGGCAGCCGCCACTGGCTCTGGAATACCCCAACGATTTTCGACTATTTTGGTATCCGCATCAAGCTGGTAACTTTCCATACCAGAAGTTTTAAAATCACTTTTAGAAGTAACCAGAGTTATCTCAGGATAATTTTGAAAAACTTGTTGGATGATCAGCCGAGTATTGATTTCTTTCTGCTTCAAAATAGGCAAAAAAACATGCAGCTTTTTGATACTGCCCAAGTCAAAAGAATTAAAAAAGTTTTGGCAGAGGACTTGACTGTTTTCTTGCCAGGTGTCCGTTTCAAGAGCTTGCCGTTTTTCTAAGAACTGTTTTCTTAATTGTTGTTTAGTCATCAGTCACATTTCAATTGATTCAACTCAAAAACTGGTGTTACCGCAGAAAACTAAAGTTTGGTACTCCAACCCCCCTCAATTTTCAGACTCCTGGCTCTGTTCATGCGCCACTTGCCGGCGATATCTTTTTAGGAACAACCAACCCAAGCCGAAAAAAATAAGCGCAACGATAAATCCACCATAATGCCCAATAAGATACCCAATTTTTTCGCTATCTGAATAGTATGGTGAAATATCCGGAACTTGCATCACGTTAATTAAATAAGCGACTAGAGTCACAAATGAAAATAGAAAGAAAATAATTGTTACAATTAAAAAAAACATTTTTTTCATACGAAAAACCTCAATTAATAATTGGTACCATTGAAAAATCCGATTTTTGCCGAGTATTTGTTCTCTGCTCACTTCACGCCAACCTAAGCTGGTTGGCACGCCTTCATTCTAATTTGGTTTTAATTGTTTATCATGCCAGTCGAAATTCCAGAATTATCATTAGTCTTATTAATTGGCGCATCGGGTAGCGGCAAGTCAACTTTTGCACAAAAGCATTTTAAGCAGACTGAAATTTTGTCGTCAGATTATTGCCGAGCCTTAATTTCTGATGACGAAAATGACCAAACAGTCACTAAAGAGGCTTTTGATATTTTGCATTTTATCGCCTCCAAGCGGCTCGCAGCCGGTAAACTTACCGTCATTGATGCCACCAATGTTCAAATAAAGGCGCGTCAACCGTTATTGGCTTTGGCGCGTAAACATCATGTTTTGCCGGTTGCTATTGTATTTAATGTGCCCGAAAAGCTGTGTTATCAGCGAAATCAGCAGCGGACTGATCGCCATTTGGAGCCAGAAGTCATACGTCAACAGCGTGCCGATTTAAAGCAGTCGTTGCACCCTATCAAACTGGAAGGTTTTAAGCCGCAGTATATGACCATTTTTGAATCTGCTGAAGCGGTTGAATCAACTGAAATCAAGCGGACACCGTTGCCGAATAATCTCAAACATGAAACCGGACCTTTTGATGTGATTGGTGATGTGCATGGCTGTTTTGAAGAATTGGTTGAGTTGCTTGAAAAATTAGGATATGTCATACACACTTTCGACCGACACAACCCTAGCCCATCTTGGAAAGTGAGCGGAAAAACTCTTTTTGAAAGTGGATTTCAGGCAGTGTCAGAACAGCCAACTTTCACCGTCTCACATCCCGAAGACCGCAAGGTTATTTTTTTAGGTGATTTGGTTGATCGAGGCCCAAAAATTCCGGAAGTTTTGCGTCTGGTTATGGACATGGTAGCGGCCGGCATCGCTTTGTGTGTGCCGGGTAATCATGATGTCAAGTTGATGCGAAAATTGAAAGGAAAAAATGTCCAGTTAACACATGGCTTAGCAGATTCGGTGCAACAATTGGAAACAGCGCCCGCCGAATTTCATCAACAAGCTCTACAATTTATCGACAGTTTGGTTAGCCATTATTTGCTTGACAATGGCAAATTAGTGGTAGCACATGCTGGCATCAGTGAACAATTGCAAGGGCGAACATCTGGTAAGGTGCGCGAATTTGCGCTCTATGGTCAGACGACTGGCGAAACCGATGAGTTTGGTTTCCCAGTGCGCTATAACTGGGCTGCCGATTATCGAGGAGCAGCGATGGTCGTTTACGGACATACGTTGGTGCCGGAAGCTCAATGGCTCAATAATACCATTTGCATCGACACCGGCTGCGTCTTTGGTGGCAAATTGACCGCGTTGCGTTATCCCGAAAAACAATTGGTTTCGGTGCCGGCTAAACAGACTTATTATGAGTCCATTAAGCCATTTTTGCCGACCATAAGTACCAAATCATGAATTTTCGTAGTCCGGGCAATCCTTTATGATTGCCCTAACAGCAACCACAAGGGATTGTTTGCCTACGAACTATCATGTCACTTTATAATTGTCATCGCTCAAAACCATTAAAAGTGTTGTTGAAGTTGCTTAAGCAACTGAACTCTGGTGCCGATGTTGCCGCCCATGACTCGAAAGAGTATCAAACTGTCAGAAGTCAGACATTGGACGATGCCCTTGTAGTTTGAATCGTTTTCTCCTTGTACCGAATTGTTATTAAAATTTAAGCCCTTGTAAAACCCTGAGTCTCTTAGGGAAATTTCGGCCCGGCTCAAGCATTTTTTTCGTTCAAGCAGGCTACTCTGCCATTGTTCCGCTATGTTACTCCGGTCAGTTGTTTTGATGTCATCATCATCGTCGTCATCTTCGGAGTCGTTTAGAGCAAACGATTTGACAGTGTTATCTTCTTCAGTTGATTGGGCTCCTCTGGTTGGAGCCGTTTCGATAGGTACCGGTTCAACAATGGCGTGTTGTTGAATTTGTGAGCGCAAATGTTCGGCTTTTACTTTGGCTTTTTTCGGCGACTTAGCCACGACGACGACAGTAATCACTTTAGAATTGGGCAAACATTTAACCAGTGCCTTGTAATAGTACGGGTTGCTGTTTCGGTAAGCGGCAAAGACAGTCGCATTGCCCTTGTATTGAACGATCTTTTCAAAGCCATCGTTTTTGAGAACTTTCTCCGCCGCCGATAAGCAAGATTGGCCGCTAAAAGAAAGATTTTCCACCGCGCTCACCCCCATATAGGGAGGTACGGCATAACACAGCGGAGAGTTCATGAATAAAACGAGCAACGATAAAGAAGCGAGGTATTTCATTTTCGTTCTCCAAAATGGGAGGTAAATGTTATAGAAATCCGCTTTTTTGAAATTGGCTCGGATTTCTAATAAACTTGAATTATAACAGATTATCTTATTCAGAAATCTTTTGTAGGTAAAAATTGTAAATAATTGATTTATATCGTAATTAAAAATTTACCCAGATTATTTTAGTCAGGTTAGGTGAGTTATAAATCCGATTTCTAACAAAAGATTTCTTTTCAAGTGACAAAAATCGGATTTCTTTGAAAATTAACGCCAATTCATTGGCATACCTGAGCGTTGTCCCCGAAATTCTTGTACCTGCAATATCACCGTGCGTTCATCAGCTAACTGGACGACAAAAACCTGATCAGCACGATTCGGCTCCGGCACTGCATACAACTCCATGTTATATGGCGTGATACCGGACACATCCTGCTCAAGTAGCCACCGAGTAAAATCATCAATAAAAGTCATTACTAATTGTTTAAGAGGGCTATCTGTATCTGCCATAAAAATTCCTTACTAAATAATTTGGTTACAGAAATTCGATGTCTTTAAAACCTCGGATTTCTTTGGTTTGGTTTTCTTGCGCTGGGAATTGTCCCATTTCTATTGCCTAATAAAAAAATTAAATCTATAGTATTAAATATATAACTTTCTTTTCAAAAAAGCTGGCAAAACTCCTGAAAGGCGAACATGATTACACGGATTTAAGGATTAACCGGATTTGAAATTTGGAAATATTTTAATGAATATTTTTTTGCAATAGGCTCTCCAGAAAATTTTTAGCCAGCTTATAGGGTATTCCAGAAAAATACTTTGGAAAAACCGCCGATGTTTGCCTTACCAGGATATTTTGAAAACCAAAATATTTAGGGCTAAACAACAAGTTTTTTCCAAAAATCCGCAAGTTTTATGAACAATTTTCAATTGATCGAAAAAAACAATTATGCTTGAACTGACTCATTACATCGCCACCGAAAAAATTTATCAAACCGCCGAAACGATTGTTTATCGAGGTTATCGCATTCAAGACAAACGCCCGGTTATCCTGAAGACTTTGCCAGGCGAATATCCTCGTCCGCAAAAAGTCGCGCAATTTCATCATGAGTATAGCCTCAGCAGCAGCTTAAATTTGCCCGGTGTTGTTAAATGCTACGAATTACTCCGGCATAAAAATACTTGGGTACTGGTTTTTGAAGATGATCATGGCGATTCGCTTCGAGAACTGCTGGCTGCCCAATCTTATAGCACTGAAAAAGGCTTTCTGACTTTTTTAGGTATTGCGCTTCAACTGGCTCGGAGCTTAGGCGATTTGCATGAACATCGAATCATTCATAAAGATATTAAGCCGGCTAATATTATCGTGAATTTAACAACCAATCAAGTCAAAATCACTGACTTGAGTATTGCGTCACGGCTGACTTTTGAAAATCAGGCACTGACGAATCCCAATCAGATTGAAGGAACTCTTTTGTATATGTCACCCGAACAAACCGGGCGCATGAATCGTATTATAGACTATCATACTGATTTTTACTCATTGGGGGTCGTGTTTTATGAAATGCTGATTGGACAGCCGCCCTTTCAATCGGACGATGCGATGGAACTGGTACATTGCCATATTGCCAAACAACCGCCGGCACCGCACACCATTAATCCCGATATACCGATTGCGTTGTCCAATCTGGTCATGAAATTATTGGCCAAAACGGCGGAGGAGCGCTATCAAAGTGCCAAAGGCTTAACAGCCGATTTGCTGATTTGTCAGCAACAATTACAAACCAAAGGCAAAATTGAGGAATTTGTCTGTGGACAACACGATATTATCGATAGATTTCAAATTCCACAACAACTCTATGGGCGCGAGCATGAGATAGCCCTCTTATTAGCCGCTTTTGAAAAAGTGATTCAGGGCAATCGTGAAATGATGTTAGTCTCCGGCTATTCCGGGATCGGTAAATCGGTGCTGGTGCAAGAAATTTATAAGCCCATTACCCAACAGCGCGGCTATTTTATCTCCGGAAAATTTGACCAATTGCAGCGCGACATTCCCTATAGTGCCATCGTCACCGCCTTTTCTCGTTTAGTGCAACAACTGTTGACTGAAAGTGACGCTGCTCTGAGCCGGTGGCGCGACAAACTGCAAACCGCCTTCGGTAACAATGGACAAATTATCATTGATGTGATACCCGAAGTCGAATTAATTGTCGGAAAAGCACCACCAGTGCAATCCTTGGGGCCAGCAGAATCGCAAAATCGTTTTAATTTAGTACTACAGAAATTTATTCTGATATTTTGCCAACCAGAGCACCCCTTAGTTTTATTCCTAGATGACTTGCAATGGGTAGATTCGGCTTCTGTCAAATTGATTCAACGATTAGTGACTGATCCCGATACCCATCATTTATACTTAATCGGCGCCTATCGGGATAATGAAGTCAGTCCGGTTCATCCACTCATGCTCACCTTAGCGGCGATTAAAAAAACCGATACCATTATCAATAAAATCGTGTTGCAACCTTTAGAAATTGACGATTTAAATCGTCTGGTGGCTGAGGCGCTGAACAGTTCTGAACAACTGGCTATGCCGCTGTCCAAATTGGTATTTCAAAAAACCCAAGGGAATCCGTTCTTTGCCACGCAATTTTTAAAGTCCTTATATGAGGATGGATTATTAGAATATGTGCCGCCTTCGCTTGACACAGCCGGACAAAATCACGGCGGTTGGCAGTGTGATATCCCCAAAATCAAAGCCCAAGCGATTTCAGATAATGTGGTTGAATTTATGGCAACCCAATTGCAAAAGTTGCCGGAAACCACTCAAGCAGTATTAAAACTGGCGGCTTGTATCGGACATCAATTCGATTTAGCCACCCTATCGCTGGTTTATCAAAATTCTCCAACTGCAACCGCTGCTGATTTATGGCAAGCATTGCAAGAAGGCTTGATTTTGCCGACTAGCCAAGTACACCAGTTTTTTCAAGATGTTCAGCTAACCGAATTGGCAACGGACACTCCGGTGCTGTCAGCCAGCGGCGAGGAAATGGATTATAAATTTCTCCATGATCGCGTTCAACAAGCAGCTTATTCACTGATTCCAGAAACTGATAGAAAAAAAATTCACCAACAAATTGGTCAATTACTCCTCAAACAGACCTCCGAAGAAACACAACCAGAAAAACTCTTTGAAATCGTCAACCAATTAAACACCGGTGCCGAACTACTCACCAACCAAACCGACCGAAATGAATTGGTTGGTTTGAATTTGAAGGCGGGTCGAAAAGCGAAAGCGTCAACCGCCTACGAATCGGCTCATGGGTATTTTCAGGTTGGCTTAGGATTGTTGGCAGCCGATGCTTGGGACACTCAATATGATTTGACACTCAACCTACATATCGAAGCGGCTGAAGCGGCTTATCTGTGTGCCGATTTTGAGCAGATGACACAATTGGCACCGGTCGTGTTACAACATGCTCGGACATTACTGGACCAAATCAAAGTGTATGAAGTTCAGATTCAGGCCTGTTATGCCCAAAATCAATTGTTAGAAGCCGTCCATATCGCGCTGTCCGTGTTGAAAAAATTGGGTGTACGTTTACCGAACCAACCGACCGACTTCAACATCATACTGGGTTTATTACGAACCAAGTGGCTATTAGCCGGCAAAAATATTGATAAACTCATCGACTTGCCGGTAATGACGCTGCCAGACAAATTGGCGGCGATACATTTGCTATCAAGTGTGATCAGTGCCGTTTTTTTAGCAGCACCAAACTTGTTCCCGCTGATTGTGTTTAACATCGTTTCGTTATCCGTCAAATATGGCAACGCGCCCGCCTCTTGCTTTGGCTATGCCGCTTACGGTTTAATAACGTGCGGAGTCGTCGGCGACATAAAAAATGGCCATCGATTTGGACAACTGGCTTTAAAGCTGTTAGAAAGACTCGATGCCAACGAGTTCAAAGCCAAAACATTTTTAATGGCGCATAGTGGAACCCAGCATTGGAAAGTTCCGGTGAGAGATATTTTAGACTCTCTGTTAGAAGGCTATCAAAGCGGATTGGAAACTGGCGATCTCGAATATGCCGCCATCTTAGCCCAAATGTATGGATTTTATTCCCATTTTGTCGGCAAAGAACTCTCAACGCTGGAACCAGAAATGGCTTCTTACAGTCACCAGATTAGCCAAATGAAGCAAGAAAGTATGTTTCGTTTAAATCAACTCTATCGGCAACGAGTACTCAACTTGATGGGAAAAAACGATAACCCATGTCTGCTGATTGGGGAAGCCTACAACGAAAACCAAATGCGGGTATTTTATACCGACACTAACGACATTAATGCGTTGTTTGAATTATACTTTAACAAAGTTCTATTGTTTTACGAGTTTGGCCAATTTCGTCAAGCGGTTGAAGCAGCCGAACTGACCGAAAAATATGTTGAAGATCCTAATTTGGCATTATTCATTTTTCCGATATTCTGTTTTTATGCTTCGCTCGCTAGACTGGCAGTTTGCCTTTACGCAACCAAGTCGGAACAAAAAAAGTTACTCAACAAAGTGGTTGCCTCCCAAAAGAAGATGACAAAATGGGCTTATCACGCGCCCTCCAACTTTCAGCATAAATACGAACTGGTGGAAGCTGAAAAAGCCCGACTGTTAGGACAAACAGAACCGGCGATGAAATACTATGAAAGCGCGATAAAAGGCGCGAGACAACAGGGCTATATTCAAGAAGAAGCCCTAGCTTATGAGCGGGCAGCCGAATTTTATTGGGCATTAGGCTACGAAAAAGTTGCGCTCACCTATTTGAGCGAAGCTCACTATAATTATGCATGCTGGGGTGCCCAAGCGAAAGTCAAGGACTTGGAAGATCGCTATCCACAACTAAAATCGATGAACAGTGCCACTGCAACGGATTCGGAAACCACGAATCAACCACATCTCAGCACACAAACGGGCACACTCAGTTCTCGGACAACCAGCATGGCTGCCAGTTCATTAGATTTAGCTTCAGTCATCAAAGCTTCGCAAGCCATCTCTGGTGAAATTGTATTTGATCGCTTGGTGACCAAAATGATGCAGATTGTGGTTGAAAATGCCGGTGCCCAGACGGGATTTTTAATCCTAGACAAACAAGGACACCAATGGATTGAAGCTGAAATCAGAACCGATTCGTCCAATGGTAAAGAGAGCGATTTGCCAAATGAACCGATTATGCAGCTACATTCATTACGCTTGGAAGAGGCATTTGAACCAGACTCTGGCGAACCGTTAGTGCCAATCAGCTTCATCAACTATGTGCTAAGAACTCATGAGGCTCTTACCATCAATAATGCCGCCAAAGAAGGTTTATTTACCAATGATCCCTATCTTGTGCAACACCAACCGAAATCCTTATTGGGTATGCCAATGATCTTTCAAGGGCAATTGATCGGGGCGTTATACCTTGAAAATCATTTAATGCCCGAAGCCTTTTCTACCGAGCGCCAGATTCTGATTAAATTGATTTCTACCCAAATAGCGATTTCTCTGAAAAATTCCTTGCTGTATCAGGAAAATGAACAAGCTCGTGATGCCGCAGAATCGGCGAACCGCGCGAAAAGCAGCTTTTTAGCCAATATGAGCCATGAACTTCGCACACCATTGAATGCGATTATTGGTTATAGTGATATGATACTGGAGGATGCTGAATATATAGGTTGTCAAGAGATCGCGCCGGACTTAAATAACATCCAAACTGCTGCCCAGCAATTACTCGGCATCATCAGCGATGTGTTGGATATTTCCAAAATAGAAGCTGAACAATTTGAACTCAATCCAACGATCTTTGAGATTAGCAGCTTGGTGAACGATGTTATTACGATTATACAGCCCAGTTTGGGAGACAATCAATTACAAGTCAATTGTCCGTTGGAGATAGGGACACTCCATGCGGACGTTCCGAAAGTCCAACAGATTCTGCAAAACCTGCTCAATAATGCGGTCAAGTTTACTCAACAAGGACAGATTACTTTAAGTGTGAGCCGAACTCATGAATGGATAATTTTTGAAATAGCTGATACTGGCATAGGCCTCGCGCCAGAACAGATCGAACACATTTTTAAACCATTTAACCAAGCGGACAATTCCTATACTCGTCAATATGGTGGTACTGGGCTAGGCTTAACCATTTGTGAACGCTACTGCCAAATGATGGGCGGACATATTACCGTTGCCAGTGAACTGGGTAAAGGCAGCGTGTTTACGGTTCAATTAAAAATTAACTGAAGCATAACATCAAGTATTTTATTGTAGGGGCAATCCTTTATGGTTGCCCCCAATCCTGGTATTGAATGCCATCGGGAAACGCTATAGGATTAATCCAAGAAAGAATGTATCAGCAATTGACAACTATCACATTCGGTAATGGAACTGAAAACCTTTTGCCCTTCGTACTCAAACTCTTGATAAGAAATAGCGTCTATTTCTTGATAATTCAGCCGATTTAAAAAAATGTGTTGAGAAATCGGTCCGGTTGCTTCCAGAATAACGCCTTGGTAATCGTGTGTTTTAGCCACTTCATGCAACTCTAAGGCCAGAATACGGCCAATTCCTTGATTGGCAAAAGGTTTAATCACTCCAAGCAACAAAAAATGCAACAGTTCACCAGGTTGAACCGAATGTTGGGCTTGGTAATTTTCATCCAGCGTTTCTAACAGTTGAAAAACCGGATAGAGTTTTGGCGAAACGGCTTCAGTACCGTCCAACATGTCCGTCATAAAATCCTTGCCAATCGCGCAACCAACGACTTCGCCAGATGAGCTATCTTTGGCAATCACTGATAACCCCTGTTTAACCACCCGTTGGCAAATGACTTTGACTCCCGAACTAAACTGTTCGTTTGTTAAGGAGAGTGCCTTGAACATGGGTTCTCCAGAAAGAAATGCTGATTCAAGACAATAAATCGCCGATTCAAGATCATTTTCTGTTAATATCTGAAAATCAAGTGTTGCCATTTTTTTCTCCAATTTAATTAGAAATATTCTTTTTATTGCTTGCTTATAAGTACCCGTTCATAAATTTTATGATATTTTATTTTGTTATAAGCTCTCATAAATAAAGGATTTCACGATTATCAAAATACCTGAAAATATATGGTTGGGTACTTAACTACTACAAGGATTATATTTTAGAAGATATTTTTTTCTTTACAGTTTCAAGGAAAATCTTCAAATCCGATTCCTTAAATCCTTTTCGCCAATATAATCCTTGTAGTTACAGTGACATTCCTATATTTTCAGACGATTTTAAGTCTGATTCATACGGTTTGACCTTCATCGAGATAAAATATAAGTACTGAAGCACAAGTTTTGTGATATACGAAAAAAATTAATAATTAGCTAAATAAGGAGAGTACAAAAATGACAATTCCAGTAAAATTTTTGGTAGTCCTGAAATGTGGGTGATATATCATTCGTTCCAGGCGTACCTTGCACGAGTTATGAGTCCCAACTTTGGTTTAGATGGTCCAAACGAGGGCTTGGGCTTCATCACCCAAATTTCAGGACTACCCAATTTTTGTCTGAACTAGGTTTTTTAACCCCTGACAATCGTTTTGAACCGTTTTGTTTTGAAGGTCGTATCGATACCGATGTTGTAATAGCTTGGCTAATATGAATCCTGGAACAACAAGAGTAGTCATTATGGAGAATGCCTCCATACATACGAGTGATAAATTTCTGGCTCCCAACGCACAGCGGCAGACTCAATTATTATACCACTTCCAACAATCCGCCGACGGAATCTACACCCTCCAAAGCGAATTAATGGCCCACAACGGCGAAATGCTTGCCAGCCACACCACCCAATACCAAGTCCAAGAAAACCGCCAACTCTCCGTACTAGGACACGTTCAAGTACAACAACCTCGCCTCTACCACACTGCCATATCGTGTCGGGCAACCATAACGGATTGGGGGCAACCATAACGGATTGGGGGCAACCATAACGGATTGCCCCTACGGTCATTATTGATTCGTAGGGGTAATCCGTTGTGGTTGCCGTCAAAAAAATCCTTAACTTAATGGCATTGCGCCTCTACCAAGGTGAACCACAAATCTGCACCGACACACTGACCAATGACGGAACGCTTCCACTCCGTCCCCAAGCCATTCTCCAACTGGTTATAGCTCTCGACAGCCGCAACGAAGAGCAACTCATTGAACTCACGTTAGAGCTAGAAGCAGGGGCCTGTCAAACTTTAAAGCGAACTCTCGTCACCGGTGAACTCGAAATAGGTGATCACGCCAGCGTGCTTCAAGCACTGATTGAGGAACAATGGGAAACGCTAGGCTATGCCGTCTTCCAGGTGGACGAACCACCCATCCAAATAAACAAACATCCGCCTGACACCAGGACAACAAGGACGACTTCTCATCCTACTCGATAAAAGTCATCCCAAGGACAACGAGCCACACGGCCCAAAAACCGCCCCAACGCTCACCGCACAACGGGCCTTTTTGGAAGCCTTGTTAGAAGCCAACGGATGGAGTTACACAATAGTCATCGACGAACCGGCTTTTACTCATGAGCTGAGAAGTGGAGGCTACCTCGTTTACGCGCTGTTCTCTGAACAACAGAAACTGAGTTCACAACAACAAAAAGAACTGCGCGAAGCCGTCTATCGTGGAGAATGCCTCATCGTCGCCGGTGCCCATGACCAACGTCACCACCCCCGATGAGATAGAAATCGATGAACTCGACTGGACAATCGTTTGGCCGTTTCAACTTCACCTCGACCAAGTGACCGAATTAGAAATCTGGCTCGACTCTCGTGCCAATCAACGCACTGATTCAAACCGGCACCGCCCCCGACTTTGACGACTATAAAAGCGTCAACCTTGAAATTGAAGTTGTGATGCCACCCTGCCTACCAGAAGCACAGGAACGATTGACGGCCCTAAAGGACGAACAGAAATACTATGCCCAAGCCCTCAAATACGTCCAAAAGGCGGGGCCAGCTACGTCCAACAACAACGGGACGATAAGGCACTGAAAGAACTGCTCAAAGCGGCGGACCAGTTACACAACCGCAACCACCCCGAAGCCCATAACTTGCGCGTGATGATAGGGAATGCCATTCGCAATGTCGCCTGGTTGATAGATATTATGTATTGATTAGCTTGTTATTAACCATTAACCATTAAAATTTGGAGAGGTTTAGAAGGTTGACTTTTTTTACCTCTCTGATATGCTATGCCACAATTATAGTTTTTTAGATTCAATAAATCATTGATGTGACGCTGAGTGTCATCCTCCGGGTTTTAGTGCCTGAGCATAATTCATCGAATATTTTAAAATCCAAAAAAACTGGTTTTTTGAATTAATGGCACGGCGGTCATAAAATGGTAAAATCAATAAAATCAATCAGTTATCATGCGGATAACTATCTAAGTTATTGATTTTATACTTATAAGCATCCTAAATGATTTGTGAATTTTCAATAATTTTCAAAAAATGCCTTTTTTAATCATTTAGGAGCGCGATATTGACTGAGAACGGTTTACTATCCCATTGAACGATCCAGTGCCAAAACCTCCGATGTTTGAAAAACATTGGAGATTTGTCCTAAACCTTTTCTGCCAGCATTGCCGGTCAATTTTTATTGAAAAATATAAGCTTTACATTATCAATTGAGGGACTTGCAAAACTCCATCCGTGCAACTATAAATCAATAACTTACAGTTATCATGTCGTAATAAGTTATTGTTTTTCCGTAATGGCTCAAGAGTTTTGCAAGAGGCTCAATTTTAAATGAATTATTGTAAGTATTTGAATTTTAATAAGAATGTCTAAATGATTAGATGAAAATCATTAACAAATGTTTTTGGACACTTTACCTGGTAAAGTTATTATTAATCAATGACTTATATAATACCTGGAACCGTTGTTCTTTCTGGAATACTATAAGTGCCTGAGTACGCACGCACAAGTTTGGTGATATTTTGTTGATTCAAAAAACTTTCTAAAAAAAAGGCTTTTTTAAAATATTCGATTAATTATGCTCAGGCTATTATGTTTCATTTTGGCCCATTCAAAAATCGAACCACTACCTATCTAAAAAGGAATACTCATTGAAAAAACAACCTTTACTACTCATTATTGGCCTACTTTTTGCCATAGCTGCCCAAAACACCATGGCCCAACTCAAAATTGGAGTCATTAACCCCATCAAACTTATGGACCAAGCCCCACAAGTTGAAGATGCCAATACCCGCCTAAAACAAGAATTTGCCCCAAGAGAGCGCCGACTTATCAGTGCTGGACAAGAAATCAAAAACCTCGAGGAACGTTTAACCAAAAAACGTTCGGTCATGAGCGAATCGGCAATCCGAGAACAGATCCGTAAAATCAGAAACAAACAAATCAACTTCGCTCGCCAACAACAAGAGTTTCAAGAAGACTACAACACACGCCGCCAACAAGAACTGAGTGAAATCCAAAAAATCATCAACCAAGTCATCCATAGACTGGTTTCAGCCGAATCCTATGATATCATACTCAGCGATGGTGTGATTTGGGCCAATGAAGAAATAGACATCACCAACCAAGTTCTAAGGCAACTGCAGCAAAAACACCGACAGAACCGCAATTGGTAAACAGTCATTCGGAGCCTGGCAAACCCTGGTTTGTAGCTAAAATGATTCGACTTAAAAATGGCACAAAGGTTGATTATTTAACTTAACAGATTGAATTTATTTAATATTTTTCAATTATTCCGTGTTATTTTCATTCATAGTGATCTTAAAACAGCATTAAGTAATTGAGTCATAAAATTCGATGATCAAGTTTTTTTGATTTGACGTTGTTGTTGGACTCCAAACACCGGCAAAATCTCTTCGATGTTCGAGTTTTTATTAAAAAAAATTGAACATCGAAAAGATCAAAAAACTTGATAATTGAATAGAATAAAAATGAAAGTAATTGCCATTTTTAGGTTTTAATATAAGCTAATAGCATGAAAAAATCACCACACAACTATGACAACTTCCATTAACCTAGCCCAATTGGCCAAACTTATCGGTGCCAAACTAGAAGGGGCTGCCAATGAAGACATACCCATCGTTGGCATCACCACCCTAAAACTGGCTAACAAACAACAAATCAGCTTTTTTACCGGCAATAATCGGTTTTTTGCCAACCAAAAATACCGTGCCGAACTGGCAACAACTGAAGCCGCTGCCGTCATTATCGCCAGCAAAAATCAGCACCTATGCCCGGTACCAAAGCTACTGATGGATAATCCCTACTTGGGATATGCCCAAGCGGCAGCCTTTCTTAATCCGCCCCGTCAAAATCCTCCCGGTATCCACCCAAGCGCATGGGTCAGTCCGGATGCTGACATCGATCCCACTGCCTCAGTTGGCCCCCAAGCTGTCATTGAAGCCGGAGCCAAAATCGGTTGCCGTGTTATGATTGGACCTAGTTGCATTATCGACCAAGGAGTCAAAATAAGCGATGATTGCCGACTGATTGCCAATGTCACCCTCTGCCAAGGTACCCAACTCGGACAACGAGTCATTATTCATCCGGGAGCCGTGATTGGCTCGGACGGATTTGGTCATGCTAATGATAAGGGTCAATGGATCAAAATTACCCAACAGGGAGGCGTTATTATTGCGGATGATGTTGAAATTGGAGCTAATACCACCATCGACAAAGGTGCATTAGAAGATACCGTGATTGGTCAAGGCGTTAAACTGGATAATCAAATACAAATCGGGCATAATGTTCAAATTGGTGAACATACTATCATGGCAGGTTGTGCCGGCTCTGCCGGCAGCGCCAAGATAGGAGGTTATTGCATGATAGGCGGAGGCGTTAGAATTGCCGGTCATATTGAAATAGTGGATAATGTTCAGATTACCGGTGGTTCATTGGTGATGCAATCAATCCGTAAACCGGGCCTATATTCTTCCGGCACTCCGTTAGAACTTAATCAACATTGGCATAGAAATTACCATCGTTTCAAACATCTTGATGAAATGGCACGACGACTGAAAACTTTAGAAAAAGCCTCTTCAAAAAAGGAGAGCAAATGAGCCTCTTCTGTTGCTTTGTCTCATTTTGAATGAAACTCGAACTTCTATCTAGTTTTTGATAAAAACTTGGCTGATAAAGCTCAACGTGTCGGCCAGAGTAACTGATTTTTTTATACTCTAGTCTGAAAAAATTTTTCAATGATAATGGTGGGCAACAAACACACGTTGCCGGCCCCTACATAGAGGTTTAATTTATGCCCGTGTGCAGTATACTTAGAAGATGTATTTCAACAAAATATGATAAATCAATGAGTTAATACGAGAACGTGAAAAAATTGGCAAGGTTTGGCAAGAAAGAAGTTAAAATGATACCAATTTGGTCATTCCAACGGGCATGGGAGTAAAATTTGTTGAACTCGGCCATCATTTGAACTTTTCAACCGGTTAAAAACCAAGTTTTATTCACCTGCTTTTGACAATCAGGCAATCAGGTATCGGTTTTCAGATATTTTCTGTTAGGAATACTTGATGCCTGACCAGTTTCAAAAACCGGTCAGGTCTAAAACCTAAAGTACCGGACACAAATCGAAGTTATACTCCGCACGGTCATCTTTTCGGATTTTTTGGCCAGATGGTGGGCAAGTGGGCTTAAGGATTGTGGTATTTTTTTTAAATACTTGCGCCCACTTAGCCACTCTACCAGACTGATGAGCCGGCCATAAATCAATAGGTGGCCTTTCTGGTAAAACCTTATCTGAACCAACCACAGTACCAAAAGAACTACAAAACTCGAATTATGAATAGCATGGATATCCATCAGATTTTTCAGCACCTTCATCACCGTTATCCATTTCTTTTAATAGATAGAGTGCTTGACTACACGGTGGGTGAATCTTTGGTGGCGATTAAAAACGTGACCTACAATGAACCGTTTTTTCAAGGGCACTTTCCGCACCGTCCGATTATGCCAGGAGTATTGCTGATTGAAGCGATGGCTCAAGCAACCGGCATATTGGCCTTTAAAACGGCAGGTACGGCCCCCGAAGATAACTCCTTGTATTATCTAGTGGGAGTAGATAATGCTCGCTTCAAACGCCCGGTGGAACCGGGCGATCAACTCTTGATTGAGGTTAAACTCCTACGCACCACTCGTGGAGTGTGGAAATATTCGGCAACCACTAAAGTGGATGATAAGCTAGTTGCCCGCACTGAACTGATGTGCGCGAAGAGAGAAATAGTCACTTGAAATCAGTACACGCCCTCATTGATCCCAAAGCTGAATTAGACAGCGATGTTTCCGTAGGCCCTTACTCGGTTATTGGTCCAAACGTACAAATTGCGGCCGGTACTTGGATAGGCTCACATGTTGTGATTAAAGGCCCAACGCAAATTGGGCGTGATAATAAAATCTACCAATTCACGTCGTTGGGAGAAGATCCCCAAGATAAAAAATATCAGGGAGAGCTTGAAACTCGTTTAGTCATTGGGGATCGCAATGAAATCCGCGAATTTTGTACGATGAACCGAGGAACCGTGCAAGGTGGTGGTATGACATGCATTGGGGATGATAACTGGATTATGGCTTATTGCCATATTGCCCATGATTGTTATGTGGGCAGCCAGACCATTTTCTCCAATGGTGCTTCCCTAGCCGGCCATGCGCGGATTGCAGATTATGTCGTTTTGGGCGGTTTTAGTTTGGTTTATCAATTTTGTGCCATGGGGATGCACAGCTTTTCTGGCGCGAGTAGCCTGATTTTAAAAGACGTACCGCCGTTTGTGACGGTGTGGGGAAATCGTGCCAAGGCTTATGGTATCAATAAAGAAGGTTTGAAACGCCGAGAATTTAGTAGCGATACGATTCGGGCGTTGTATCAAGCCTATAAAATTATTTATCGACAAAATCTTACCATAGAACAAGCCATTGAAAATCTTCAGGAACTGAGTAACAAATATCCACCAGTGGGCCAAATGGTGGCATTTTTGCAACAATCGAAACGTGGCATAGTACGTTAAGGCTCTCCCCAAAAGCTTTTTCTAATACACCAAACCTATTATCGTTCGAGCCTCTTGCAAAACTCTTTTTGAAAGTTTCCCCAGGTTTCACCTGGGGCTATTCAAATTCAACCCCTATCGGGGTTGTCCCAGGTTTCACCTGGGGTGAAAGCAAGAGGCGAGTGGGGTTATTCTTTTAACAATATCAACCCCGTAGGGGTTGAACGTGAATAGCCCCAGGTGAAACCTGGGGTTTTGCAAGAGCCTCGTTCGCCTAAATAAAAAATCCGATTTTTTAAAATCGGATTTTTTTAAAACGGCTCACATTACGCAAAAAACTGACAAATCAAAAACTCAAAAAACTCAAAAAGGCTGTAACTTATTGATATTTCGTTGGCAGCGCGTAACGTGAGTTAAACGGGACTCAAATATCCAGCTTCAACTTTATGGTTGCCGCTTAAAAAAAACCGGTTTCTGAAATCGTTCTAGAATCCGTTATAACTGTTTCACCTTGGAGCGATCACCTTTTTCATGAAAATTGCTATCGTTGCCGGCGAATTATCTGGAGATTTGCTAGGCGCTGGACTCATTCATGCCCTACGCACCCACCATCCCGAGGCTGTATTTGAGGGAATTGGCGGCCCCAAAATGTTGGCAGCCGGTTTTCACAGCCATTATCCGTTAGAAACGCTTTCAGTCATGGGCTTAGTAGAAGTCCTTGTGCGACACGTTTTCTTAGAAACTTGAGTAAAATAAAGCCAATAGGAAGGATTTCTTAGAAATAAGAAATCACAATTATGTTATTAATGAGGGTGAAAGGCT
>Ga0233403_10000538_pt1 | contig 17932 bp, 19 predicted proteins | sample Na_oxic_1_MG_FD_179866 | JGI IMG/M metagenome (GOLD analysis project Ga0233403, IMG submission 179866) | Seawater microbial communities from Saanich Inlet, British Columbia, Canada - Na_oxic_1_MG | ecosystem: Environmental > Aquatic > Marine > Inlet | place: Canada: British Columbia | collected...
TTATCGGCGGTGAAATTCTCCACACTACTAAAGATAAACCGGATCCTTCTAGCTTTTTAAATGCTAAAGTAGTTGGCGATATTGTTACCCAATTTCTCATTGAATTTCTCATGAATGATAAAGCTGATCTGATTATTGCTAAATATGTCATTAGTGAGGATACTGATGGCAAAGTTTGGATAAATGCCGAAAGCTATAGGGAGATTGTAGCACAGATAAATCAAATCAATGAGGATAGTAAAGAAGGTGATGAAATTATCCCAAATCCCGAAATTATCCGTACTCAACAGTTAATACGTCTGAGACGAACCCGGATCATTGGTAATTTAAAAAATACCAGTAGCCGCTGGGGTAGCCACCATGAATACCGTATGACTTTAGAAGAAGGAGACAAGTTAATTGGTAGTGTTGGCACACCACCTAAGAGTTTTGGTGCTAAAGATGTGCTAACTGGAATTGGGAATATTGAGTTGAAAATCGACAAACCGGTGATAAAGACGGAACCGCCGGAATATGAATAAACTTGGTGAATCAAAAATTCCATAGGTTTCAGTTCCATAGGTTTCAGTTCCATAGGTTTCACCTATGGCTATTTATGTTTTACCCCTTCGGGGTTAGAAATTTCCAAAGATGTACAAACCCCGAAGGGGTTAAATGTGAATAGCCACCGATGAAATCGGTGGAACATAAATCGGGCTCCAAAATAGCCACCGATGAAATCGGTGGAACATAAATCGGGCTCCAAATTATCGGTCAGTAGGGGAAATTTGTGGTTGCCTTTTCGGAATAGGGTGCCGGTTTTAAATCTGGATAAAAAACTTTTCCAGACAATTCGACTTTTCGGTAGTGAGCAACTCGTTGCCCATATTAATATGGTTTAGACATTTACGCATCCATGACCATAACGGATTACGAGATGAACGGATAATCCGGAGTGCGTAAGTCCTATAGTTTGCGAATCGTCAATATATGAAAAATTTCACGATAACACAATTGAAAAAGCAATTATCTCCGAAGACAAAAGAAGAACTTGTCAAAGAAATTGCGACATTATGCCAAATATTTCCTCAAGTTAAAGAATATTATCAGGCTCAGGAAAGTGACATTCAGGAACTTGTGAAAAAATATAAGGACATCATTGAGAAAGAATTTATTGAGGGTAAAACAAGAGGTTTGCCGAAAGCTAGATTTTCCACTGCTAGGAAAGCCGTGAATGATTTTAAGAAACTGACAGATGATACGGAATTAATTGCTGATGTCATGTTGACATATGTGGAAAGCATCTCGTGGTTCAACAATGCCTATAGCCCTGATATTGAAGAATTTTACACGAAGCCAGAAAACATGTTTGACAACGTGTTAACGCTGCTTGAAAACCATGAACTGTTAGAAAAGTTTGAACCCCGAGTCCGTAAAATCGTTGAAAATGCGATTGATGGTTGGGGATATCAGGATTATCTTGATGACAGATATGAGGCAGCTTATGGTAAGCCAGTTAGATGGGGTGGACAACGTTCCGCTTTTGCCCATCTCACAATTTCATAGAGATTTTTACACAAAGTCCCTAACGCGACAAGGAAAAAAGGTTTAAATATGTTAGAACCACCAGATGTATTAGAAAACGGCAGAATTACTCAAAAACAGATAGAAGAGATTGTCAGTATAGCATTACAGAGTCTCAAGACTCTCATGGTGGATTACGAAACACCAATTGAAACTCGATTAGATATCGCTCTCAAGATATTTGAGATTTTCGGCACGGATGTGAGAATGCCGCGTGAAGAAATAATGCACAGTATTGAGAAAAATGCTGGAGTCATTGACGCTAATGCCAAACGATTATCACGTCTTGAATCCCTGTTGGAATTAGTTGCCAAACGTGAGATAAGGCTCCAACAAGAAATTCTTCCTACAGAAAATGGAAAAATAATACCTCATAATGACGGTTAATTAATATATACGCCACCAAGCTTATAAACCTGACCAGTTTTTTTGCTAATGGGTATGATCCTAATTCAGATGTACTCCAATGAACCAATCAATTGATCTTTCGGGAATGGGAATATAAAGCCTAATGCAACCTCAAAAAGAACGTTATACTGCCATACGCAATGTTACTCTTCTTGGTGTAATTGGCAATATTTTATTGAGTATTATAAAAATAGTATTTGGTGTATATGATCGCTCACAGGCATTGATTGCCGATGGTTTGCATTCATTGTCGGATTTAATCAGTGACGGATTGGTGTTAGTTGCGGCTAAATATAGTAGCCAAGATGCTGATGCTGACCATCCTTATGGGCATGGTCGTTTTGAGACGCTGGCAACTGTAGCAGTTGGGGGCTTACTCATCTTAGTTGCGGTGGGCATGTTGGTTGATGCCGGACGACGTTTGTTTGAACCCGCGCTCTTGTGGCAACCTACTAGCATAAGTCTCGCAGTTGCCCTATTGTCCATTTTCGTCAAAGAAGCCTTATATCAATACACTATATATATTGCTAAGCGTGAGCGTTCCCAAATGCTACGTGCAAATGCTTGGCATCATCGCAGTGACGCGATTTCGTCAATAATTGTCTTAGTTGGGGTAGCCGGTAGTATGGCCGGTGTGCTTTGGTTAGATGCGGTGGCGGCAATTGGAGTGAGCATAATGATTGCCCATATTGGCTGGTCATTAGGTTTCAGTGGTGTCAGTGAATTAGTAGACACTGGTTTAAGTGACAAGCAACTTGTTGAAATTAAAAATATCGTTCAAGCGGTTGATGGTGTCCGCACTTTGCATGGACTACGCACCCGTAAAATGGGAGCCACTGCATTAGTGGACGTACATATTTTAGTCAATCCCCGAATTAGCGTATCGGAGGGGCACCAAATCGGTGAGATAGTGCGAGCTAGTGTGGTTAATAAATTAGATGATATCACTGATGTGTTGGTGCATATTGACCCCGAAAACGATGAAGAAATAAGGTCAAACTTGAACTTGCCATTACGCACTGAAGTTACAAGACGTTTGCAAAAATGTTGGGAACCATTAGAGGCGAACCATGCTATTGACAAAATTACCTTACATTATTTAGCGGGCCAACTTACGGTAGATATTTATTTATCTTTGACGGTTTTACAAGATATGCAAATGGCACCGCCCCAAACTTTATCCCAATGCTTTACGGAATTATTAGCCAATGAACCTAATATTCATGATATTCAGGTTTATTATTATTAATTGTAATTATTTACTAATTATTATTTACCATATACCGCTTTTTGTTATCTGTTTTCATATGTGATAGCATTTGACACCTCAAGCAATTAAAAGGAGTAGGATAAATATATGTCTAGTGCAAACGTGTTAAACATGCTTAAGGAAAACAATGTCAAATTTGTTGATCTCCGTTTTACCGACACTAAGGGTAAAGAGCAACATGTTACAGTGCAAGCCGATGTTGTTGATGATGACTTTTTTATAGACGGTAAAATGTTTGACGGCTCATCTATCGCCGGTTGGAAAGGTATCAATGAATCTGACATGATTTTGATGCCAGAAACTGAAACCGTAGTTTTAGACCCGTTTGCCGATGAAGTTACCATAAATTTACGTTGTGATGTGATTGAACCTACTACCGGGCAGGGTTATGAACGCGATCCACGCTCGTTGGCAAAACGGGCAACCAATTATCTGAAATCAACTGATATTGCTGACACCGCCTATTTTGGCCCAGAAAATGAATTTTTCATTTTTGATGATGTACGTTGGGGCTCGGATATCAGTGGCTCTTTTTGTAAAGTTGACTCACAAGAAGCTGGCTGGAATTCGGAAAAAGTTTATGAAGACGGCAATCTTGGCCATCGTCCATCCCTAAAAGGCGGTTATTTTCCAGTACCTCCGGTCGATTCTCTCCATGATATCCGCTCGGCAATGTGCTTAACCATGCAAGAAATGGGCTTAAAACCCGAAGTCCATCACCACGAAGTTGCAACGGCTGGGCAAGGTGAAATCGGGGTGGGTTTTAATACCTTGGTAGAAAAAGCCGACGAAGTGCAGATTCTTAAATATGTGGTTATGAGTGTTGCCTACGGTTATGGCAAAAGCGCAACCTTCATGCCCAAACCTTTAGTTGGTGACAATGGCAATGGTATGCATGTCCATCAATCCATTGCTAAAGATGGCAACAATTTATTTGCCGGCGACAAATATGGCAGTTTATCAGAATTGGCCATCTACTACATTGGTGGCATTCTCAAACATGCCCGCACCATCAATGCCTTCACCAATGCTACAACTAATAGCTACAAACGCCTCATCCCCGGCTTTGAGGCTCCGACGTTGTTGGCTTACTCAGCACGTAACCGCTCAGCAGCAGTGCGTATTCCTTACGTTGCTAATCCCAAAGCGCGTCGCATTGAAGTACGTTTTCCAGATTCTACCGGCAACCCGTACTTTGCCTTCACTGCTATGTTGATGGCCGGAATAGATGGTATTCAAAACAAGATTCATCCTGGCGAGCCCATGGACAAAGATTTGTACGATCTACCCCCGGAAGAAGAGAAAAATATTCCTACGGTTTGCTTCTCGTTAGAGCAAGCCTTAGAAACACTGGATAAAGATCGTGATTTCTTATTGGCTGGTGGCGTGTTTACTAATGATGTGATCGATGCCTACATTGCCCTGAAAATGGAAGAGGTTACTCGTATGCGAATGACTACCCATCCGATTGAATTTGATATGTATTATAGTTTGTAAAGGTAAACAATTTCACGAAAAACCTCCGAGGTTTCCAAAACCTCGGAGGTTTGGCTCCAAACATTTTTCGTTCAGTATCAAAAAATATAATCATGTCTTCTGCTAGATATTATACACAAGCAACAATCAAAAAATTATTCGCATCATCAGGAAATCAATGTGCTTTTCCTGATTGTACCCAAAATATGGTCGATAAAGAAGGTAATATGATTGGAGAAATTTGTCATATTGAAGCGGCTGAACAAGGCGGACTACGGTACAATCCGGCGCAAACGAATAAGGAAAGGGCACATTATAATAATTTGCTCCTGCTATGTCGCAATCACCATACACCAGTGATTGATAATCCAGACAATATTGACAAATATACTGTTGAAGCCTTGAGGGAAATGAAGGAAAATCATGAAAATAACTATATGTATGAACCTTATAAGGTGCCTCAAACAGTCATTGAAAAAATTCTGAGTAATGCAATTCAACAGAGTACTGAACATAATTATAGTCAAAATGTGACAACAACGAATCAAAATTGGGGTAATGGTACTCAACTGGTTAATATTGCGAGAGAAGTAAAAACTGATAATATTATTGGTACTCAAAACATTAATAATTATCCATCATCTGATACATCACAACTAGATAGAAGTCGTCAAGATAGGGAAATTATTGGTGAAATTATTGATGAGATATCTCATTATATTTTGGACAATAAACCTTTAAAAGCAACTGCTCTAGCGGAAATAAAGAAGTCTGAAAAACTTCTTGAAATCAAAAAAAAAGTTGAATTAAACTTTGAGAGCAAACCAAAAATAAGAATATTTTCAGATATGTTGATAAACACTTGGGATAAGAAGGAATTGGTGGAAGAATATTTCAAGGAATTGTCTGAAATCGATCCTCTTCATGTTCTCACTTTAGAAGAATACATCCAATCTGAATTCCGTCGTCTAAGAAATGATGATGATCATCATGCAAATATTGATGACTTGAAAGTAATCGGAGAATTGAGTCAACAATATCTGAGAAGGGATAAAAGAAATAATCCTGATTATCAAGCAAATGCTAAAGCGATGGTTCTATATTTTTTTGAATTATGTAAAATAGGAAACAAAACTGAGAAAGAAATAGGTGAAACCCCTGATTTATTTGGCTAAATAATTATGCTTATACCAACGCCTTACGAAAACTTACACAAAAATATTATCGTAATCGGTGCTGATATTATTCGTTTGCTTAAACAGAAAGACTATAATATTGAAGCACTATTTAATGAAATTAAGAAACTCAAATCAATTCATCTGAATCAGTTCTATAATACTCTTCTGTTTTTGTGGTTAGTAGACATTATTGAACTGAATGAACACACACTCAAATTAAAGAAAAAATAGAAATGTTTCTCAAAAAGTTATATAGCGAACCGCCCACACTCTTTCAACTAGTTGAGTTTAAAAATGGTATAAATTTTATCTTTGGGAAAAAAGACACCGCCAAAGATACGAAAGACTCTTTGAATAGCATTGGTAAAACTACTTTGCTAGATTTAATAGACTTTTGCTTGCTTTCTGACTTCAGCAAAAAAAACACCAGACTTTATAAGGAAATAAAAAGGCTAACCAATCATAAAATCGTCTTAGAATTTGAGATTCAAAGTATTCATTATCTCATTAAAAGAACGGTTGATAAGCCTAGAGATATCGAATTTGGTTTATTTTCAGAAACGCCTAAAGTCATACAAATTGATGATTTAAAGGAAAAACTATTCGGCTTAATATTCGACAATCCCGATTATAGGGGAAAGTTGGACTCATCATGGTATCGCAAGCTTATGTTGTTTTTCTTGAAAATTCATAAGCGTCAAAGAGGGCAATTTTTAGATCCGATTAAATATCTGAGTTCAGAAATCGGTAAAGAAATTGAACTTAACCAATACCATTTTTTTTTGTTGGGTATTGATAATACCCTATTGTGTAGAAACTATGATGCACAACAAGGCGTTAGTGAAAGAAATACGGCTATCAGAGAGGTTAAAAGATTGGTTGAAAACCACTATCAAATAGACATTAAAAATGTTGATAGTGAAATTAATAGGTTGGAACGTCGTATCAAGAAAATTAAAAAGATAATTGAGTCTTTTCAATTGGCAGAACAGTATGATGACGTGGAAGCACAAGCTAATTTACTTACCCGTCAAATAAAAGAATTGTCGGCTCAAAATTTTTGGGATAACAAAAAAATAGAAACTTACCAAGAAAGTTATGAATTGAAAGATATTCTTGATACAAGAAAAATCAACCAAATCAAAAAACTGTATAATGAAGCCAGCTTATTACTGGGTGAAAAAATTGGTAAGCCTTTAGTGGAAGCGATTCAATTTCGCAAACAATTAGCGTTATCCCGTGAAGAATTTCTCTCGGACGAAATAAACGCTCTTCAAACCGAGATTGAAAGGAGAAGAGAAAAAATCAAAAAATGGGATGAAGAACGTGCTAAATTATTTCTTTTTTTAGACTCTAAAGAAGCCCTAAAAGATTTGACTGGGGCATTCTATAATTTAGCTGAGACTAAAACCAAACTATCTGATTTAGAAGGCAAAGTCAAAACGTATCACGATCTATTGAAAGAAAAAGCGGATTGGGAATTGAAGGATAAAGAGATCAACAAAGAAATTTTAGAATACGTTGATGTCATTAAACCTCAAATATCCAGTTTTTATGAGATTATGTCTTCAGTCTATAATGACATTTATCCCAAGAACCAAGATAACTTATCTTTTGGTGTCTCGCCTAAACCCCGAACTAATGCCAAACTATCTATCAACATCAATTTTGATGATGGGGAATCAAAAGGAAAAAACCGGGGTAGAACATTAGTTTATGATATTGCGGTTTTGTTACACACTATCAAAAAAAATATCAATTGCCCAAAGTTTTTGATTCATGATGGGCTATTTGATGGCATGGATAAAGCGCATTTTATTGAGTTATATAATTTTATTGAAAACACTTTGTCACAAGGAAAAAAGTTTCAATATATTATTACCCTTAATGAAGAAGGCACTTTGAACCAAAATTTTGGTGGGGATTTTGAAAAAATAAATGCCGATAAAATTGAGAAAGAAGCAATTGCCGTTTTAACCCCGGCTAATAAATTTTGGAATTAAAAATAATATACTAGATGGCAACCACAAGGGATTGCCCCTACAATATTCAATCAATGTAGGGGCAAGCCAGATTTGATTGGCCCCTTTCGTTAAATAGGTACATTAATTTTTTAAATAATATACCAGAGGGCAACCACAAGGGATTGCCCCTACAATATTCAATCAATGTAGGGGCAAGCCAGATTTGATTGGCCCCTTTCGTTAAATAGGTATATTAATTTTTTGAGTTACATTAATACCTTCGCCAATTGGATATTTGGATATTTGTTTCGGGAATGGAGCGAAGCGGATTTCCCGAAACTCTTATGCTATATAGGTTTCGGGAAATCGTACCTCATTCCCGAAACAACAAATTTTGATATTGGCGAAGGTATTGTTACATAATGTCTTTTTTACTTTAATGTCTTTTTACTTGTAGAGGACCAAAACATACATGCCAGCCCAAGAATTTAATTTGGATGTGACTCCAATCTTGCCAGAGGCTTTGAGCCGCCTTGAAGAATTGGCTAATAATTTATGGTACAGTTGGAATGTGCCAGCTCGGATGCTATTTGAACGTCTTGATGATGAACTGTGGATTCGGGTGGGACATAACCCTAAGTTATTTTTGCGTAACGTCGATCAAGATATTTTACAAAAAGCTACCAGCGATCCACTTTTTCTCAATGAGTATCATCGAGTGTTATCGGTTTACGATGCTTACTTTCAAGATAAAAAGCAACACGATTGTGGAACCCTACTAGCAGAAGATAATTTGATTGTGTATTTTTGTGCTGAGTATGGCTTTCACGAAAGTTTACCGGTTTATTCTGGTGGCTTGGGCATTTTAGCCGGCGATCATTGTAAGACGGCTAGTGATATGCGTTTACCTTTTGTTGGGATAGGGTTGTTTTATCCGCAAGGCTATTTTACTCAACAGATTGATGCGGAAGGCAATCAGATAAGCACTTATAGCGACAATGATCCACGCTATTTGCCGATAAGCCCGGTGAAGGATGAAGATGGGGGAGAAATCTATGTGGAGGTTAAAATTGCCGAAACCCAAGTATTTGCTAAAGCTTGGCTAGTAAAAGTCGGTCATATTAGGCTGTACTTGCTTGATACTAATGTTCCACAAAACAATGAGAATGATCGGACAATTACTCACAAACTCTATGGTGGCGATGAACATACTCGGATCAAACAAGAAATCGTTTTAGGCATCGGTGGGGTGCGTCTCCTCAGAAAATTGGGGATTGCGCCAACGGTTTGGCATATCAATGAAGGCCATGCTGCTTTTTCGATCCTTGAAAGATTGCGCGAACTTATTCAAGGCGACAAATCATTTGAAATGGCACTTGAAGCTATCGCTGCGAATACGGTATTCACCACCCATACCCCGGTGCCAGCCGGCCATGATCATTTTTCCCAAGAGCTAATGATGAACTATCTTGGCTCCTTCTCCAATCACGATTTGCGATTATCAAAAGAGGCATTTCTGGCCCTTGGTCATTGGCCCAATAGTCACTCTGATTTTAATATGACCAGCTTGGCAATTCATGGCTCGCGGCATACAAATGGGGTAAGTCGTATTCATGGTCAAATTTCAGCGGAAATTTGTGCCGATTTTTGGCCAGAAATTAGTCCACCGGAAAACCCGATGGGTTATGTTACCAATGGTGTGCATGTTTCATCTATGTTGGCACGGCAATGGAATAGTTTGTTTGATGACTCATTGGGGGTGGGGTGGCGTGACCATCTGTGTGATAGTAAGTTTTGGCAGCGCATAGAATATATCTCAGATCAACAGTTTTGGAATGTTAAGCAAACGGTTAAGTCGCGGATGTTAACTGTAGTACGCGAGACTTTGATTGGCCAACATTTGCGCCATCAAATTTCGGAAACGCATTTGGAACATTTACTTAGATACATTGATCCGAACAATCCCAATATTCTGACCATCGGTTTTGCACGTCGCCTTGCCACATATAAGCGTGCCACGCTCTTGCTCAACGATAGAGATAAATTGCGAACGATCCTCAACGATAGCAAAAAACCGGTGGTATTTATTTTTGCTGGCAAAGCTCATCCGGCTGATATTCCCGGCCAAGATTTGCTTAGAGAGCTTTATAAGGTAAGTTGTGAACCGGAATTTATCGGCAAAATTTTGGTGGTGCAAGGATATGACTTGGGATTATCACGACGTTTAGTGTCTGGTGTCGATGTGTGGCTAAACAATCCCGTTTATCCTCAAGAAGCGAGTGGCACATCTGGTATGAAAGTTGGTATTAATGGCGGAATTAATCTTAGTGTGCTTGATGGTTGGTGGCCGGAAAGCTATGACGGCAACAATGGTTGGGCGATTAAACCATCTCCACAGACTGATGATGTAGCCTTGCGTGACAATGAAGATGCTCGTAGTCTCTACGAAGTCCTGAACGATGAGGTAATTCCGCTTTACTATGATCGGGGTCGCTACGGTTATTCTTCCGGTTGGGTCAAGAAAGCTAAACGCTCTATGGCAACGATAATGCTTCAGTTTAACACGGTACGGATGCTTAAAGATTACTTGAAGACTCTTTATATGCCAGCGAGTCGTCAAGGGCGGCGGTTGAACAGCGATAATTACGCCAAAGCACAAGAATTGTCTAATTGGAAAACGGACGTTAAAGCGAAGTGGGAAGGAGTACAAATTCGCCTCTTATCGGCACCACAGACTCAACAATTTTCTTACGGTGAGCCAATAACCATACAAGTTGCCGTGCGCTTAAATAATTTACAGCCAACTGATGTGACTGTTGAACTATTGTTATCACGCCAAATCTATCATCCGGAACTTTTAGTGCCAACTCAGCAAGATTTACAAAAGTTGTGGCAACACAATAACGTACCAACAGCTTCCTACAAGTTTGTACCGAAACACCCCTTGCACGATAACGGCGAATATCTCTATGATCTGACTTTACAACCGGATTGGTGTGGCGGGTTAAGCTATCGCATTCGTGTATTCCCATACCATGAATTATTGTCAGACGCACATGAAATGGGGATGATGCGCTGGGTTTAATTATGAATGGTGAATTATGAATGGTGAATGATAATATCGTTCATAAATAATAATGGTGTTATCGATCAATACCTTCGCCAATGTCAAAAAATTGGGGTGAAGGGAATGAGGTACGATTTCCCGAAACTCCAATATTACTGGGTTTCGGGAAATCCGCTTCGCGCAATGAACTTCACTCCTATCAAATTGGCGAAGGTATTCTCTGGAAGCTAGGAGGATAATATGAATCACATTTGGCAATTACAAGAAGCCAAAATCCATTTAGGTGTTCTGATAGAAGAGGCTGAAAAACATGGCGCACAACTGATTAATTATCAAGGAAAAGCTAAAGCGGTTGTGCTTTCCATTGCCAGTTATCGAAAGTTGCTAAAACCTAAAAACACTTTAGTCGAGTTTTTTCAACAATCACCGCTTGTCGGTGTGTCATTAGATTTAGATAGAGATCAAGATACCGGTAGGGAGATTAATTTAGAATGAATGCTTTACTTGATACTTGTATACCCTCGGAATTGATCAAACGCAAACCACAAGAAAGCGTTGTTAACTGGGTGAATCAGCAACAGGAAAGTTCATTATTTATCAGTGTGTTAACTTTGGGTGAATTACAAAAAGGTATTGCTAAATTAATTGATGATGAGAGAAGAAAAAAGCTACAAAAATGGCTTGATGAAGACTTATCACAACGTTTTGCGGATCGAATTTTGGATATTAGCCCAGAAATAGCGCGTACTTGGGGAATTTTACAAGGACAATTAGAACTGCAAGGAAAGAAAATGCCGATCATAGATGGACTTATCGCCGTTACGGCACAAGTACATGATTTAGTGCTAGTCACTAGAAATGTAGCTGATATGCAAAGAAGTGGGGTACAAATTATTAACCCATGGGAACTGCCTTCTAAAACTTAAATCTCTGGTTCCCAAACTCTGTTTGGGAACCCATTTATGGATGCTCTGCATCCCGCTTTCTCTGGTTCCAAAAGCCAAAGTATGCTAAAGCATACTAAATACCGAAGCACACATTTGTATTGAACCATGCAATATAGTTTTTCACAAAAAAAACCTCAGAGGTTTCCAAAACCTCTGAGGTTTGGATTGAAAGTCTATAGTATAAAATTCAACCTAGATAGAGTTATTTTTTTACCATTATAATTACCATATATCCCAATTTTAGAGCAGATTATTATGTCATACGGCGAATACAAAAATTATGGTAAAACTCAACTGGCAAAGATTTTCAACATAACGATTAAATTAGGTAACATCTTTAACGTTAAGAAAGGGAATGAGAACACGTATCCAGAGTTTCAACATCGGATTGATAGCTTGGCGGCACGAACCAGAATCGCTAATACCAACGAAGCAACAAGGCTCGGACTTTTGGTATCACCAATATTGGTAGAAGCTAGTGTTGCTTATAATCTAGGGTTATTTTTTGAACAACCGGTAGACTTAGCTAAAGAGGATACACCGGAGTTGCCACATCAATTGAACGGTGATTGGGACGGAGCATTAACTCTTGACGTTTTAGATTTTTATTCCCCGATCATATCAGTAGTAGAGGTAAAACCAAACAAACTTTCTGACGGACTTGGACAATGTATTGCCGAAATGTATGCCACTCGGAAAAAGTTTGAACAAGATAAAGTATACGGTATCATTACAGATGGTGAAGTGTGGGAATTTCTTATTTTGGAAGGCAATCAACTACTTATCCACAGCGGTAATTGTCACATAAGCAACGTAACAGAGATTATTGGAAACATTGGTTACATAGCAAAAGAATTTAGCTGATTGTAACGGATTTTGGGGCGAACACATAGGTTCGCCCCTACAAGCACCAAATTTTGTAGTAGGGGTTGACCTATGTGTCAACCCTTATTGACGATGAAAACAACCGTAATTCCTTGTGACCCCAAAATCCGCTACAATCAGACTTTTTCACCTCTCGAAAAAAGGCATTAAAATGAACCCCAAACCAGAAAACATTTTAGCAATAACTCATCAAGGAAAAGCTAAAACGGTTGTGCTTTCCATTGCCAGTTATCGAAAGTTGCTAAAACCTAAAAACACTTTAGTCGAGTTTTTTCAACAATCACCGCTTGTCGGTGTGTCATTAGATAGAGATCAAGATACCGGTAGGGAGATTAATTTAGAATGAATGCTTTACTGGTTTCGTTCCCACGCCGGCGTTGGAATGCTGCATTTTCTACGTCCCAGCGTCGCGCCCTGCAAGCTCAAATATCCAACTTTGTTAGATTTTTCCGCCCCTCGTCTTCATGTCTATTCAAAATATACGATAGATTTGGATATAAAAAAAAGGAAAAAATGTTTATATGCATGTTATAGCTAAAAAAAAGTTTTTAGAAGCGGCTAGAAAATATCCAAACGATGCACAAGCTATTATGGATACTTATACTGCCCTAAACAAATCTAATTGTAAAAATCCGCATGAACTTCTGGCAATATTTCCAACTTTAGAAAGATTTAAGTACAAGAAAGATTGGTACGTGATAGACATTGCTGGAAATAATATTAGAATAATGGCCCTCATTTTCTTCAAGGGCCAAAAAGTTTACATAAAACACCTTGTCGATCATAAAGAATACGATAAATTAACCGAAAAATACGCTAGAGAAGGATGAAATATTATGATGGCAGTTGCCCTAAAAAATGTACTCAATACTTATGATAGTCTGTTAAAACAAATGCCTATTTTGGCATATATAGGAAACGAATACGACTACGAATTAGCTTTGGAATTGGTTGAAGCGTTAATGGAAAAAATAGGAGATAATCCGGATGAGCCTCGCTGGATTCTATTAGAAATCGTTATAAAGTCTATTGACGAATACGAAAAACGAGTTTGCCCGGAAATGGATTCAACTTTTGCAAATCATGATGATCCGGTAGCCATTATTCGTGTTCTAATGGATCAATATCAACTGCAACCTTCTGAAATTCCTGAAATTGGTAGTCAAGAAATTGTTTGCCAAGTCTTAAATGGCAAAATAAAGCTTAACCTAAATCAGGTAAAAGCAATTAGCCAACGATTTAAAATTGATCCGGCTTTGTTTTTTTAATAGTATTATAGTAGGGTGGGTAGAAAAATATTATACGATGCAGAGCATCGTGGCAGGCATTCCCAAACAGAGTTTGGGAACGAGAAAACTAAATTTGTCATAGTTTTATTCGATAAACCGTTTAGAAGCAATTATTGATAACTCCAAACATAGCCGGGATTGAAACTCCGCAAGAGAGAGCAGCTAGAGCTACGGAGGCTCCACATGTTGCACCACCATCAACCGGTGCCGAACAGCTAGCAATCATACCATACATAGCAATGGGACATGTGTAGGAACCCCACAAAGGTGCGCTCCCCGCCCCTACGTTTACTGACAATCTCATTATGGGCAAACAACGTTTACCCACCCTACTTAGCTGACAATCTCATTATGGGCAAACAAAAAGATGTTTACCAACCCTACTTGGTTGGCTAGGTTTCGATTTTAGTTATTCATATCTTTCAGTTTAGAGATGAACGCTTGGGGAAGGCTCTTGAAACCCGAAGTTGGTGAGGTACTAAGACCAATCGAGCTAGCGACTAATTTAACAAAATCAACGCAGCTCTCTTTGGTGAGATGGTAAGGCACATTCCCCGATCTCATTGCCTGCGTGTTCATCAGTGAGTATTCATACATTTGCTTCGTGACCGCAACAACGAGTCCGTTATTGAGAGAACGAAGGCTACCCAAATTCTCCAAAACGATCTTACCTGGTACAGTCCCGAGGACTGCCTTTTTGCTATTATCCGGATAAAGACCATACGCGTAGCTTTCTAATTTTTTTGGCGTTGAATTTCTGGGGAGCTTGACCCACACTACAAACGCGTGGCCAGGCACGTAATCCCGAGCCACAAACGCCATCACATATGCAAAGCTTCCCCAGCTATTGGAGCCTCTATTGATTTTCTTAAAATCAGCAAAGCTCCCATTCGACGTAAGGAGTAGTAGTGACAACAAAATGGTTCTTAAGAAAGCCTTTTTCATGATCGTTCACCTATTCCCTAAATGCCCCTATAAAGATAAAGCGAAACAAGTGGGGCGTTGACTTGTCTTGCTTTAGTTGTATCCCAAAAATAATGATGAAAACTCAGCGAGCGTAGGGTGCATCCTACGCACCATCAATCCACACGCCTTATGTAAAAGGTGCGCTCCCCGCACCCTACGTTTACTGATAATTGAATACCAATGCACACAAAAAGATGTTTGTCCACCCTACTACCTGGCTATAAGAAAAACTTTGCTTTAGTAGTAAAAAGGGAGATTTAGGTATGAGGATTGTGCAACGCTTCGCGTTGCTGCAGTCACAGAGGTTGGGAACGAGACAAAATCAGCCACACGGACAGTAAAGCGCCTACCCACTCTACACGTAACATAAGCTACGCTCGCTACTACCAAGATCACGTCGCACTTGATTTATTCATACGCTTCTCGGCATACGCCAATAACAATCGCTCTTCGAGGTTATACTTTGTCGATGGGCAAGGCGGATTACCGTCAAACCAGTGTTTTGGACAGGCACCGCCACAAACTGGCAGCATAGAGCAGTTGGTACAAAGATATTGGCCTTTTTGGACTTTTTGACTAAAACTGCCCAAAATGCTTCTATTTCCAGTCGTTTCACCTGTACTCAGATGACCTAATGTAAAAACATTGGTCAAAGGCACTGGCGTTTGGGAAATGGTTTTATCCATTTTTCTTACCAAAGAAATTGGTACATAGCTGGTTTTCCCCGTTTTTGAAGCAACCTCGTAAGTTGGTACATAGCTCACTTCAATGCAATTAAACAGGTTGCCATAAGCGTCCACCAGTTCAGAATCTGATTGATTTGCTATGCAAATCACCTTCCGGCGAGCAGGTAGCAATGGCGGCAATTTGAAGCCCATTTCTTTCATCTTGAGGAACCATTCGATCTCCCAAACGGCGAACTCATCAGGAGGAGGAGAATATTTATCTTCATCATGTCCCCACGACTGGACATGAGCAATGCTCATATCAACTCGCTGATGAATACCCATTTTTTTAATTAGGTGCAAAAGTGGCAAGATGCCGTCGCGATTGCGGTAATCGACATTGCACCTGATGATAATTTTTACCTCACCTAAATCCTCACGTTGTGCTAAATCGACCACATTTTGAAATATTTTTTTAAAAGTCGGTTTCCCTTTTTTAGTACAACGACGTGTGTCATGGTATTCTGCACTTCCATCCAGTGTCACTTGAACACTTTTCACATAGTGTTTGGTGACCAGTTCTTCAGCCATTTTCCGACCGAGGGACACGCCGTTTGTAATCATATATGAGCTATATTCAACATGGTACTTTTCTGCGAGTTTTATCAGTCTGTAATTCAGTTGACGTATAGCTTTAATACCTAAGGTTGGTTCACCGCCATACCAACCAATATTCAAAGACTTATAATGATGAACTTTCAGCTTACTTTCGATTCTAGCAATCAAAAGAGCCTGATCTTTTTCGCTCATCATGTGGTGTGTGTGATATTGACCGCAGTAGTCGCTGGAACAACCAAGCTGACACATAGCCGTGGGCAGGATCATATACCTCAGCATAGAATAGGCTGTGGCTTCATCATGGTTTTGAACTAGGATGGTTTTTAATTCATCTTCATCTTCAGTAACGAGTATTTCCGCATCTAAAAGATCATTTATGATGTTCTGGGGTACTTTTTGAAATTGATCCTCACTGATCTTATGCCAGGTGTGGGTATCAATTGCCCGTACTTTGGATTGGCGAGCACCAAAAACAATTAATTTTGTTTGCCCATCTTTCTGATCGAAAATCGGCATAGAGGTACTGGTGTAATGAGAGGTTTTTAGTCTCACAGCTATATATCCTTTATTCACCCTCAAGTTACATGGTTTATGAAAAATTGTGTATCATAAGTGTATTTTGGTGTTAAGTTAGGGTCGAGGGAAATTTAATTTCCCCAAAAAGACGGTAGTTTACGGTAGTTTGGGAAAAGTTATTTTTTCGCCAATCCTTATTTACCAACGACCCCTCACTTAATACAACTCATCCCTTCGTTGTGAGGGATTAAGCTTATAGCATGTACAAAATGACTTTACGGTAACGGTAAAAATAGGTTTTAAGTTATGTAATTCTTAAAATTTAGCTTTTTAGTTTACTGCATGATCATATTGTACAAGCTATAAGTAAATTCCACAAGAGCTTATTTTGCTGTCATTACGCCGCAAAAGACTTTAAAATAGGGAAGCGATTAGTCGGCGTAAACCAAGCAAATGCCCGCAATAGTCGTTTTTTCAGCGGCTTTGTCTTCCTCAACCACTTCATAATACGCTGGCAACGGGGAAGTGATCTCAGCCTCCAGCGCACTTTGTTCATCTAATGGGACCGGGGTCGGCGCGGACAATAAAGCGGTCGCTAGTACTTTTGTCATTGAAGATGCTATCAACATGGTATAATTCCTGACGTTATTAAAGTTAAAAAAACGATTATTAACTTTTCTAATAGCCCTCTGAAAAAAGTAGCTATTCAAAGTTTTTTCATCGTTCCTATGATAATGGGGAGCAATGGACGATTATTCGTTTTTTCACTCCCCTTACTATTATTAACGGATGTGATGTGGAAATTTTTCAAATCCTCTCAAAATTTTTCATCGTTCCTACTTTTTATAACGGGAGATGTCAGTCGATTTTGAAAATCATTTTTTCATCACCCTTACTGCATTAACGGATGTGATGTGGAAATTTTTAAACGGGCTAAAAATTTTTCATCATTCCTACTTTTTATAACGGGAGATGTCAGTCAATTTTTAAAATCATTTTTTCATCACCCTTACTGCATTAACGGATGTGATGTGGAAATTTTTAAACGGGCTAAAAATTTTTCATCATTCCTACTTTTTATAACGGGAGATGTCAGTCAATTTTTAAAATCATTTTTTCA
>Ga0233403_10000539_pt1 | contig 17918 bp, 12 predicted proteins | sample Na_oxic_1_MG_FD_179866 | JGI IMG/M metagenome (GOLD analysis project Ga0233403, IMG submission 179866) | Seawater microbial communities from Saanich Inlet, British Columbia, Canada - Na_oxic_1_MG | ecosystem: Environmental > Aquatic > Marine > Inlet | place: Canada: British Columbia | collected...
GGTGGTATAAACCTTTTTCGGAGGCTACTTAGGTAACTCGCCAAAAATAAAATACCCATCCGGGGCTGGAGCAACGGATTGGGGTAACCACAAGGGATTACCCCTACATCATCAATGACCGTAGGGGCAATCCTTTATGGTTGCCCCGAATCCTTTATGGTTGCCCCCAATCCTTTATGGTTGCCCTGGTAAATTATTTTTGGCGAGTTGCCTTAGTGCTACATTGTTGGCAATGATACTGTAAATCTCGCGCCCGGTGCCTCTTTATTATTCTCGGCTTTCACCTCTCCACCATGATACCTGACGATGAGGCGCACCAGATATAATCCTAACCCTAAATGTGGTTCTTTTGTATTGCCTTGGGTGCGTAAAGACACCATAGATTCAAACAGCCGCTCTTGCATTTCACCAGGAAGTTCTTTGCCACGATTAATGACGGCTAAGTGTGCCATTTTTCCGTCCAATTGCAATTGAATTTTAATAGAACTCTCCGGTGCCGAAAAGTCCACTGCGTTGGAAATGAGTTTATCCAACATTTGAGCGACCAAATCTGGCGCACCTTCTAATGTGATTGGCTTTTGGGGCAATTGGGGCTGAAAATTTTGGTTGGGATAAGCCAAGCGATATCCTTCTACGCAACTGCCCACTAATTCTGTTAAATTAAAGGGTTCCCGATCCACATTTTGTAAGGCTTGTTCAAGACGAGTGGCTTCGCTCAAACGGGTAATAATCGTATTGAGGCGATATATACCTTGTTGAGCGCGTTCCATATAAATATGCGATTCACCCGGCTGGCCTTCAAGTTCAAGTTCAAGCTCAAGATTTTCTAAGGATGATCGTACTACCGCAATAGGGGTCCGCAATTCATGGGACAATTTGCTCGCCATCCCTTCAAGATAAGTATTATACTGTTTGAGTTTGGTTAAAATGGCCGAAAAGCTGCGCGACAAATCACCAATTTCGTCCTTGGCTGTTGAACCGATTTGGGTCGCCGTCACACGTCCATTAATATCAATAGCCGTTTCCGCCTGATTGCGTAACGAGCGTAGGCGTACCGAGAGATGAGTGGCAAACGCCAACAGTAGTCCAGTCACAATGGTAAAAACAATCAAGGTTTTGTTGAATAAATTGGCAATGGCTTGACGTTGCACCGTTTGGATACGATTACTGGTTTCTTCCACTACGACGGCACCAATCACTTGATTGTTCGCCCTCACCGGATGAGCAGCGGAAACAATCACAGCCCGTTCATCCTGAGTTGAACGCCAGCGTGTTTCAGCTTGTCCACGCAGAGCGCTCTTGACTTCTTCGCCTTCCAGACGTGAAGCTTGTGCCAGATCATCTTCAAAATCTTCTTGAGTAGAAAGTAACAAGCTGTATAGCGCGTTGAGCGGATTATGGGGAAATTCCCGCTTTAAGTCGCCGTTTTTGGCCAGTACTCGCTGCTGCTTATCCAACACCCACAAACGACGGCCGGGTGTATCTCCTAAGGAACGGGTAATACGTTCAATCTCAGGAGAAGGAATAAACACTTTTCCGACGGTTTCGAGATTTTGTATCAGGGAGGTACCAATTAAGGTTTTGATTTCACGTTGATCATTATCATCAACATCGGCTATTGCAAAGCCCAGTCGATCACCAATCAGTGAGAGTGGGATTCGTAATTCAAGTATGTATCCCTCTTCGATTTCTCGCCAACTCCCTTGAATGCGGTTGATGGTTTGTGCGTGATAGGAGTAGCTACCCTGACTTGATACTTTGACTTTGTAAGCATTGACCCAGCCCGGCTCTTGAGGTGTGATCACATAGCGGTAAAATTGTTGATTGGGTTCTTGCATGACAATTTGCAAATGATCACAATGATCTAAGCGCACAAGAGACGCATCCCGATACACTACTTGCTCATCGCGCACTATAAACAGGGCGTATAAATGGCTGCGGTATTTTGCTAATAAATGTTTAAAAGATAAAGAGTTTGGCGAATAGTTGCCGACATTTTGGAGAATATGTTTATCGGCATAATCGCCAGCATTTTTAAGGAAATCGTGCCAATCTTCTGTATAACCATCTAATTTGATGGGCGTTTTGAATGAATGAGCGAATAATTCCCCATCTTCACGCACGGTGTCAACCAAATTGCGAGCAAACAATGAAGGGCGTTCATTCAAGGCACTGGCGAGTGCGCGAGCACTGTCTGAAAGCGAGGTTTCAAGATTTTCGCGCAAGTATTTTTCCATTTCTCGCACATGTTCGTAACCCACATAAGGAATGCTGAATAGGGTGAGTGACAACAATAATACTTTACTACGGATAGTGAGAGTCATATCTACTGATAGTACCATGTATACGCTGAATAAACGGATTTGTTATTTCAATAAATTAAAAAAACAAATACATTCGGGATACGAATGAAAAATGGGTAATGGAAAGAAATTTGAAATAAGGCAATTCCCAAAAAATAAAATACCAAGGGCAACCACAAGGGATTGCCCCAACATCATCAATGACCGTAGGGGCAATCCTTTATGGTTGCCCCTTTATGGTTGCACCAAATGGGTGAGTTGCCTAATTTTTCTTGGTATCGGGAATAATTGAAAATAGTCGGTTTCGCTGTCGCTTTACCCACCCTACCATCAAAAAATGATTTATTGAGGAGGCTCTTGCAAAACCCCAGGTTTCACCTCTTGCTCTTAACGTTCAACCCCTACGGGGTTGATATTGTTAAAAGAATAACCCCACTCGCCTCTTGCTTTCACCCCAGGTGCAACCTCAATGCCATTGAATTAAGGATTTTAATTGGGGTAACCACAAGGGATTACCCCTACCAAATCAATGAATTACGTAGGGGCAATCTGGAATGGTTGCCCGACACGATATGGCAGTGAGGTGCAACCTGGAGCCAACCCCGATAGGGGTTGAATGTTAAGAGCAACTGGTGAAACCTGGGGAAACTTTCAAAAAGAGTTTTGCAAGAGGCTCAAGTATTAAGTTTCCTGAATAAAAAACCGAAAATTTAAATTAGGTATTCCAACGATAGCCCATACCGTAAACAGTCTCAATGGCCGAAAATTTAGGATCAATGCTGAGAAATTTTTTTCTAATACGCTTAATATGCGAAGTGATGGTACTATCATCAACCATCACATTGGCCTCTTGCATCAATTGCTCACGGTGTTTAACGTGCCCCGGAAAACGTGCTAGGGCATGTACAATCCAAAATTCGGTCAAAGTCAAATTGACCGCCCCCCCCCGCCAAGTTGCCGTTAACCGGTGACTATCTATCTGTAAAGGCCCTCTTTGTATAATACTTTCTTCAGAAGGCGGAGTGCTAAGAGCATCAATACGCCGAAACAAGGCCGCAATTCGTGCCAATAAATGTGGCCGGCTGATATCTTTAGTGAGATAATCATCTGCCCCCAAACGTAATCCAGACACGGTATCAAATTCGCTATCTCGTGCCGTTAAAAAAATAATTGGTAAATAAGGTGACAGGTTGCGTAGTTCTCGACACAAATCAAATCCGCCTTCCACTTCATCTTCTAACCCAATATCCAATAAAACCAGTTCCGGTAAACCAGTGTGAAAGGCCGACATGGCTTGATGACGGTTAATATAAGTGTTGACTTCATATCCTTGCCGGCGCAAGACAGCCGCGTAATTTTCTCGAATCGCCGGCTCATCTTCAACAATTGCGATACGACGACCCATGATAGACTCTCCGTTGATTGTTAAAGTGGGAAAATGGTGTATAGGCGGTTTGGCAGTAGGGTTTTTAAAAACCGGACAGCAAGAATAGCTTTAATTTTTCTGAAAGTCTATAGATATTCCGGTTTTTTTATACTATAATTTTTTGGCACCAGGCCGGTGATAATGGTTAATGGTTAATAAATGGTTATTGAATGGTTAATGGTTATTGATTAATGGTTAATCAATAAGTTATTGTTTTTTTAACAACAACGGGAGCAACGAATTTACCAAAGAATCTGATTTTTCATCACCCCGGCACTGGGGTAGTTGAATGGGATTGATTCAAATCAATCAATGACATAAGGGTTTTTCTTTGAGGATTTGCCCCTGTCGGTTGAGTGTAATTGTAGGGGCAGTCCGTTGCTCCTGCCCTTATAAAAAAAATACTGAAAGAGGCTCTTGCAAAACTCCTTTTCAGGCTCAAGTTTTTTGAATAACAACTTGAGCCTGAAAGCATAAACAATAAAACAATAACTTAGAAACAAGTCAATAATGTTTTAGGCTAAGGTTTTTTGGAAAAAACTTTAGCCTAACAAAGTGACTGATTTTTAATTGCGCGTTGGAGTTTTGCCAGTCCCTCCAAAAATTCATGATTCGGTATTTAATTGACACTCCATTTTTTGGCCATATTTTGCCCCGGTATTGTCATAATAAGACCTCATAATAGTTAAGGTTTACTGTAAATGAATGCACTTCAATAACAACAACCTATTTATCAAGCCGGTGAATATTTAAGCCGCCCTCATTGTAATAAAAGTGCATAAATTTGTTAACTTTTTTGAAATTCAAAAACTCGGATTTTTGGGTCACAGAAAATACTCAAAAAAAATACTCAAAAACTTTTGTGTCTCTACTGACAGAATTCACCGACTTGATTCACAGTAAGAGTCACTCTTGGCAAGGATATTGCCAAAACCAACCTATTTTATTTTATCAATACAGGAGTGATTATGGACACGGCTAAACAGAGCACACAACCTTCACCACTTATGAGTTTGCTCAATTTTTTGGGCGTTAGCCTACTCGCCTCGGCGGGTATCTCGGCGGTACTTGTAGGAATCGTGTTGTTGTTATCTTGGGTGGGCTAATTTAACTTAATTAACTCTTTTAGGCCAAAGTTTCGCTTCACAAAACTTTAGCCGAAAAAACTTTAACTATTATAAACGGTCTTGATGGTACCATGAAAAAACCACCTATCGGTCGGGGTAAAAAACCTCTGAGATGGGGAGGCATGATGCTTGGAATTGCTATAAGCATTGCAACTTGGCAATTCAGTCAGGGCAAAGAAGTGTATATGGTGTATATCCAGTGCGACACGTTTTCTTAGAAACTTGAGTTAAATCAAGCCAATAGGAAGGATTTCTGATAAAGAAATTACAATTATGTTATTTATGGGGTTGAAAGGCTACCCCTGCTGTGTTACTCAGCAAAGGCATAACTTACCCAACCGGATATTAGGGATGCCTAATATTTAGTTTAAGCAGGGAATAACGGCGGCTAGAAACCTAGATATTAAGGTTTACCCGTCTGCAAATCATATACGATGAACTGACAAGTAAAGTTACGGAATAAAGTGTCTTAAACACCGAATAGGATATATATCAAAAAAACCTATAAGTGTGCAAAGAGTGGAAATTGGATAAAAAGCTCAGTAACTGATAAAGCACACAGGCGCATAGTAACCATCTAAGTATGAATAAAGCCAGTAACATGAAACGTGGTAAACCATCACAAGGGTTAGGGCCTGAAAAGGCTAAGATGAAAACGGTCTCAGACATGAAATACGCTAGTGATGGCAGAGGATTGGATAAAAAGCTAACGGTTAATTGTAATGATTAATATATGCCCACTTATTCACTGTATATAGTGAACAATGTTAATTTGTAAAAGGGGTATTACAGTGTTAAAGCTGAATCTAAACCCAGATTGGGGTCAAACCCATGAAATCGATTATAAAGAAGCATCGGAACGCAAAGTTGGTAAAACAACACTATATAGAGAGGAGCGGTATGAGGTGAAAGTCTCACGTACCGTTTTGAAGACGAGTCTGGATTGGAAACAATTTAGGCTTAGTTTAACAGCTTGGTTAGCACATGGTTTGCTGCACACCGCTTGGATACGCACCCAAGCAAGCGGCCGCCATGTTAAACCTTGGCCCGGCGCTAATACTTTGCCATTAGCCCGCTTGTCAATTCCCCGCTTAAATGTTGAACAGATTGTCCTCTCCAGTGCCGGTAATGGCATGTCTGCTTTTGCCCTTGGACATTCAGATAGCAGCGTCTTGCCCGGTGAATTGGGCAATAGTGTACTCAATGCACATCATCGTGACACCTTTTTTAGTTTTTTGAAGAAGTTGAAAGAAGGTGATACGTTGGTGCTTGAATCTCTGGACACTGGGCGCTGGCATTATCAGGTTTCGCTCGTCAAAGTGGTAGAAAGAACTGAGACTAATTGGGTTGAACCCAGTTTGAATCGGCGTTTAACTTTAGTCAGTTGCTATCCTTGCACATCAACAGAAGATGGGCAACGATATATAGTGGTAGCTGAAGAAGTAGAAAGAATGGCATAAGTATAATAAAAATGGTGAATGGTGAATTTGTCGCCAATTCAATCATACAAAGGAAATTTTAGTAAAAAATATTTTGAACTCCGGTTTTTTTAAAAATCGGAGTTCTCACTCTCTGTCAAGTATTTTCCTTATGTCATCGTCCCAATGACCAAATCAGTCTGGAAAAATATCTGTTAACGGTCGTTGCTGTCCATTCACCTGTAATATCCCGCCCTCAAGATGTATTTGGCTACGATAATAGTCCTTATTATCTTCGGCCGGTATCAAAATGCCTTTTTCTACCAAAATTTTAAGTTGTTGTCCTATCGTTTTCGGTGCCGTCGCAACTTCCGGTGAAGCTTCTTCGGTTAATTTGTGCAAGAGTACTTGAGGGATGTTCATCTCCAATTGTGCCCAAAAGGCATTGATCAGCAATTGAGGATTGAACAAAGCCGCTAACAAACCGCCCTCAAACGGAGCCATTTTGACCCGTAGGTGCCCACGCACGACTCCCTCCGGCATATTCAAATTCAAACGAGTCATCGCCAATTCGGGCAAATGATCTAGCAACGCCATCCCATCCGGTGCTAATCCTAACATCGCCATTTTTGGCGGCACTCCCTGATTTTGTGTCTTAACCCAAGTATTTTGGAGACGTGCCAAAGTCGGCAGATGCCAATTGAGAAATTCAAAATCCCCAAAACTAGGACCATAATGTTCGGTGCCAACTTGTGCCCGGTGCAGCCCAGTTTTCAGCATTAACATCAGCTTATTGCTGACGATATTATTATTACCTTCCAATTGAATTCCTTCCAATTGAACCGGCGGTGTTTGTTTGCCGGCTAATAACAGATCGGCAATACTTAGACTGGCAATACTTTGTTTGAAATTATCGCGTGGCTGCATTGACAGTTGAAGTTGAGCATTTTGTACCACTATCCGCCCTTCGTCAGTTTCCAATTGTATTTGCGGAGTTTGTATCTCCGTCTGTACATCAGTCAAGTGCTGCTTGGTATACACTTTGCCTTGTAAGCCCTGCCATTGCAGGTGCGCGTTATCGTCCTTAAGTGCCAGAGCTGGCACTTCTAGCGTGCTAACACTATCACCATTCGTTTGCACCACGGTTCGCACGGTTAGGATTGCTGACTGTTGCTGAACCGATGTTGATGCAGTCTCATTCTCGGTGCCGGTATACAAAGTGGTCTCAATCAACGCATCAGTAATTGGCAAAAAACCATGATCAATCTTATGCAGTACCGTCAAACGTTGCTGATCGGAGGTGTTGCTAGAAAACTGAGGCGGCATTTCAAAAATAGATTGTGCCTCAGAACCAAACCAGCCACGCTGATAGCTAGTATCTAGCAGTTTCAAGTCAGCGGCCGAATAAATTTTTGGGGTGATTTTGGTGAATCGTTTTTCGGCTTCGATACCGGTCCAATAGGGAATAATTCCCAAAGCGGCGATTACCAAAAATGCGATTACAATGAAGAGTATAATTTTTTTCATTTTCGGATTATGTCAAGCTGATAAAGGTGTTGTAAGGACTGACCAGATAAAAATTGGTCAATGTGGTCGCCCCTTTCAATTGGAGCTAACGTATATAGCGTTTCCCGATTGAATGAAGTACAAAATGATATTTGAATTATCAATGAGTCACAGCCACTATGTGTTTGGAATTATTGAGAAACCCTGATAGGGGTTGATATTTTTAACAGAATAACTCCAGGAACTTCTTGCAAACCCCCAGGTGAAACCTGGGGCAACCCCGATAGGGGTTGAATTTTAAGAGCAAGAGGTGAAACCTGGGGTTTTGCAAGAAGCTCTATTTATAGTATCATTTATTGAGTATAGTATATTGTTTGAACGATAGAATAAAATTCAAAAAATCGGTTTTCTTGGCTCAAGCGTTTTTATTTTTTTAAGTTCTCGCTTTTTCGACAGACCGGTTTTAAGAAATCTGTTCGCCGAAAAACTGGTCAAGTTTTTAAAAACCTAATTGGTATGATAGCTTTGATTTTTCTGAAAGTCTATAGAACCACAAAAAGTTCCGCGCTTGAAAAACTTTTCTAATGAGGTTGGTGGGCGAGAAAAAGACTTTGCCTGCCCCTACATAAAAATTTATGCGTACCTACTTATTTATTTTTCATTTTCCATTGATAATGATCATTTTATGTTTGAATCTGATAAAAACCAACCGCTGCCACGCACCCGCGTCAAAATTTGTGGAATAACTCGTCCACAAGATGCCATTGCAGCCGTTCAACTTGGCGCCGATGCGATTGGTTTAGTTTTTTACCAAAAAAGTCCACGCGCTATCACAGTCGAACCAGCACTGGCAATTATTCGACAATTGCCCCCCTTTGTCACAATCGTTGGACTATTTGTGAACGCGGAGCCAACCTTTGTACATGGTATTTTGGCACAAGTCCCATTAGACTTGTTACAATTTCATGGCGACGAGTCGCCAGACTACTGCTCGGCTTTTGGTAAACCTTACATTAAAGCGTTACGGATGCGTAACGGAGTTGATGTACAAGCCGTTGCACAACAGTATGCGGATGCCCAAGCCATCTTATTAGACAGCTATGTGCCCAGATTCAAGGGCGGCACTGGTGTCGTGTTTGATTGGCAACTGGTCCCAAAGCAACTCTCAAAACCCATCATCGTCGCTGGCGGCTTAACATCAGAGAATGTGTGCCTAGCGATTACCACATTACGTCCTTATGCCGTTGATGTCAGCGGCGGGGTAGAATCGGCTAAAGGTATTAAAGACGCGGACAAAATGTCCGCATTTATGAAAGGAGTTTCAATGTCACGGGTTAAATTACTTTCCAGCAAACAATCAGCCCCCAGATTCCCAGATGAACAAGGCCATTTTGGCCCTTATGGAGGCAGCTTTGTCGCCGAAACGCTGATGCAACCATTGGAGGAATTGCGACAGGCTTATGAACGTTATCTGAATGATTCCGACTTTTTAGCGGAACTTAATAACGATTTACACCATTTTGTCGGCCGCCCCTCGCCTTTGTATCATGCCGCCCGCCTGACTGAACAATTGGGCGGTGCCCAAATTTACCTGAAGCGCGAAGATTTAAATCACACCGGCGCACACAAAATTAATAACACCGTCGGGCAAGCATTGCTGGCCAAACGCCTCGGCAAAACTCGCCTCATTGCTGAAACCGGTGCCGGGCAACATGGCGTAGCAACCGCCACCGTCGCCGCTCGCTTTGGCATGGAATGCGTCGTCTACATGGGCGCCGAAGATATCAAACGCCAAGCGATCAATGTTTATCGTATGCGCCTACTTGGGGCCGAAGTGCGTGCCGTTCATTCCGGCTCGAAAACCCTCAAAGATGCACTGAACGAGGCGATGCGCGACTGGGTGACCAATATTGATAATACCTTTTATATTATCGGCACCGTTGCTGGGCCACATCCCTATCCGGCGATGGTGCGCGATTTTCAAGCCGTGATCGGACGAGAAACTCGCCAACAATTGAAAACTCAAGTCGGCCGTCTACCCAATGTCTTAATCGCTTGTGTTGGTGGCGGCTCTAATGCCATTGGCTTGTTTTATCCGTTTTTGGATGATAAAGACATTGTTATGTACGGCGTCGAGGCGGCCGGTGATGGCTTAGCCACCGGCCACCATGCCGCTCCATTATGTGCCGGTAAACCGGGCGTACTGCATGGCAATCGAACTTATTTGATGTCAGATGAAGATGGACAAATCCTTGAAACCCATTCTATTTCAGCGGGACTCGATTATCCGGGAGTTGGGCCAGAACATGCCTGGCTTAAAGACAGTGGGCGCGTCAACTATGTGGCAGTGACCGATAAGGAAGCCTTGGAAGCCTTCCATAAGCTCACTCATTTAGAAGGCATCATGCCGGCCCTAGAATCAAGTCATGCGATGGCATACGCTCAAAAAATAGCCCCAACGCTTGACAAGGACAAAATTATCGTCATCAACCTCTCCGGACGCGGAGATAAAGATATTCATACTGTCGCAACGCTGGAAGGAATTCAAATATGAGCCGTCTAAAAAACTGTTTTGACAATTTACGCGCCCAACAACGCGCCGCCTTAATTCCCTATATCACCGCTGGCGACCCTAACCCCACTTTAACGGTGCCACTGATGCAAGCCTTAGTGGCTGAAGGAGCGGATGTAATTGAGTTAGGCATACCTTTTTCTGACCCGATGGCCGATGGTCCGGTCATTCAACGCGCCAGTGAACGCGCCTTAGCGGCTGGAACCAGTTTACGTCGGGTTTTGGACATCGTAACCACCTTTCGGGAACACGATCAGTCTACGCCGGTCGTCCTGATGGGATACTTGAATCCGATAGAAGTCATGGGTTATAAGACTTTTGCAGATGCGGCTAACGAGGCGGGCGTTGATGGCGTATTAACTGTAGACTTGCCCCCAGAAGAAATGGCCGACTTTGGAGACTTGTTACGTTCACACGAAATTGCCCCGATTTTTCTGTTAGCACCAACGACGACTCCCGAACGGATTAAGCGTATCAGTGCCCAAGCCAGTAGCGGCTATTTGTATTATGTGTCACTGAAAGGCGTGACTGGCAGTGCGACTCTTGATGTGACGGCAGTAGCGGACAAGGTGGCCGAAATTCGTCAACATACGGAGTTGCCAATTGGGGTGGGATTTGGGATTAAGGATGCTGATACCGCCGCGCGGGTGGCTAAAATCAGTGATGCGGTGATTGTCGGAAGTGCTATTGTGCGACTGGTAGAAACTGAGCCAGAGGATAAATTGTTAGAAACAATACCGGCTTTTTTGCGAGAATTACGGCAAGCGATGGATGCTGGGATCGTTGAATGAGTTTGGTTAAAATGAGGGCAACCATGAGGGTTTGCCCTGGGGTGTTAAATCTGGGTTGATTTGGCTCGTTTTTTCGCCCTATTTTTATTCCATTTTTGATCCAAGATGGTGGACAAGCGGGCAGAATGTCGTATTTTTTGAGCGACTCGCGCCCGCTTACCGGCCCCCTAAAAATCCAATCTAGGGTGAAAAAAAAGTGACCAAAATGGAACCGGGAATAATTGATGGCTAAAAAAAATCTATATGAATTGCTTGAAGTTTCTCAGGAAGCCTCTTTTGAAGAAATCAAAGCAGCCATGATACGCTTAGGCAAGAAATATGCTACCCCCAGTCAAAAAGATGAAACGATTCGCATCCAATTCAATCAAATCAAGGACGCTTACAAAACCCTGTCCAGCCCCTATCTGCGAGCCAGTTATGATGATTTCCTAAAACAAGATGATGAAACCAGTAACCGTACCGAATACTATTTACATCTTATCAAAAAAATTGTCCTCAAAGGAGGGCGAATTGGTAAAAAACTGACGATTAAAGGCTGGCAAGTCAGTCAGTGGCTGGTTTTATCAATCTGGCAAGTTAGCAAGCAATTGGCTCAAAAAAGCCAGCAAATCATTAAGCCGTTGCTTCAAATAAGTTGGCAAGCCCGTCGAAAGCAAACTCTGAAAGGTTGGCAAGCCCACCGAGAGTCCGTAGGAGAGCAAACCAATCAACTGCCGCAGCCGATTGAAATAGCAGAAATCGACCAAGGTGACGCATTGAAAGCCGATGAACTGAAACCGATCAAGGGCTGGAAAATGGTCAAACAGCGGCGGGCTTCCAAGTATTTGAGCAAATCCTTGCTGTCTGGCGAAAAAATCATGCACCAAGCTCAAACCCATTGGTTTTTTTATATCGACTTCGGAGCCGTGTTGGTGGTTATCTTTTCAGGCTATTTGTTAGTATTCAATCCGGCTTTTATTAGCGAAAATATGCCTACCGTATCGCTATGGGTACCAAAAATAATCTCCAAACAAATGTTAGAGTTCTCAGTATGGTACTTAGGTATCATAGCATTATTGTTTATTGGATTGATGATGCTTTGGGAGGCTTTTATTACCGGACAAACGACTGAATTGGCGGTGACTTCTAAACGAATCCTTTTTAAATGCGGTTTACTGAATCGGACCGTGATTGAGGTGAAGTTAAGGCGATTTGAAAGTATTACGATTTCCCAAAATCCTTTAGCGCTCATTTTGGGGTATGGCACAATCAAGATTACCGGAATGGGAGGAATAAAAATAACTGTACCCAACATTGTAGCACCGTTCCGATTGAGGAAAATTTTGTGGCAGGTTTTGGACGATAATATCGAACAAGAGGGAGTGTGACGAACTAAATTTATTATTCGATAATCAAAAAACTTTAACATCCTAATTGGGAGAATAACTCTAAAAAAATCGGTTTGAAAAAATAAATCGCTAATGAGTGTGCAAGACTCACTAACTAGAGTGGGCGAGTCTTGCTCATTAGGGTAAATGAAAATTGTAGAGCCTAATGAGTTTAATCGGACAAGTTAAGACACTACAATACACTACAATAAGACACGATTAAGATACCGTAACTCATTGAATTTTAAACTAATTGGGGTCAGAGTCACATTAATTACGACAGTTTCCTCTTTGACCCCAATTATTCCTCCTTAGCTTATTTCGCAACAACTCTCTCTATTATAAGAGAGTGTCTTTTAGGTGTCTTAGTGACTTATGGATAACGTTAATCATTTTTATTTGACTTTTTTTGAAAAATGAAATATAGTTTTATCCACGTTTGCAAATAATGCTTAGTTAAACGTTTAAATGATTGATTGAAGTGGTCTACGTAATGAACGAAACACACTTGACGGTTGTTTCATCTTCGATGATATATTGAGGAATATCTACTAGCGAAACTCTAGCTCACCTTGCCATGAATCATCTTATTGTCTCATATTAATTTTACTCTGACCCCAATTATTCGCAGAGGATAGTCCACTTTTTGAGTGAGCCGTTTGGATTGTCATGGGATTAAGTTTCCATTAAGATATTTGTAGGAGTCCAAACTTTAGTTTGGGTAGAAGTTTTTAGGAGTCCAAACTTTAGTTTGGCTGGGCTTACCAAACTTTACAGCACTACCGATTAATAAATGGCGTGCTTGATTGGAGGAGTGCAAGGTTGCCTTGCACGGGTGTGAGATTCGTTCCAGGTTGCCTGGCAAGAATGTGGTGACCGGATGTCATCTATTCTCTTTAATATTCAATCAGTTACAAACTTATGCCTTGCTTCTAATAGCAAGGTTCTCCAATAATAGCAAGGTTCTCCAATGTTTAGCTCTGAACTGATTATTTTATGTTTAAATCTTCTTGTTATTTTGATGGCCTATTTCATCATTTATCCCAGATTTTGTGGTGCAGATGGGAACAAGATTGCTGGTAACGACCTCATTGCCACCAGCATTATTTTACTGATTTCCGGTAGTATTTTTTGGGGTACTGGTGAAGTATTTAGTCTGATATTTTTCTCCGTCAATTGGTTTTGGTTTACGTTTTTAACCTATACGGCAATTGAAATTCCAATAGCGCTTTGGTACTTCAACAAGCATGATGTATGGTCATCGTTTAAATAGTGTCACGGGTCAAAGAGTTACAATATGGCTAACTATTAGTATGTCGGTTGGACTTTTTAAGTCCAACATTTTGAAGTTATCACCTTTGAATGTTGGCGTTCGCAAAGCTTCGCTCCAACTTACTTGCTGTAGCGAGAATCCAAAGTTCGGCCCGGCCTACAGCCCTGAATCGTCTTACAAATTGGGGTCAGAGTAAAATTAATTGATTGTCCTGGGCATTATCTATTATTTGATTGTCCGACTGATGTCGTCCGGCTTTCTTTGCTGTTACTCTCCGACTTATTGCACCTTATTTTTGAGGTGTACTTCGTTACATGCAGATGGTTAGTCATCAACACCCAAGCATGAATACCTACTTGATATTTTTTTGAAAATAACTTGAGCCAATGTAGATAAGCCTTCATATCTACTTCATCTCCGAAACACACTTGACGATTGTTGTATCTTCGATGATATATTGAGGAATATCTACTGGCGAAACTCTAGCTAACCATGGGATTAAGTTTCCATTAAGATATTTGTAGGAGTCCAAACTTTACAGCACTACCGATTAATAAATGGCGTGCTTGATTGGAGGAGTGCAAGGTTGCCTTGCACGGGTGTGAGATTCGTTCCAGGTTGCCTGGCAAGAATGTGGTGACCGGATGTCAGCTATTCTCTTTAATATTCAATCAGTTACAAACTTATGCCTTGCTTCTAATAGCAAGGTTATCCAATAATAGCAAGGTTATCCAATGTTTAGCTCTGAACTGATTATTTTATGTTTAAATATTATTGTTATTTTGATGGCCTATTTCATCATTTATCCCAGATTTTGTGGTGCAGATGGGAACAAGATTGCTGGTAACGACCTCATTGCCACCGGCATTATTTTACTGATTTCCGGTAGTATTTTTTGGGGTACTGGTGAAGTATTTAGTCTGATACTTTTCTCCGTCAATTGGTTTTGGTTTACGTTTTTAACCTATACGGCAATCGAAATTCCAATAATGCTTTGGTACTTCAACAAGCATGATGTATGGTCATCGTTGAAATAGTGTCACGGGTCAAAGAGTTACAATATGGCTAACTATTATAGTTCTTTGCAAATGAATTGATAGGATTGCTGCTTTTTTATGATATAAAAAAATTTTTGTCAAAAACCGATGGAATTTACATGTTTCATACTAAAGGCAAGCCTCTTTGTCCAGAGGAAAAACAATTACTTGTATCAGTTAAGCACTATTTTGATCGGAATAAAACCGAATTTGGATCGCGAGAATCGGCTGCTAAGATGACAGCCGATGCTTTGGGCATAGGATTAGCAACCGTGAATCGAGTTATGGCAAATTACCGTAAAGAGCCACAAAGCATTAAAATCCTTCGGCAACTTCGGGGACCTCCGGCTTATTCGATTGATGTTTCACACATTGACGCAGTCAGAGCTTATATTCGCAAAGCCAACTTGGAAGGTCATCATATTAATGGAACACTAGATGAACTCAAAGAAAAACTTGGAGAAGGCAAAAAAATAACTGTTGCGGTTAATTTAAGAACCTTCACAAATCATTGTGCTGGTCTTTATAATGGTAATAGATATATTTATCCGACTGATAGTGAGGAACAAGTTGCTGCGAAAAAATGGGCTAATCAGAATGAACAAAACCTTTATGTGGCTGATTTAGAGTGGGTTAAACGAATCTATCATGTTTTGGGTGTCGCGACTACCCAACATGAATTCACAGCACCGTACCAACCAGGAAAGTTCCACTTGTTGATTGACACCATGAAACAAATAGACAAATGATAACCTATATTAAAATCAACGGATTCAAATCATTTCACAATTTTGAAATGGAATTTTGGCCTTTTACAGTGATTGTCGGCGCTAATGCGTCAGGGAAAAGTAATTTATTTGATGCGTTGAAATTGTTAGGACGTTTGGCAGAAACTGATCACCTAAAAAAAGCCTTCAAAGAACAGCGGGGAGAGTTTATAGAACTTTTTACCAAGTTAGGTGAAAATCAATATGCAACTGAAATCACGTTTGCGGTAGAAATGCTGGTTAATAGAACCGTGACAGATGCTTGGGGCAATGAAGCTGAACTCAACGAGACCAGATTACGTTATGAACTCAAAATTAAACGTTTCACCAATGCTTTAGGGATAGAAGACTTAGCTGTCACTTATGAACATTTGGAAAATGTAAATCACAGCGAAGATAAATGGATCCAACTTTTGCCTAAAAACGGCCTTGAAAATTGGCACCCAAAGGTAAAACCAGGAAAAAGGACTATTCCTTATATCAAAACTGAAATAGAAGGCGGTAAACCGACTGTATTAGTTCATCAAGATGGCACGCAAGGGGGAAATCACCGGCGTTTTCCACTCAATAACGCGACTCGAACCGTTTTAAGTAGTTTCAATACGGTTGATTTTCCACCGGTACTTATTGCCAAAGAAGAAATGCGTCGTTGGAAATTTTTACAACTGAATCCTAAAGACTTACAACAGCCGACTGATAAAAATATTGGGGATGATGTCATTTCTGAAGGTGGCCAAAATTTAGCGGCGGTTCTATACCGAATCAAACAAGAAGATAACTATACGTTGACAGAAATTTCACGAAAATTTCAAACCTTCTTGCCCGATTTTGTTGAGGTTGATGTGATAGATGAGACTGAAAATAATCAATTTCTGATCAAAGTCATAGACAAAGACAAAAAAGAATATACCTCAAGGGTACTTTCGGAAGGGACTTTGCGAATTTTGGCCTTGTGTATTTTAACATACGATAACAAACATACGGGTTTGTTGTGTTTTGAAGAGCCTGAAAACGGTATACATCCTTTTCGTATTGAGACAATGGCAAAATTGCTCAAAGATTTAAGTGTTGATTTTGCAGAAATTGAAATGCCTTTACGCCAAGTGATCGTCAATACACATTCACCCGCATTAGTGGCTCATATCAATCGTTGGCAACACGATAATAACGTCAGTATTTGGTATGCTGAAATGAGGAATAGAGTGACGGACTTTCAAAATAAGCGTGTCAAATTAAGTGCTACCAGCATTTTGCCAGTTATGACCGAAAAAACACCATTAACGCTTAGTTTTTCTGAACAAGAAAAAAAGTTAACCTTGTCGAAGATTAAAAAGTATTTAGAAACAGCATCTAACCAATCCTAATTATGGCACAGATATTTGCCGGATTATTGACAGAAGGGAGTACTGATATTCGTTTTTTGCAGAGTATTGTGCAAAAAACGTTAGAAATGATAGCCTTTGATTGTTCCGGACAACTGGATATTGAAGTGTTAGCAATAGAAATCGATAAAACCGGCTTAAATTTTATTGAACAAGTACTCAAGGCTTCTAAACAAGGTTCTGAGGAATTTAGTACCCAAATCATCTGCATTCACACTGATGCTGATAGTCCAACTTCTAAAGAGGTTTATGAAAGAAAAATCAATCCGGCAAAAAGAGAATTAGAAAAACAACATAAATATTGTGGGTTGTTAGTTGCAATAGTACCTATTCAAGAAACCGAAGCTTGGATGTTAGCGGATAAAGAATTACTAAAGCGAGAAATTGGAACCCATAAAACAGACAAAGTATTGGGTATTAATAGGAATCCTGAAACCATTGCTAACCCAAAAGAAGTCATAGAAAAAGCGATTCAAATAGCCAGAGGAAATTTAACCAGAAAAAGAAGAAACAATTTAACCATTGCAGATTTGTATTTATCCATCGGACAAAGTATAGATTTAGAAAAATTGGAAAGTTTATCTTCTTATCAAGATTTTAAAGAGAATGTCAGAGAGGCTTTTAGAAAGCTCAAGTTACTACGACACTCATGAAATTTAGGGTCTTAATCTGGAGCGATTATTTTTGAATCTCATCCAAATATTCAACCGAAATATAAACGCTCATTCCCAACTGATGTTGGCATAGACTAGATTGATAGTCAGCGTAATGTTATTAGTAACTGATGTTACGCACAATGCTTCAAAATAAGTCAAACCGGGCAACCATAAAGGATTGCCCCTACAAATCATCGCTTCGTATAGGGGCAATCCATTAAAGTTGCCCTTGTGTGAAGTATTTCCATTTAATGGTCCCAGTGCCGAAAAATCAACAAAAAAAGTTATAGTCA
>Ga0233403_10000540_pt1 | contig 17892 bp, 13 predicted proteins | sample Na_oxic_1_MG_FD_179866 | JGI IMG/M metagenome (GOLD analysis project Ga0233403, IMG submission 179866) | Seawater microbial communities from Saanich Inlet, British Columbia, Canada - Na_oxic_1_MG | ecosystem: Environmental > Aquatic > Marine > Inlet | place: Canada: British Columbia | collected...
CCATAAGCGTTATGAAACTTTCTATTGTTATACTTGCCGCAGGGCTTGGTAAAAGGATGCTTTCCGAATTGCCGAAAGTATTACATCGACTGGCTGATAAGCCCTTAATTCGGCACGTCGTTGATACCGCTTTGGCCCTTAAACCAGATAGCATAAATATCGTTTATGGTTATAAGGGGGAACAAGTCCGCTCCGCGATCATGGATACTGATTCCGAGATCATTCATTGGATTGAACAAGCACAACAATTGGGTACAGGACATGCAGTAGCTCAAGCCATGCCGAACATAGGAGATGATGCCATTGTGTTGGTGTTATGCGGCGATGTACCCTTAATTAGTTTCACAACGCTGCAAACATTGTGTTTTCGAGCAGATGTTAATCGTTTAGGGATACTGACTGTTGAGTTAGATAATCCATACGGTTATGGGCGAATCGTTCGCAATGCACAGGGACTAGTAGAGTGTATCGTTGAAGAAAAAGAGGCTTCGTGCAGTCAAAAACAAATTAAAGAAGTTAATACTGGCGTGTATACTATTCCTGCTGCCCATTTACGTCGCTGGTTAGCATTATTAAACAATGATAATGCCCAAAGTGAATATTATCTGACTGATGTGATTGCCCTAGCAGTACAAGAAAATTTGCCGATTGATACAACTAAAACTGACAATATGTATGAAGTCATGGGTATCAATGATCGTATCCAATTGGCGACCCTTGAACGTTATTATCAATCGCAGCTGGCCCGCCGCCTTATGGTTGCGGGGGTGACGGTACTTGATACTGCACGTCTTGATATACGGGGTACAGTGCAAGCGGGGCATGATGTGTCTATTGATGTTAATGTCATTTTTGAGGGTGAAATCATATTGGGTGATCGCGTCAAAATTGGTCCCCATACGATCATACGCAATGCCAAAATCGGTGATGATGTTGAAATTTTCAGCCATTGTGTTATCGACGATGTTGTGATTGGGGCGGGCTGTCGTATTGGGCCTTTCGCTCGTTTGCGCCCTGAGACGGTGTTAGCGGAGCAAGTGCGGGTTGGCAATTTTGTTGAGCTTAAAAAATCAAAGGTGGCGAATGGTTCTAAAATCAATCATTTAAGTTATGTGGGTGATAGTGAGGTAGGTAGTGACGTGAATATTGGGGCTGGTACGATTACTTGTAATTATGATGGTGCGAATAAGCATAAAACCATTATAGGAGATAGGGCATTTATTGGTTCTGATACACAATTGATTGCACCCGTGACGGTGGGAACAGGGGCAACTATTGGTGCAGGTTCGACTATTACTAAGGATGCGCCGCCTGATGTTTTAACCTTGAGTCGCACACCTCAAAAAACAATGGTTGATTGGCAACGCCCTCGCAAGAAAAACGCTTAAAAATTTTCCATGCCCAACTTTATTAACGCAATATTTTTTATAACTTATTGATTTTTAAAGTTTTTATATTAAAGTCGCTCTGTCAAGATATATAAAATTCTCTTTATAAATCAAAAACTTAATAAAAAAAGTCGCACCGCGTGCCAACTTGACTTTTAGATGGGCTTACCTTAGAAATAAAGCTTCATACTGCAACAAAAGGCTTTTTGTTCTTGACTGATATTCCTTTAAGTACGCTATTTGGCATACTCGCTTTTCTGATTTTATTTTCTGGATTTTTTTCTGCCTCTGAAACCAGCATGATGGCGATTAATCGCTACCGTTTACGTCATCTTGTGGCAAAAAAGCACCCCGCAGCAAGGCGCGTGAGTGATTTATTAAAGCACCCCGATCGATTAATTGGTGTGATCCTTTTAGGCAATAATTTTGTCAACATTTTAGCCTCTTCCATTGCGACGGTGATTGCGATTGAATTGATGGGGGAGGCAGGGATTGCGATAGCAGCTGCCTTGTTAACGGTGGTGATTCTGATTTTCAGTGAAGTCACTCCTAAAACAATAGCTGTTATCCATCCAGAAAAAGTGGCCTTTCCCGCTTCATTTATCATTAAACCTTTGCTAATCATTTTATATCCCTTGGTATGGGCGTTAAATGGCATTGGTAATAACTTATTGAAATTATTTGGAATTTCTGAAAAAGATAAAGACAACTATCGTTTGAGTCCTGATGAATTGCGGACTGTGGTACACGAGGCAGGGGGCATTATTCCCAAACGCCATCAACAGATGTTGTTGGGCATTTTGGATTTAGAAAAAGCGACTGTGGAAGATATCATGGTGCCGCGCAATGAAATTGTCGGTATTGATCTCAATGCTTCGCTTGATACGATTACTGAGCAATTGACAACGAGCCAACATACTCGTTTACCGTTGTATTGTGATAGTGTGGATAGTGTTGTTGGTATGCTCCACCTACGCAAAATATTGCACCTATTTGGGCACGATGAGTTGAGTAAAGAGGCATTGGAAAAGGCAGCGCGTGAAATTTATTTCGTGCCAGAGGGTACGCCCTTACATACACAGTTGCTGAATTTTCAAAGACTTAAGCGGCGTATTGGTTTGGTGGTTGATGAATATGGCGATATTCAGGGTTTAGTCACTCTTGAGGATATTCTCGAAGAAATTGTCGGGGAATTTACCACGGATCCGGATGCGTTAAGTTTGGATATACATCCGCAAGCTGATAAGACTTTTCTTGTTGATGGGAGTATCACGGTGCGGGAACTTAACCGTGCGATACAATGGAATTTCCCAACAGATGGACCAAAAACTCTCAACGGCTTGATTTTAGATCATTTGGAAGTGCTTCCTGAAGTCGGAACGAGTTTTCTTTTGGAGGGGCATCCTATAGAAGTGATACAAATGGCGGATAAGGCAGTGAAAATTGTGCGAATTCACTCTAATCGTTGGAAAAAAAACCCATTGTAAATTCTGAATAGGGATTTGGGAAATAGGGCAACGAAGTTGCCCTTATGTTCATTGGAAATGAATTATTCATTAATGCCAAATTTTTTATAGCGTGGGAAATATTTTGTCACTCATTGAAAATAAAAAATGACGTTTTTTTAATAGGCTTTTCACAGCCACTCCCGGTCAGTTGTAACTTAAATATATGATTATAAATATTTTTTTCGTAAACTTTACGAAGAACTTTTAAAAAATCCTTAAGTAATCAATCGGTTAAATACTAACCGGGAATTGCTGGGCTTTTCATAAAAAAATTCTTGCGGTTAATTTTCTTGTGATGGAATCCAAGCTTTAGCTTGGCATAAACACAAACTAAAGTTTATACTCCTACTATCACAGGATTATTTACAGCAAGAAAAAAATTTAAAAAAAAGTGACATTCTGGAAAAAATAGTGTAGAATGTTTGTATCAGTCGGAGCGTGGCGCAGCCTGGTAGCGCACTACCATGGGGCGGTAGGGGTCGCGAGTTCAAATCTCGCCGCTCCGACCATTTTTTTAATTGAGTACCATTCACCAAATAGACCGTTTTGTCTGTTTTCCTTATACCTATATTAGATAGACTTGTCCAAAATTAAAATTAATTCCAATAAAAACAACTATTTAAAGCTTTAAAATCCTTATTTTCAGACAACTCTAATCTGATATTTCGCGCCTTAGAAATCGCATCATTATTAAAATAATTAAATAAATCAAGCACTTAAAAATAAATCCTGAGTTCTAACTGCCATTGATGATTCATGAGTTTTTCTCCAAAATGAAAAAAAAATAGCTTGTGATCTCATCAGTTTTCATTTTCGGTACTGATTTTTTTTTGATAAATCAAAAAATACATTTTCACAGGCGCGAAATGTAGACTCTATTTTCTTTCCTTAAATAAATCCAAAAAATAATCATCTCAATTTGTCTGAATCAGAATTTTTCCTCATTCAAGAAATATAATACCTAATAGATTCAAACCATCCTACCTATTATAGCTTTTCGCAACATGCAAAGTACCAGCTTTGTCAAGCCAAGCTCCCTTTTATGATATTCACGCCTCCACACTTGTTCTACTTGCTGAAGATAACGAAACCAATATAGTTACCCTCCAAAGTGGCTTAACTGAATACGGTTATAAAGTGATCGTCACCCGCAACGGCGTTGAGGTAATTGAATGTCTCCAAGAAACTAAACCAGCAGTCATTTTAATGAACCTTCAAATGCCGGGTATGGATGGATTAGAAGCCACTAAACAAATTCGTGCCAATAAAGAACTCGCGAAAATCCCTATTATCCCCCTGACTGCCCTTGTCATGTCGGGTGATAAAGAACGCTGTTTCGATGCTGGCGCAAACGCCTATTTAAGTCAACCAGTTAATATAAAGCGATTGCTTGAAGAAGGCACTGGGGTCGTTAAGTGGGAAAATTAATTAAATCAATAAGTTATGGCAGTATGCGACTAATGCTCTAAGTTGTTGATCATCTTGTCATTTCGTCATTCCTATTCTGAAAAATCCCATTCAACGACCCCAGTGCTTTGAAGAAATAGAAAAGCAATATCAGCCTATCATTGTAACTGATTGATTTTATTAATATTCCTATCTAACGACTCCAGTACCTATTTCGGGACGACCCTCTTTTTAAGTTATACTACTAAATAATACCTTTACGAAAAGTTTTTGAACAGAATTAAACGGATTAGTAAAGATTAACAGGGTTAAAAACCACTTTTGCTTTGCAATGAGTATTCTATTCCAGAGAATATTAAATCCTTTTGCTCGATGATCAAGTTTCCTTCCAAAGCCTATAACTCGCATGTCATTCACTCTAATCTCTTGCTTATTTTGGTCATCCAATATTTTGGTGAATTTCATGTTGGTTTGTGTCCATAAATGGACATCAGTAGCTACAAGGATTGTTTATAATAAAGGATTAAATCAAAACCCGATACCGATGAGTTCTGTTATTCTCTTTTAGCGGTGTTTTTTGTTTGATGTTTCTTAAGATTCTAAAGGGTAGTGTTCCTTAACGAACTCATTGTTATGTTTTAATCCTTTATTATAAGTAATCCTTGTCGTTATATAGTTACGCTCAAAAACTTGAACATCAAGTTTTACTCAATGCTCAAGTTTTTGATGTTATTTGGCGTAACATCGTTCTATTTTTGAGTGTTCAATACTCATTGATTTTTAATGATCTTCAAGTTTTAGCGAAATGCTGCGCTTAAAAATAAATTAAGTATTTGATTCATAAGATAAAAATTAAAAGTTACCCTTTTTAGATTAATATTAACAACGTATTTAATCCTGTCAATCCTTATAATCTGTTTAATCTTGGAGGCTCTTGCAAAATTATGAAAAATGCCATTTTTTCAGACGAGTTAAAAAATTGGTCGTCCTGAATAAAGTAGTGATGAAATATTTAAGTGATTGATTTAATAATGATTAAACATTAATATCACTACTTTCTGCATCACTACCAAAAAATTAAAGTTAATAAAAATAAAAGCTTGCATTATTTCGTTTCCCTTAAAATCAGTGAAAAACTGAGTTTTGCAAGAGGCTCCTTGTTCAAAAATTTTTGGCGAAGGCATTAACTATAATAATTGTGAATGGTGAATGGTGAATGGTGAATTATGAATCATTCATTAAATAGCAAGCCTTACTTAAGAATCTTGTGAACCAAAAATTTCACCGTTTTGAAAAACACTCAGTATAACTGAAGGTAATTTATATGTATAAAGATTTAATCAAAGAGTTTTTACTCTTGCTATTGTTGTTGACTATCGTGCTGGGTTCCCTAATGCTTTTTTTCTACTTTTCGGAAGTCGATGAGGCACAAAAGGCTTACGAAACTAATGAAACCATTCATGTCAAAATCGGGAAGCAGGTGATTACCAATGATATTGAATCTATCGTGACTGATTTATTGGTACTTGCCCAACACAATGTATTTCGCAACTCGGCTGAACCATTAGATTTTGCGGCTGTGAACCTTTTAGCGCAAGATTTTCTCGTATTTTCTGAGAACAAGCGGCTCTATGATCAAATGCGTTTTTTCGATCAAAAAGGGATGGAAATTGTGCGAGTTAATTTTAATGCGGGACAACCTGCGATTGTTTCTAATAACTTGCTACAAAACAAGGGACAAAGTTATTACTTTACAGAGACAATACGCCTTGACAAAGGGCAGCTCTTTGTTTCTTCTTTTGATTTGAATATCGAACAGGGAAAAGTGGAAAAACCCTTTAAACCGATGCTTCGTTTTGGAACGCCAGTATTTGACGCACAAGGCAAAAAAATCGGCATTATTGTTCTTAATTATTTTGGTTCTAAGTTATTAGATCATTTTGATAGGGCGACTGCCCATTTTGCAGATCATGCCATGCTCCTCAATGCTGAGGGTTTTTGGTTGCATAATCCCCACCATTCCGAATGGGAATGGGGATTTATGTTGGAACACAAACATTCTTTTGGCAAAGAATTTCCCATTGCATGGAAAAAAATAGCAAAAATGGAGACGGGGCAATTTTATGAGGGAGACAGACTATTCACATTCAATACTGTCTATCCCTTATTAGAAGTGCAGAACTTAAATGTTGGCATTGCAAAAGCTCATGAATCCAGTCGTAGCGAAATCACCGCTACGAACTATTATTGGAAAATCGTCGCATTGTTGCCCATGCAAACACGCCAAGCCGTTGCCCATAAAATCGCTTGGAAACTGTTTAAAATAACTGTGTCAGTATTTATTTTACTGGTTTTAGTCAGTTTATTAATTGTGTATATACGCTTCCAACGCCTCAACGCAGAAAATGAACAGACCTTACTAAGGCAACGCATTGATACCAATGCTGAATTGAAAAAAGCCAATGCTGAATTAACGCGTACGGTTCGCTTGAAAGATGAATTTCTCGCCAACATGAGCCACGAATTACGCACCCCGCTCAGTACCATCTTAACAATGTCAGAATTATTGCGGGAAGGCGTATACGATCCGCTTAGTGATGAACAAGAAAAAGCACACGGCTATATTGAAAATAGTGGCAGCCACTTATTATCACTGATAAATGACATTTTAGATTTATCCAAGGTTGAAGCGGGTGAAATGAAACTTGAAAAGACACCCATTGAAGTTGTAGAACTTTGTAAAACGAGCATGCAATTTGTTAAAGAGATCGCCACAAAGAAGCGTGTTAAAATGCACTATACTGTCGATGATATGGTGAAATTCTTAGAAGCAGATGAACGCCGTTTAAAACAAATTCTGATTAATTTGCTCACGAATGCGGTCAAATTTACCCTAGAAGGGGGCAAGGTGGAATTAAAAGTCGTTGGGGATGAAGTTCACGAGAAACTCCATTTTATTGTGTCAGATACGGGTATTGGCATTTCTGAAAAAATGACTGAGCATTTATTTAAGCCATTTGTGCAAATAGATAACGAGCTATCTCGTCAACAAGAAGGAACGGGTCTAGGTTTAGCTTTGGTTTACAAAATGACTGAAATGCACGAGGGCAGTGTCAGTTTGGAAACCAAAGTTGGAGAAGGAAGCACGTTTACAGTTTCACTGCCTTGGAAAAAAACGGAGAAAACACCAGAAACGACACCACATACAATGGAAATACCTGTGATTGCCCATCATTCTTCAGCACTGCTTCTATTAGCTGAAGATCAGGAAAACAATCGCATTGCGATGCAAATCGGTTTACAAGCCTATTACGAGCGGGTTATTGTAGCCCATGATGGCAAAGAAGCAATTGAATTGGCTAGAGAAACCAATCCAGCCCTCATTCTCATGGATATTCAAATGCCAGTGATGGACGGTTTAGAAGCGACTCGTCGGATCCGCGCTGATCAAGAATTGGCTAATATACCCATTATAGCCCTAACCGCTCTTGCCATGCCGGGCGACGAAGAACGCTGCCTCACTGCTGGCGTAAATAGCTATTTTAGTAAACCCGTTAATTTCAAGCGACTGGTGAAAGAAATAGAAAAGCAGTTGTCATATCAGCTTGGAGATAAATATCAGGGCTAAAAGCATAAGCCGTCACAAGCTGCGCTAACTCATTTGAATTTGCAAAAAAATTGTTAAATTCATCAATGAATTTAGATGACAAATCCATTAGCGACTTGACAGGGCTTGATTTAGAAATCGTCAAAAAACTTCGAGAGGAGCAATAGTGGTTCTTCATCAATCTTTGTGGTCTGGCGATGTATGTAATTGGAGTCCAAAGCTTCAGCTTTAGGTGAGTGATATCAAGCTTCCAAAGCTAAAGCTTTGGACTCCATAGCTTTGGACTCCAAAATCACGACTTACGTTGTACTTGATGTTATGCTAAAAAAATTTCAGAAAATTTCAGTCATATTTATGTCTTCTCCGAGCTTGAAATTCATATTGATAGCATTATTAATGTGTGCAGTGTTTATATCAGCCCTACAATTGGTTTTAGTACGACATAAAAATCGTCTGCTTTTTATAGAACTTCAAGCCCTCCAACAGCAACGTGACACTCTCAAAGTTTCTTATGGGCAATTGCAGTTGGAACACAGCAGTCTCACACAATATAACCGTATTGAAACAATAGCCCGTCAACAACTAGATATGATCATACCAACATCAGATGACATTATTATTACTCGATGATCAAGTTTTTGATGTGATTTGGCTAATGGACGATTAATTTTTGAGTGCTTATACATGCAACTCATTGATTTTTATGTCAATTATTTATTTAGCCACTGACATAATATTTTCTTTTAAATCAAATGCTTACAAAAACTTGATCATCAAGTATTCGTTATCAGTGAACTGAAATAACTGTGCCACGATATCACTACTCATTATTTAAAAAACGTAAAACACCAAAACCTCATCAGTATTTTTGGGGAAGACGACAGTGGATGTTAGGATTCTTTATCTTAATCATCAGTCTGTTGTTATATAGAGCAATCGACTTACAAATTAAAAATGTTGACTTTTTGCAAGCTCAAGGCAATGCGAGATATTTGCGTACTTTACCCATAGTCGCACATCGGGGAATGTTGATGGATCGCAATGGTAAACCGTTGGCTATCAGTACGCCCGTTGATTCAGTCTGGATTAATCCCGAATCCTTTGTGACAGCACGAACTAAATGGCAAAAATTGACAAAGTTGTTGGGACTCAAGATTTCCAATTTGGAGAAATTGCTAGCAAATCGTATGCAACGCGAGTTTGTCTATATCAAACGGCATCTATCGCCTTCGTTGGCACGTCAAGTGACGGCGTTGAAATTACCGGGCGTTTTTTTGCAGCGTGAATATCGTCGCTATTATCCCACTCGGGAAGTTTCTGCCCATGTTTTGGGATTTACCAACATTGACGATCAAGGACAGGAGGGTTTAGAACTTGCCCTTAATCATTTTCTGATGGGAGTGTCGGGCGCGAAACAGGTGATACAAGGTAAAAATGGACAAATCATTGCCAATGTAGAAACTCAAAAGAGGCCTCGCGCTGGTCAAAATATTCGTTTAAGTATTGATAACCGTTTGCAATATTTAGCTTATCGAGAATTGAAAGCTGCTGTATTGCATTCTAAAGCGCGTGCTGGTTCAGCGATCATTTTAGATATCAACACAGGGGAAGTGTTGGCAATGGTTAATCAACCTAGCTATAATCCTAATAATCGTCGTTCATTCAAAGGTGAGCGTTATCGTAACCGTGTTGTCACCGATGTTTTTGAACCGGGTTCAACGATTAAAGCATTCACCATCGCAGCGGCTTTAGAAAGTGGCAAATATTCCCCTACAACCCATGTTGATACGCATCCCGGTCATTTGCAATTGGGCAAATATACTGTCCGTGACAGCCGCAATTATGGTATCATCAGTGTTGCCACCGTTCTTAAAAAATCAAGTAACGTGGGAGCGAGCAAGATTGCCCTCTCTCTGCCACCTGAACGATTATGGCAAACTTTCGCACAAGTGGGATTGGATCATATTTCTGGTAGTGGATTTCCGGGAGAAGTGGGGGGTCGTTTACCTCATTTCAGCCAATGGCGGCCCGCTCAACAAGCCAGTATTTCTTATGGTTATGGTGTGAGTGTGACACTCTTACAACTCGCACGGGCTTATGCTGCTTTGGGTAATGGAGGAGTTTTACCCCCGATTCATTTTCTCCGGGTAAATAAAGTGGAAAAAAAGCATTACCAAAGGGTGATGCAAGCAGAGACAGCACGACAACTGATTCAAATGCTAGAAGCCGTTGTCAAAAAAGGGGGAACGGGTACCCTTGCCCAAATGAGGAATTTTCGGGTAGCGGGTAAAACAGGTACGGTGCGTAAACACATTGCAGGTAAATATTCTGATTCTGAACATTTAGCATTATTTGCGGGAATTGTACCAGCAAGTGCGCCGCGTTTAGTGATGGTTGTCTTGATAGATACGCCTCGCACTGGTAGTTATTATGGTGGAAAAGTGGCGGCACCGGTGTTTGTTAAAGTCATGACAGCGGCATTACGGTTGTTGAATGTTCCACCTGATAAGCTTGTGTATTGAACCGGGGTGAGATGAAATTTTGTAGGAGTCTGCCAGCTTTAGCTTGGCATAAGCACAAACTAAAGTTTGTACTCCTACTTATCACAGAATGATTGGCAGTAAAAAATTTTAAAAGGTTCTACTTTTTCGGTAAAGATTCCCTTAGTTGAATCCACCGCCCCAATTGTTGAAGAATCAGACATTGATTTTCATCATTTTCACTTTTCTAAGGATAATGTGGTTTTATTAGTGGAAGATAATCCGATGAATCGGGATATGCTTATCGCTTTGTTTGGTTTATTGAAGTTGGAAATTGATACTGCAACCAACGGTAAAATCGGCGTAAAAAAGGCACTGCAATTGCGTCCCGATTTAATTTTAATGGATATGCATACGCCAGAAATGGATGGTATCACCGCTGCCAAAACCATTTGGGCAAGGCCTGCATGTCGCAACATTCCTATTGTGATGGTTTCTGCGGATGCATTAGCGAACCAAAAAAAGGCGGCTTCTGTTGTCGGTATCAAAGAGTATTTAACCAAACCTGTTGATTTCAAGAAACTTCTTCCTGTGTTAATCAAATATTTACGTCAAGATAAGGCGGATCATCCATCCGAAGAATCCTTACCAACGACACCAGAACACATTGAGAAACAGTTATTGGAAAAATTCACTAAAATCTCTCATCTTTCTATTTTGGATGGTGGAAAAATTATGGATCACATTTGCGAAATGCAAACGCTGTGTCAGGGATTTGATTCCCCCTATTCAGAAATGATTACTCACATAGAAGATGCCGTATTCAACGGGGATGATGAACAATTAAATATTTTAGTACAGGAAGCTATTGAAAAACTTACATATAGTTTTTCAGGTAAATAATTTCCAAAAACGGGAAGGTTTCCAAAACCTGTCAGGTTTGGCGTGTGAAATTATTTTTCTGAACCTCTATAGTAAAAAACCTTCAAGGTTGAGCGTTCCGCTACTTCGTTGCCAAAACCTTGGAGGTTGAGCGTTCCGCTACTTCGTTGCGTGACTCTATTCATTTTACACTCGTTCTATATTGGAGACAATTCCTTTTAAAATTTGAAAAATGGTTTCAATTTCAAGTTTTTCTACATATTCTCTTGAGGCTTCGATACGCATAAGTGTTTGCTCGGTCTCTATTCCTTCAATTTCGGCACGCAAAAATTTCCAAGTATCGGCAATTGTATAACAACCAAAAATATGCTGACATGCTTGACCATCATTTTTCCAATTCAAATAAGCCGCTGCCAAAAGCTGACCATAAAGTTGCCAAACCGGATTTTCGTTTTCTAACCCACGTTTAGCTTCCACAATAACTAAATACGGTGCCTCCATAAAACCACTGACACATTTACCTAAAATGCCATCAGCATGACCTTCTAATTCAAAATCACCATAGTGCGCTTGTAAGGAAACTTCTGCCCAAGCTTGAATATTACCCTGTTCAGACAATAATAATAACGGATAAATTGCCCTAGCCCAAATGGTTGCCTCATTCATTAGATGCGTATCATAATTAAATAAATGTGACTGAATTTCTTGTAAATACATTTTTTCCGGTTCAGTCAGAGAAATATCATCAACTTGTGTCCAAGAATAGGTTGCAATGCCCTGTTCTTGAATATCCACAAATGCTTTTAGATCGTCACGGGTTATTTTAGAAAAAATTAATTTAGCCATTGGAAATTGGGTATAACGAATTTAGAGAGAGTACTGTAAATGTAGTGATGGAGTCCAAAGCTTTAGCTTTAGGGGTTTGGGAACCTTCTCCTCGTTCCCAAACTCTATTGCAAGCTTAATTTAATGGCATTGCGCCAACGTGTGCGAACAAAAAAAATAGGCCTGATGGCATTTCAATTTTCAAGCGGATTAATATTTAATAGCTCTTTAGTAATTATAACACGTTTATTAATTTTTAGCAAGTTCATTATAGGCACTTTTTTATTTAACTATTTGATTTTAAAAGAAATATTATTGACGAATTAAACGCATTCTAAAAACATTATTTATTTAAAAATCATAAAGTTATATAGATAAATACTCAAAAATTTATCATCGCTAAAAAAACATGAACCTCAATATTCACAAAAATTTTCACTGACTTAAAAAAAAAGAATTCAAAATATTTTTAATCTCTTTATTATCAATGAGTTATAATACGACTCATTCCATGAAATAACGCGATGGTACGTGTTCACTCATTTTGTCGGTCACATAATTTTGACCAAAATGTTATAATTAAGCGTCAGTTTTTTTTGATGATGTTATTTTGTAACGACTTCAGCCCTAACATTTAGTACAACGGATTAGGGGAATAAACGGATTGGTTGTGAGGCGTTTGTCGTTTCAATATCTGTTTCAAGCATCTTACTTTAATAACTATTATCGCCCTGAAAAATCTGTCACAATCCATCCGTTCATTCCCCTAATCCGTTGTACTAAATATTAAGGGCTGAGTCGTTACGTTATTTTTAGCAATTCTATCATTAAATTTGCTAATCATTTTAATTTATTTGCTTAATCTGTAATAAGTGCTTTTTGCCCGTTCCTAAATTTTATTTGGAAATCCCTTTTTTAATACTCTGCATCATACCAGTCAGTTATACGACGACGCAGAGCGTCGATGAAGGCATTCCCAAACGGAGTTTGGGAACGAACTCGTAAGCCGTATATGTTTGATTGATAAATTGTCATTTGTAGGGTGCAATTGCTCTAGCGTCATGCACCATTCATATTTTTACCACGATTGCTGTATGACGCTTCGCTTATACACCCTACGCGAGCTGAGAAATGTGGTCAGTCCCCTATTCTTACGTTGCGTTCGGTGGAAGGTTGTTGTTGTCCTAATGGTTAAACTTAGGAAATGGCAACCCATCCAACCGCTTGCTAAGTGCGATCTTGTGCTTTGAATTGAGTGACTTTTATTGAGCAGATTTAATAATGCCGCTCAACATTGAGCATTATGCCCGGCAAACAAAGGAAAGAGGTACTATCAAGGAAGATTATGGTGGTTTCGTGTAACGTGAAATCGAATTTGAAATGAGGTTAAGCTACTGATTTTTATTAATGGTAGGAAACCAAATAAACTAAGAATGGATATTTTTAATGTGTAAAAAAAGATATTTTTTATATTATAAATTGTTTTTTTTAAGTTTTACATTTTTATTATTAGCTCAAGCAGCAAATGCAAGACAAATGAGAACGATACCTTCTAACATAATAGAATGTAACCAGTCATGTCTTAAAGAAGTTTATCCATATGCAATATTAAGCCAAGATGCATATAACACTCATCATAAGTTTGTATGGAATGGCTGGGAGAGGATTAAAACATTTTCTTTTGAAAATGGATTAGATATGGTGTTTTATATGAATTCATTTGCCAAAGAAATGGTGCTTGCTTTTAGAGGAACTCAATTCTTTTTTAGTGATCTTTATGCGGATATTATTCAAGCTGTTGGGATATTACCTGAACAATATTTAGATGCAGGCATATTTATACTTGATAATTTGCCTACACTACAAGCCAAACATCGTGATGGTTACAAACTTATAGTTACAGGGCATTCATTGGGAGGTGGAATAGCACAATTTGTTGCTAATATATTTGGATTGCAAGCATACTCTTTTAATTCCGCTCCTGTTGCCGCTACTAATCAAGTTATATCCAATTATATGAACTTAAATTTAGGTGTTGGCGAACCTGATATTTTAAATTTAGTTTTAAAAAGTGAACAAAATTATTATTTTGATTATGATTGGATAGCATCATCCCCTACTATTCCAGATTTTTTGATCGGAACAAATAATTTACTCGGAATATCAAAATACATTAAAGTGATAGGAGGTTCCGGGACTCCATTAGATTTACACAGTATTGATACTGTTGTAGAGCAAATTATAGAAAATTTCCCCGAACTTCAACTAACTACCTTTCATCCATCAAGCATAATTTTTTCAGAAAAACCGCTTTCTTTTTTGGATGCATATGAGTTTTGCCGAAACAACAATAAAAAATTAATAACTTTAGATACTGCATTAAAATATAAATATGTATTTCAATCTGATATGGCAATATGGACAGCAATCCATAACTCAACAATTTTTAGTAGTGGAAATGTTATTCAATTAAATACCACAGATTTTACTACTCAAGAATATGGAAATTCTGCAAATATAACTGCGTGTGTTAATGAAAACATAGGAGATACTGACGCAGGGACATGTTCTGCTGAATCACTCTTAATAGGAAAATGGACAGGAACTTATTATGGTTGTGGTCAAGGTGTCCCAACGAATGCAGAAATACACATATATGAAGATCTCAATGCTGTGTTTAGATTTTATGCTCCTAGTTCAAACTCAGGCGCATTTGACGGTTTTTTTCACGGAAATATCCAACGTAATGGAAATAATATTACATTTACTCCTATATCCAATAATATAGCAGGTTGGTTTACAAGACCATCAGGCTCTTGGATTACTATCGGGTTTAATGCTCAATTAGATGCAACAAACCGCTCTCTAACTGGAGATATTTCAGGTTCAGGATGCACTAATATAGAACTTACCAAAATTTCACCTAATGGCTGTTAAACAATCGTTCTTGTAGGTTGGAGTGAGTTCGCGAACTCCAACACATTTATAGCGTTTCCCAATTGGATACAGCCAGGTAGGGTGGGTAAGCGGGCGCCACGATCTTTGACTTTATCCACGATCTATCCGCCCGCTTGCACACCATTCTTTTCATCCCAACAGCCCATTAATATTTTCGCTAAGGGCAAAACAAAAAGACGTTTTACCCACCCTACCTGACTGAACCAGATAAGCAAACTCATCATTTCCAACCCCGCTGAAGCCAGGTAGGGTGGGTAAGCGGGTGCCACGATCTTTGACTTTATCCACGATCTATCCGCCCGCTTGCCCACCATTCTTTTCATCCCAACAGCCCATTAAATTGAAGCGGTGGGCAAAACAAAAAGACGTTTTACCCACCCTACCTGACTAATACCCACTCTACGCTCGCTGAACCAGTGCCCACCTACGCATAAAAACTATCAATTGTTTTACAACTTTTTAGTATGGGTTTATTAAGCTTGAAAGGAAAATCAGACAGTTCATCAATTTCTACCGCAAGTTTAGTCGCAATTTGCTTTTCAAGTGGACTGGAAGTTTCACTTAAAAATTCTAAAGTCAATGCCAAATTTTGAATACCCTGTTCTTCCACCGCAGTATCAACCAAAATAATGTAGTTTTTTTCGACAAAACGATAACAGGGTTTATCGGTTTTTTTTAGAGAACTATTTTTAGTCAATACGAAATACAGAATAATATAGCTGTCATGTAGTTTTGTTTCCAAATCAAATTTCTCTATTTGTTGAGCTATTTTTTGCGCCTGTCGTGCTGGTGGTATGTTGGAATGCACATAGTGAACAAATGGTTTCAAGCCTTTAAATTCAATGAAATCTAACCGTTTTAAATCCGGCAAAATTTTTAATGCATCACAAGATTTATAGGGCTGCAATTTAGCTTCACTACACACTTTATCTTTGGTTTTGTCAAAATCAATCACCTGCGTTATGGCATCAGGACAACAACTTTTATCCACTGTTCCAATTGATTTGAGGTGAAAGTAATGAGAATGACAACCAAAGTCTAATAATCGAAGTAAAAAATCTTCTAGTTCCATACTAATTTTTGTAAGGGTTTAGATAAGGTTTGGAAAATTTGGTTTAAATCGTCAGTCACATCAATAATCTCGGTTAAATTATCCTTGGTTGGTGCCGCTAAGTAATAGTTGGCTTTATTTTTAAGAGGGCTGTTTTCACTGAATACCTTTAAGGCTTGAATCATATAAGGGCTATGTGAAGATAATAAAACCGGAATATTGTTCTCAGCCAGCATCACTATCAGCTTGGCATATTCTAGTTGCCATTGGGGGTGTAAATGCGTTTCGGGTTCGTCAATGATCAACAAACTCCGTTCATCCAAAAACTGGCTTTCAACCAGTAATTGAAGGGTTCCAAACGATTTGAGTCCTGACGCGGTATTCACCGAACGATAGCTCATGACTTGTTCTTGATTGTTTGCCCTTTTAAAAATAAAATCTTTAAGCTTTTTATCAAAATAAAAATCGCCGTGGATTAATTGGCGAATCTGCTCAAGAAAATCAATCAAAAAATTCTCTTTCTCAAAAAGCGAAAAATACTGTGAATTTTCTAGTTTAGACATTAAGTCTTTAAGATGTAGAGACACTTTGGGCTTTCCTAACTGTTCTAACCGTTGGCTCTTATTATCCTCATTGATCATTTCGAGTAAGGTGCTGGCAGAATTAACAATATCATACATTTGTAACAGGATAGGGGTTTCAATAAAAGTCACATCATTGAAAAAAACTTCGTCATAAAATTCGAGCAAGGCAATTTGATTGTCTTCTATTTCTATTTCCAAAATATGGTTCATTCCCTCTTCAATTTGAATGAAAGATTTCAGAGGGGCGTATTTTGGGGTGATTTCAAAGTGAAATTCTGATATCAACGCTTTGGTTAGTGCTTGTTTGATAACAGACTTTTTATCTTCCTTTTGGGTGACAAGATGATTGAGTGCCTCAAAGTCCAATTGAATTTTTTCAATTTCATGAGTCATGCTGTGAAACTCAGTACCTTGCTTCTCATTCTTGCTCAATTCAGAATGAAGATTATCCCAAATTCGCCGTTTTTTATCCAAAAGTAAGTTGAGTTCATTAAAATGATGATGAGCCAGTAATTGTTCAACTTCATCAACAAAAACTTCGGGATGAAATTCTTGTTTTAACGCGGGATATTTCTGAAAAGAATATGATTTCCGGAGTTGAAAATAGATAGATTCTATGGTTTCCCGAATCTGTTTTTTCTTATCTTCGTTTAAGTCTTGCTCAAAACGGCTCAATGCTTTAACAATGGCGAACATAAGCTTACCCACCGTACTTTTGCCTGTGTCATTTTCACCCGCAATCACCGTCAAGCCATTCAACGCGATTTTGGCTTGTTTAATAATACCTACATTTTGCAGGGTTAGGTTGAGCATAATATTAAGATGATGGTATTTTGTTGAGATTAAAAGCGACTATCCGATTGATTAGTCTAGTAAAAATAAAAAAGGCTGAAGTCAGCAATGATTACTGACGACAGCCTTGATAATCTTAGAAAGCGCGTGGTTTTTTTAGGTGGTACCCACCTTACGCTCCTAATATAATAACACGTTTCTTAATTTTTTACAAGTTCATTTTATCAATAATATTTTTTAACTATTTGATTTAAAAAGAATTTTTATTGACGGAGTAAACGCATTCTAAAATTATTATTTATTTAAAAATCATAAAGTTATGTAGATAAATACTCAAAAATTGATCATCGCAAAAAACTTGAACATCAAGATTCACAGAAATTTTTACTTACTTAAAAAAGGAACAGCTG
>Ga0233403_10000541_pt1 | contig 17884 bp, 15 predicted proteins | sample Na_oxic_1_MG_FD_179866 | JGI IMG/M metagenome (GOLD analysis project Ga0233403, IMG submission 179866) | Seawater microbial communities from Saanich Inlet, British Columbia, Canada - Na_oxic_1_MG | ecosystem: Environmental > Aquatic > Marine > Inlet | place: Canada: British Columbia | collected...
ACCCGCATTAAAACCAATGCAATATTCGCACTGACTTTGTTGAGAAATAAGCATCCGAATGGTTGCTAACAGTGGCATCCTGAGATTAGGATGTTGCATGTAGTAGCCCAACTCTCCCCAAGTTCTGACCATCAATTCAGGGCTACTACTGAAGAGTTGTATGGCATTGGGTACGCGCCCAAAGGTTTGTTCAATCTGGCTGTAGGTTTCTGCGACTTTGCCAGTGGCTTCAGTCGGGGTGATGGTGGAAATTAGGGGCATCGTTTTTTTCCTTGGTTATAAATGAATGAAAATTTGTGATTCAAATAAGAATTAATGGTGGGCAACAAAAACACGTTACCCACCCTACATGGTTGATAAGAATAGAGTTTATACCGATTTAATATAACCTATTGATTTTATTAAGACTCCTATTTTGAGAAAAGTAATGAAATCAAGCACTTATATTAAAATACCTGAAAATTTATGGTTCAGTACTTAACTCTAAAACAAATTCAACATGTCACAGCGTCAAGCTCTTTTCTGAAAAACTCAGGAGAAGTATTTGGCCAAGGAATTGGTTTGCCTATTTTACGTGCCGCATCAAGCCATAAGTCTATGGCAATATGCAGTTCTTGGATGGCTTCAAATTCTGTTGCCCCTCCCGCCGAACAACCGGCTAAATCAGGTGCAATAGCAATATAGGCGTTATCCTCATTACTCCAAAAGACTTGAATGGGGTAGTGCTGCATGATTAAGCCCTAAAATTAATGGTGGGCAACAAAAACACGTTACCCACCCTACATTTAATTATAATGGTGGGCAACAATCTTTACCCACCCGACATGGTTGATAAGAATTAATGGGGCCGGCAACAATCTTTACCCACCCGACATGGTTGATAAGAATTAATGGGGCCGGCAACAATCTTTACCCACCTTACATGGCTAATTGCAACCCGCGTCGATAATATTCATTGGCTTGCACTGGATCACCTTTTTGAATCGATAATTCGGCTAACAGTTGATAGGCTTTAGGCCTGGGTGCAAAACTGATATTGTTTTCAAGGTATTGTTGGGCCTTATCCCAAGCATGATTACGCAGGCATAATTGCCCTAATGTTTGTAATAAAACGGTGTCTTTTGGATGGCTTTTGATCCACGTTTCGGCATAGCCGATTTGCTGGCTGGTATTGGCCGTTTCGAGTTCCCCATATAAGGCGACTAAGTCTGTATCCCATTGATATTTCAAGGCTTCTCTTAACAAGGGTTCTGCCGTGCCGGCATCGCCGGCGCTCATTAAATGCTTGAGATAGACTTGAAGAATGACGGGCCTGAGTCGCATCATTTTAGGCATACGTGACCAAACTGTGGTGACTTGCGAGGGGTGAGTACGCAGGGTGTGATGAATCAATTCAATACTGGCCCGATTTTCTAAACCTTGTAGTTGTTCGGAAGACAAGAGTTTGCGTTTACGCAATTCGGGCAATAAACCTAATAAGGCTTGCCAATCGGCTAATTGTGTGTACAGGGTGAGCAATAAGAGCAAAACTTGTTCATGTTTCGGTGCTAAACTATAAGCCGTTTGTGTTTTTTCAAGGGCAGCCAATAAGTTGTGTTGTTGTAAATGTAACTGGGCTTCAAATAAGAGCAGTGTCACATTTTCTTTCGGTAGCCTTTTCCGTGCTATAGAGAGATAATCAGTGAGACGATCTGAGGCTTGCTGTTTGTCGGCCGCATAAGCGGCACCAAGATAATGCAAGGTTTCCAGTTCTCCTGCTGAAACGTTTTTTAATAACGTTTGTTCGGCCTGTTGCCATTGTCTTTGTATCAGGGCTAATAGGCCACGTACTAATGATTCTTGGGCCTTTTCTTGTTGCTGTATGAAGCGATTTTGAAATAAGCGCAGTGGGAAGCGCACTAATATCATCAGTACACGGAGAATGAGATAAACTAATACTAAGGCGAGGATGAAGGCCGATAAGCTGGTTTCGATTGTCCATGCGCCATGTCCAATGACAATAAACCCAGGATCGTTTTGGAAAAACCAAGTCAAGGTGGCAAGGCTTGCGACGATTAAGAATAGTGTGATAAACCATTTCATTGTGCAACAACCTCCCTTTGTGTGACTGGCGGTAAACTAGAGGTTTCGCTTTCCTCGGTTGAAACTGGTGCTGCCTTTGATGGGGAAGTCGGGGGAATCGTTTCTTTCTGGCGCATCGGGGAGGCCTCAAATTTTGAGGCCAGTATGTTTTGCAACAGGTTGAATGAACCTGAAATATTAGGCAAGGGTGGATTTAAGTCTGTGTTTTGCATAGCCATTAAATCCTGTTGTAACGCTTTGACGGTTTTCTCATTTTGATCATAATAACGTTTCAGCCAATCGCGCACGGAGGTTAATGAAGCGGCAAAATTTTGAGTATCATGGCGCAATAGGAAAAAGCGGACGTTTTCTAATCTCAAATGCAGGATTTGTCCGACTAACGCCTTTTGTCCAGGGCTCATAAAACCAGTATCCGCTTCCTTGTTATAGCGTATCACTAGGAATTGTTTCACGGTTTGCCACCCCCATTCTTGCCATGATAACGCTTCTACTGGCATCGTTTCTTCTGGCGTAGGCAGAGAGGCTTCGTAATGCGCTTTTAACAGCGGCAATTGATCGGCTTTCGCGATATACTGTGACAGTGAGACAACTAAACGTTCAGTATCAGGCCCTTCTAATGCCTCTAAACGTTTAATGTCTTCCAACAATTGCGTCCTCAGTTGAAACAAAGTCGGCTTGTTTAAGTATTGTAAACGTTGATCGGCCGCTTTCAGCGCGGCTAAGGCACTCTCTGGATCATAAGCTAGTTGTAAGCGCTGTAGCGCGATTTTAAGTAAATACTGGATTTCTGCCAATTTCCAATCCTCATTATTTTGAGGTTGTTGTTCGATTTGACGAACCAAGTAGGTGAGTTGACTCTCTAAATCTTGTTGCTGTTTAGATAAGCCCTTGAAAAGGGCCTGTAAGCTGTTCAACGGGGCCTGATGATCTTGAGATTGAGAGGCCTGTAATTCAGTTTGCAGTGTGACGACTTGGGTGTTCAGCAAATTCACTTGCTGTTGTAAGGCTTGTTGCGAGCGTTCAAACTGCTGCCCTAATGGATAACTGAGGATAATCGTGCCGCCCAAAAGTAATATTAAGAATAAGAATAACCATAAGAAACGACGTTTTTTCGGTTTCGGTTTGGGTGTCTTGGTGACAACGGGTTGCACTTCTGTTTCTGTACTCATCTCATTTACACCTGATTTCAGTCAAAAAGGGATGCGTTTTCACTGAAAACGCAATCTGTTTCATTTTCAATTATTTATAAATTAAATAATTAAACTCTCAATCAATTGAGTTAATTGCTGTTCCATTTGCCTTAACGCAACTGAGGGATAAGTTTGATAGATATCGTGAATCATCCAATATTCAACCACATTTGTCCACTGCGGAAAGTGTTTTTCCATCAGTGGACGATGTTCAGATTCATCTAAGACGATAATTTTATCGGCCATTTTAAAATCAGCATCAATTGCTTGCAGTGGTAAACGCTCATTTTCTGGCACGGTGATCCCGCGCACTTTTAAACCTTCAAGTGCATAGGGAGAAATCGCCCCCACGTTATTGAAGCCTTGTTTTATCGCTAACGCCCGCGAATCGGCCCACCAATTGAGTCGTTGGGCTTGTGCATTAAAAAAATGCTCTGAAAAACGGCTGCGATAGTAATTACCTGTACAAAGGAAAAGGATTTTGTTATCAGTTATCATTTTATCTCACAGTTCACATCACATTAACACTTTGATTTTATTGGTATTGAGTTCAAGGGCAATAGAATTATTCATCCTTCATCCAAACTATAAAAAGCGTTTATACTGTTTTATTATACACACGTTGTAGTTCAATATATCAATTATTAATGTCGCCCTTTTCTATTAGTTTGCTATTTGCAAAAACGAATTATCAAATCATTTTTTAGAATTATACTTAGCACCGTCATAAGGTAGCTATTATTGATTCTTTAAGCCAACAGCTAAAGCAGTTGTCTAAAAGCTCAAGTCACCTAAAGGTGACTAACAATCAAAGCGCAAATTATAACGGTGGGCAGTATATCAATCGTTTTTTTTGAAATCATATCCTATTTTTGATTGCTATATCAAGTGAATGCTGACTGACGGGTGCGATTAAAAGTGCGGGGGAGAGCATCCCAACTGTCCGCCGTCATAGATTTGCTGTTAGTCACCTTTAGGTGACTTGAGCTTTTAGACAACTGCTTTAGCTGTTGGCTTGGTGTGTCCCCGCACTTTTAATCGCACCCCTGACTGACTTATCACGATATCAAGTTTTGTTTAACCAAGTACACTTTTCAATGACTTAAAAAAACGGATAGGTGTTAAGCGTGTTTGCCCTTTTTTGTATTTAACCAAAATGGGAATTGCTAACTATATTTAACTCAGAAAAGGGGGATTTATAATATTTTCAAAACGTCAATCAAAGTTATGAACTAATGAGATATAATAAAAAGATTCAATTGATTTAAGTTTTAAAAACAGAGCAAAGTGACACCTTTGCTAAAATCTAGGAGCCTTTTTGATGCTCAAACAACAAACACAACTCAAATCACCAACTGCTTTTTTAATTCGCGAACATCGAACAGTCAGTCGAACAGTCTCACCCAAAATTGTTTGGGAAGTGCCCTCCCCCGATTTTGATATACCTGATGAGCCCATGGATAATTTGGATCAATCTTTACTAGCAGAAGCTTTACGAGACGCACTGTTTTGTGCCCAACGTCTCTCAAAATACCAGCTATGCGCCACCAGTCTGGCAGTGTGTGTCAAAGTGGGAGGCCAAACCATCACCAAAGCACCAGATTGGTTTTATGTGCCTTATGTGATTCCAACTGACAAAAATCGTCGCAGCTATACGCCGATTGCCGAGGGAAAACTCCCAACTATCGTGATGGAATTTTTATCGGATAACAAAGGCAAGGAATATAACGAATCGCATAAGCCGCCTTATGGCAAATGGTACTTTTATGAAAAAATTTTAAAAGTGTCTTGGTATATGATTTTCAATTCAGACAACGGCAAATTGGAAGTCTATCACCTTGAAAATGGATATTATAAAAGACAAACACAAAGCCAAAATGGGCGTTATTGGATAGACTCGTTGCAACTTTTTCTTGGGGTATGGTTCGGTGAAAAGGAAGATGTTGAGAGAAAGACGTTTTGGTTATGTTGGTGGGATGTGGATGGCAACCGCTTACCTTGGCAATATGAAAAAACAAAACGGGCAGAAATCGAAAAGCAACAAGCAGAAATCGAAAAACAAGAAGCCGAAATCGAAAAGCAACATGCTTTGGAACAAGCGGAACACGCGAAACTCGAAAAGCAACATGCTTTAGAACAAGCGGAACACGCGGAACTCGAAAAGCAACATGCTTTAGAACACGCGGAACTCGAAAAGCAACATGCTTTAGAACACGCGGAACTCGAAAAGCAACAGGCTTTAGAACACGCGGAAAAAAGGGCTAATGAGAAAATTTATCGAATTGCCAAACAAATGTTGCAAGCTCATATCGATATTGCCGTTATAGCCCAAGTCACCGGATTAGATGAGGCAGAAATTTTGGAACATCGACAAGCCAACAGCTAAAGCAGTTGTCTAAAAGCTCAAGTCACCTAAAGGTGACTAAAACAAAAAACCATCTTATATATAAGGAATATTTGAAATTTATCAAGTGGGCAAAAGCGCAAATTATATTTCACGCAAAAGTTTCGCGAAGCGAAACTTTTGCGTGAAATGGTGGACAGTATATAGCTTTTCAGAAACAGATTTTGGGCTAAACCTGTCAGGTTTTTATCGCTCGACATTTTTCTGAAAGTCTATAGATCTCATTATAACCGGAGGTTTTTCTATGTTTCAACGTTTATTCTACACTGTACTCTTATTCAGTTTACCCAATATCGCCTTAGCCTTTAATTGGCAATGGTTTCAAAATGCTGAACAACAAGCAGCGGATGCTTTTGAGCAAAAGCAGTATTCAGACGCTGCCAAATTGTTCACTGATCCCTATCAACGTGGTGTCGCGCTTTATCGAGAGGGGCAATATGCAGAAGCGGCTGAGGCTTTTGGCAACGTGACACATCCTCAAGCCAAATTGAAGGCTCAGTATAATCTTGGCAATGCCTATTTTCAGCAAAGCGAATACGAGCAAGCGATTAAAGCGTATGAGCAAGTTTTGGCAGAGCAACCCGATCATGATGATGCTCAGCATAACTTGGCTTTAGCGCGGCAACAATTACAGCAATCTGAAGACAAATCCTCAGAACAAGGGGATTCTGAAGAAAATAAAGAAAAGGGGGAGGATTCAGACTCTCAAGAAGAAAAGGGTGAAAACTCAGAATCGGAACAAAATCAGGCTGCCGAAAATGAGCAAGGCAATGATTCTGAAGAATCGGAACAGCAACACGGTGAACAAGATCAAGCGCAGGAGAATACTGAGCAATCGGATGAACAAGAACAAGCGCAATCTGCTCAAGAGCCTGTTTCAGAAGAAGAGGCGCAACAGGCGCAAGCACAAGACGCACAAGAAGAAAGTGAGGAAAATCAAGAGTCTGGTAATGCTGCTCTGTCTGAAGCGGAATTACCGGATGAATCTGATATGATGGCTGATGCCTTGCTTAATCGTATTGCTGAAAACCCTCAACAGTTGCTACGTAGACAATTTTATTTGGATGCGAAAAGGGCTAAAGCGACACCGCCTGAAAAACCGTGGTAAAAAACAGTAATGGGGCAAAGGATTGCCCCAAGGGTGTTGACTGAGAACGAACTCTCAGTCAACACACTAGTACCACGCGCCGTTAATTCATCCGATTATTTATATCAATAACAATCAATGAGTTAGCTATAATCATTATCCGATAGATTAACGACGTGTGGTACTAGAATCCGACTTGATTGATTCCTTTTGATATTAACTGACTTGAACCGTAACATGTTGTCCAGTTCTTTCGAGCATATCAACTAAAGCGTCAATAGTCAATTTTCCTGATTTACCTTGTATCACATCAGATACTTTCGATATTGTAATATCTAATAAATGGGAAGCTTCTTCTTGTCTAAGTTCTTTCTCGTTAATCCATTCATTGACTTTACACATTAACTGAGCTTTAATTTTTAATTTAGTCGCTTCTCGTGGATTAAAACCTAAATCTTCAAAAATATTATCATTTTCTGAAGTGATATGGGTAATGGATGTGTCAATATTATTCATGACTTTCCTTATTTGCAATTGCATTATATCTTGTTTTTGCAATGTTTATGTCTTTAGAGCTTGTTTTTTGTGTTTTCTTTTTAAAAGAATGAAGTACGTAAATTCTTTCTGAGAATTTGGCAATATACATGACTCTATAAGCATTTCCATCTTCGCTAATACGTATTTCTTTAACGCCAGCGCCTATAGTTTGAATAGGCTTCCAATTTTCTGGATCAAATCCATTTTGTACTAGGTGAAGCTGATATCCCGCCTCCTGCTTGACTTCATCAGGAAAGCTAAGTAAATCTTTGTAGCTTGTACCAACCCAATAAATCGGTTTTTCATGTTTCATTTAAATAAAAATAACCATTATACTGAAAACTCAGGAAAACTCTGTAAGTCCTTTTCGTGAGGGGCTTGAAACATAAGTCCTTGAAAACATTAGATGCCCTACAGTTTTCAGGAGTTTTCATAATTATAAATACTGAACATAATAAGTTGGAATTCGCTAAACGTACTCCAACCTACATGGGCTGAAACGCATATAGACATCCTAAATGATTTATCAATTTTATCCCCTGAATTTAAAGCCTTTCAAGCAGATTTTCTTCACGAATCATTTGAAAACGTTATAATACAAACTTTTTTGGCTCATTACAAATTGTCAATTAAATTGAATTAAACGATATAGCATTGACGCTTTGCTCCCCCAGCATATCGACATGCACCGTGCTATTGCGCGATCCTATTGCACTCACTTTTGGGGTTGGGCAAGGGCCCTGATGGCTCAGCATGTGTCGATGAGGCTGCTGTCGTCGTCTTATTAAGTCACCGAGGTTGCCATAATTCTGAAACGAAAATTGCAAACTAAAGTTGAAACGAAAATTGCAAACTAAAGTTGGAAAATGAAATGGACTATCTACTTTATCAAATCCTTATAGTTTGTATTTTAAATAACAAAACGGATACTGAAAAACGATAGGAAATTGTTTATGTTAAGATTTAAAACTCTTTATTTATTCATGATTGTGTCTTTATGGCTAAGCCTTTCTCCGGCTTTTGCCGCGCCTAATTTGGAAGCGATAGTGGATACGAGTCGATTGATGTTAGGGGAAACGCTGACATTGAAATTAGCCTTATCTGATGCCACCGCTGTTGATCAACCTGATTTCACGCCATTAGACAATCTGTTTGAAGTCTATGGTTCGCAACAATTCCATACGACTCAATACATAAATGGGCGATGGTCGAGTCAGATTGTCTGGCAGTATACGCTAGAGCCTCAAAAAACGGGGGTATTGACGATTCCAGCTTTAACGATGAAAACGTCAGCGGGCAATTTGCGTAGTCAACCGGTACAAATTGTCGTGACTAAAACCCCGGTTAAACGGCGTGATGGGGTTCGTTTAGAGGCTACCGTCTCTAATCCCAAGCCTTATTTGCATCAACCGATTTTGTATACCTTGCGTTTATATCATCGTGGCAAATTGCACAATTTTGAACCGGTTTTTCCGAGTGATCATGTGCTGATGGAACAATTGGGTAAATTAAAGCAACGACGTACTCTCGACAATGGGCGGCAAATGATTGTTGCAGAATTCACTTATATCTTAACGCCATTACGCAGTGGGCAACTTGAAATCGGCCCTGTGAAAATGAAGGCCTTAAAACAGAATAATAATCACGGTTTTGGGGGTAGTTACTCTTATGGTTCGGATTACCGCCCGACGACGATTACCAGTTCGCCGTTAACGTTGGATGTGCAACCCCCTATTTCACAGCCTTGGTTGCCGTTGACTGATCTGCAATTGCAAGACAAATGGGAAAGTGATATCAGTCAACCAGTGATAGCCGGTACGCCATTGATTTGGACACTGACTTTGAGGGCCGAAGGTATGGGAGGGCAATCGCCCCCTCAGTTAGAAGCATTTGTACAATCGAATGCCGATTTTCGAGTGCGTAGCCCTAAACCCGAAATTGAACGTGTCATGTTATCGGATAACAAAACACCGGTGAGTACGATTACGCAAAGTTTTAGTTTTATTCCCGTGAACACAGGTACTTTGTCTTTACCCGCTATTCGCATCCCTTGGTGGGATGTCCAAAATCAGCGGCAAGCTGTTGTCGAATTACCGGCACAAATGATTCAAGTGAAGCCAAATCAGAATCTAATGATGCCTACTAACGTTATGGCAACGGCATCTAACGCAGCCGCCCCAGCGGATCAAACGATTGTCAATCAGCCAGTGGCACAACCGATGTTTTTTAGCCAAGCGCAATATGCCTTCTTGATTATGGCAGTGTTAGCGTTGCTGATTGCGTTGGTGCAGTCAAGAACGAATCGCCGTCAGTTTGTAGCTGTCACACCTGTTTCTCAAACCCAATCTGCGCGTATGACAGAAGCGGTTTTTAAAAAACGTTTAGCAGCGGCTGATGAATTGGCAGAGATTAAGGGATTGATTCAAGAATATGCACATTTATCTTGGCAAACGCCTCAAAATGCGTCATTACAAGCGATAGCACAACATCTTGCAATGCATTATGTTGGGAGTCAACCAGCGGCTGATTTATTGCAAGAATTAAACGCCGCTTGCTATGGAAAACAGGCCTTTGATTTGGGGGATTGGAAGAATCGTTGTGTGTTGTTATTAAGCCGTTTTAAAGAAAAGAAAAGATTAAAACAAAAGGGCCAGGTAGTCTTTGGGCCTTTGAATCCTGCTTAATTTTCAGTTCCACGCAAAAGTATTTCGCGATAAAAACTTTTGCGTGGAAATCATTTGGAACGAAAACGCCGAAGCAAAATAAATTTGGAACGAAAACGCCTACGCAAAATAAATTTTGCACTCCAATTCCGAAAAATAAATTTTTCACTAAAATCTTTGTTGTGGAATGGCAAACGCTGGGTATATCTTGTCTTAATTGTCCGTCAATTTTATGACAAAACGTGCAAAAGAAGGAGAGCGTTTTTTTAATTTTGTCCAATCCAAAACGCTTGCAATTTTTTCAGCATGATCTTTGTCATTATATTTTATCCCAGTATGTTGCTTAAAAATCCGTATCAATTCCTTTTTCGGGTTGGATACTGTTTCAGGTTTTTTCACATCCTTAATTTTTTTAATTTGATGGGGGCTGGTATAGTTAGAAATCACTTTAGAAAGTGCTTGTCCATCTGCTATTAACCACGCTTCTAATTCTTCCCGAATACAAATTAAATAGACATTTGGTGAAGTCACGCCGGCTTGTTTTAGAGACTCAAAAATTTGTTCTCTATCTTCTTTGCGACAGGGATCGTCCTTGTTCCAACTGGGAAATAAATCCCAGATAATCAGAACACGTTCACAACCTTCGCTTAAAAGAATAGCCGTCACTTCACCACAATCTGCTACCAATTTAGGTTTCGTATCAAGTGGAATACTAGAAATTTCAAGCTTGGGTACCAGTTGACGAGCAAGGTATTCACAAACTCTTTTGTCGGCACCCTCTGGCCCACATTCAAAAATCATCCCTATTTTCATGATTGAGGACTCAGTTTACCCATTGTATAAAGTTTGCCAGGTGTAAATTTTTTGGCCCATGCTGCCAGTGAGGTTTGATTATTGGGCCTAAAAAATAAGGGTTGTCCGCTATTGTCACGTTCGACTAACACAATATCTTCAAGAAAAAGTAAATCCAAAAAATAAGGCGAATGAGTGGTTGCAATAATTTGAGTTTCACCAGATTCCACCACATTGCGGATTTCTTCTACAATTAAGTGAATCGTTCTTGGATCAAGCCCATTCTCAATTTCTTCAATGATGATCAAGGGTGGCGGATTGGGATGTCGTAGCAATGCCAATAAGGCGACTAGCCGCAAAGTGCCAGTCGATAATAACCAGCTTGCAATTTTAGCTTGTTTTTCAATTAATTGTAGATAAACCGCACGTTCTAATTCGGAAGTCACAACTGTTCGCAAATCTTGTGCATAAGGCAAAACATGTTGGAGTGTTTCCAAAATACCTTTAAATGCAACGGGATTCAATTCTTGAATACTCATCAGATATTCTGCGATGTTTGAACCATTTTTATTCAGTTGTATTTCACCACCAGTTCTTTTTTGCGGCATAGGGGCACCCATCATTTCAGGATTGAGTACCATAAATTGCCAATCAAAACGTCTTCTAAATAAGTCGTTATTATTAATGGTTTCTAACCAATTGACTAACTGATTGGATGAAGAAATGGTTTGTCGTTTTAGCATTGATAACAAACTTAACCATAATGATTGTTGTAGGGTTTTAGAAAGTATCGAAACCCCCATATCCACACTATTGACATACTCCAAATCCGAAATTTCTGGAAAATTAACCAGAATGTTTCGGGCTTTTTGTTGACGTTCTACTATTTTTTTGCCTTTGTTACCAAAGAAAAGTTGCTCACTTTGAATACAAAGTTTATTATCTTTTCTAAGTGTCACCGACATAGTAGAACTAAACTGAGTCGAATTGATTTCTTGCTTTAAGTCAAATTCCATTAAATTGGTTTCGTCAGCACCCTTATCTGAGGTTTGTAATTCATCTGGTGCCCAAATATTATGAACATGCTCAAATCCTCGCCAACGATTCATGGCAAGATCTAAATCTTGCTTGATAATGGCTTGGTAGGTTTCCAAACCTTCTATAAAACTACTTTTACCAGAACCGTTGTTGCCAATCAACATCGTCAACGGGCCAAATTCTACTGCACCACTATCCCTAATGGCTTTAAAATTTTTGACCCGAAAACTTTTAATGGCTAATTCACTCATTAACACAATCTCCAGTTTAAAACCCAAAATGATTCAGTTCGGTACGATTAAGAAGCCGCTATTCTTGCGAATAATGGTATGAAAAACAATTTTATTTTTGCCCCAGTTTTGCGCGCAAAAATTTGGCGTGAAAAGTGATATAAGTGTTTTTTGTTAACCATTAAGCATTAAGCATTAACCATGCTAAAGTTTCGCTGTACTTTAGCGTGGCGTCATGACAATCAGTACCATCAGCGTTCTATCCTGTCAGTTTTTTAAACGGCTATCACCTATATATGCACTATTATCAGCTTATAGTTGCCCTGAAAAGTTTCGTGCCAAACCTGCCAAGTTTGCCAAACCTGGCAGGTTTTTGACCTCTGACAAAACTTTGTCTTACGGAGTATATTGAAAAAAAATGCATTCTAATCCGTTTTTAGCCGCATTACAATTTTTAGCTTGGCTCCTATTTCAGCCAGCCCGTTGGCGAGATTATTTTACCATTTTAAATTTGTCTGCGGATTTCAATTTGGCTTCACTTGGAAAATCACAATGGCGTTCCCCTGAGGTAGGCCGCCTTTTAATCATTATTTTGGTGATTTGGCCCTTATTCGTTGGCAGCCAGGTGGCGATGGGGTTATATACTTAGCATCGCCATAAATTGCGCTTTTAAGATTTTCGTTCCAAATTGCGTGTTTTTTTACGTTCCAAATTTATTTTGCGTGTTTTTTACGTTCCAAATTTATTTTGCGTGTTTTTTACGTTCCAAATTTATTTTGCGTGTTTTTTTTCGTTCCTCTGTTATTTTGCGAGGGCTTGATAATAGCGACCTTATGACGATGCTAAGTATAACTAACACTAGAATAACTGAGTTTCCATTGTCAAGGTTTTAATTCTCTCTTTGAGATTCAAATTATGAATCTCTAATTCGGTATTTTTCGCTTGAAGTTGTTGTTGTAAATAACGAATCTGTATGTGCGTTTTAACTCGTGCTAATACTTCCTCTTGTTGAAATGGGCGCGTGATGTAATCTACAGCGCCTAAATTTAACCCTTTGACTTTATTGACGGTATCGGATAAAGCCGTCATAAAAATCACTGGGATGTCTTTGAATTTTTCGCTTTTTTTCAATTGCTTACAGGTTTCAAAACCGTCTATTTCCGGCATTAACACATCTAACAAGATTAAATGTGGCCTTTTCGCTTCAAGCATTTCCAGTGCCGTGTATCCATTGTCGGCGCATAAGACTTCAAAGTTGTTAAGACTTAGAAAAGTAGATAACAGGCTAATATTGAAAGGCATATCATCTACAACCAAAATGCTGGGTTTTTCAGGTATCAGCATCCCTAACACTATCCGACAATGTTCTAAATATACCTGTGCCGCTTGATCATGAATGTTGATTTGTAATACTTTCTCAAAAAAACCTTGTGCTTTTTCAAATTCTTCATCATGAAAACACTGAAAACCTTGCTCAAAATCAGGTAATGTTTTTGATATCAGTTCAATAAAAATAGGGGGCTGAGCATCAAATACTTCATAAATGGTTACGGGTTCTGTTTTGCCTTTGACTGTCACACGATCAATCACGCGAATTTTATATTGTGATGGGTTGGTTAATTTTTGATAGGTTTGCTCTGTAATCAATAGAGAGGTACCATAGGTTTTGGTTAATTGCTCGACACGAGAGGCTAAATTAACGGCATCTGAAATCACAGTGCCATCCATGCGATTTTTACCCCCTACCGTGCCGAGCATCAGTAAACCGGTGTTTAAACCAATACCGACTTCAATGGTTTGTTTCCCTGCTTCTTGTAAAATCGGATTAAATTGCCTGAGTTTTTTCAACATGGCAATCGCGCCTTTGACAGCATCATCTACATGGGTTGGAAACAAGGCCATAATGGCATCGCCAATATATTTGTCAATAAATCCGTGATGTTGATGAATAATCGGCTCCATTAGCCCTAAGTAAGTATTAATAAATTCAAAATTCTTTTGTGGTGTCATTTTTTCAGAAAGACGGGTAAATCCTCGAATATCGGAAAATAAAACCGTTATTTCTTTTTCAACTTGATCACCTAATTGCACTTCAAGAATGCTTTGTTTATCTAATAACCCGAGAAATTCACTGGGTACAAAACGTTCATAAGCTTTATTCAGTTGATAAAGTTTTTCCTGTTGTAATTCTGCCAATTGACGAGCAAAAGCATCCAGTTGTTCATTTTTAGTTTGTAGTTCCTCATTTTGTTTATAAAGTTTTTCTTCAGTTCGCTTGCGTTCTGTGACATCTAGGGAGTATTCAATCATCTGGCTCACATTGCCATGACGATCCAGAATAGGAAAGCTATGTACTTCGACATTTCTGGGAAGGCCTGCTTTATCAAAATGGATATGTTCTATAACGAGCGGTTTTTTAGTTTTCTTGATTTCTTGAAGTGGACACGGATCGTTTACGCCAGTACAAGGTTTGCTTCTCTTATGCGTCAGCGCATAACAGGTTGCACCTGGCCATAGGCCTAAGGCTTTTGTAGCTGAGTTGGCGACACCTATTTGGTAGGTGTTGACATCAATGACATAGAAGGGATGATCAAGTGAATCAATCACATGTTGCAAAAACTCATGTTGCTGTTGAAGTTTCTTTTCAGCTTGTTTGCGCTTGGTGATGTCGTAAACGACACTAATCATGGCCGATTCACCATTGAAAGTCATGGGACGAAATGAGGCCATTATCCAAAAAGACTTGCCATCAATCGGTTTAGTTTTCAATTCCAGATTGTGGATATAGCCATCCCTTTTGAGTAAGGCTAATAATTGTTCCCGGTCAGTCAAATAACACAAGTTATGGGATGTTTGACCTATCAACTGCTCATGTGAAATGTTGAAACAGTCTCCATAGTGCTCATTGGCATACAAAAAACAACCGTCGGAAAGACGGGTAATCGCCATGGGAATCGGAATGGCCGTGACAATGGCTTTAAATCGTTCTTCACTTTCTCGTAAGGCGGCTTCTGCCTTAATATGTTTGAGACGGCTTTGAGTTAAAAAGGCAATAATCACCAAAATCAACAAGACCAATGTGATAAAGGGTATTGCCATTTGGGCTAGAATCTGACGTGATATGGCCTGTAATCTTGAGGCGGGCACATGCGATATCATCTTCCAGTAATAATCTTGTGCCCCCAGTGAAGCTAGGCTTGGGGAAAAGGCCTGTTGTGCCCCAGTGCTGGATTTTTGACCGGCTAAAAGAGGATAAATAGTCTGAAAGGTAAATAAACCATTATTCGTCTCAAATTGCCCTGATTGAGTTTTAATGATTTGTTGCCATTCTTCTGAAAACGATTTGCCAAAAGTGTTGTCACGACCGTACATAAAGCCCCATTCTTGTTCTGGTTGAGTGCCTTTTAACCAGAATCCTTTGGCATTCACTAGCATAATATCACTGGAAGCATTAGCGGCCCTTTGTTCAAGTTTTGTCAGTAGTCTTGCTCCCAGGTAATTGAGCAATACGATACCCCGTTTTTGTCCAGCTTGATCAAATACGGGTGTACCAAATCGAATCATCGGCTTTAAAGGGCGTTCTATTTGTCCTTTTTCAATGTTGAGATCAAATGGTGAAACAAATATTTCTCCTTGTTCTAACAAAAAAGCATCGCGAAAATAGTATCGTTTTCCCTTATTTTGAAGTTTATCAATTGGCACAATAGCGGGATGAGCCGCATTAAAATTGGCGCGAGCGATTTCCATCCCAGTTTCATCTAAAAAACGAATTTGATCGTAAAGCTTTTTTTTGGCCGCAAATAAACGATATTCTGTTGCCAACATAAGGCGTTGTTCTTGGGTAGCCTTGTCAAAAAAGCGTTGTAATTCATGTTGTTCAGCTAAGAACATTAAATCCGATACAATATAGTTAAATTCGTTGAGAATTTGTTCATTTTGCCCCTGTAAGCTTTCAATAGCTTGGATTTCTAAAACCGTTTTTTCGCGATTGAGTTCTTGGTAATAAATAACAATACCAATAACAAAGGCAGGTAATAAAAAGAATAGGGCGTTTGTCAAAAAGCGTCTTAACATTTTTGTTTTACGTTATAAGATAGTTACAGTAAAAGGGCGAACACGCAGGTTCGCCCCTACGAACGCAATGTCGGGGCTGGGCTTGCGTGTTCGCCATCAAATTATTTTTCTGAACACCTATTGGATTGGAATATAAACCTTATCTAACATTTCTTGATATTCAGATGTGATATGGCTGTCAATGGTAATACCGCCACCACTTTTGTAAATCAATTGCTTGCCCTTTTTTTCTATGAAGCGAATCATGACGGCGCTGTCTAATTGGTTACCATCAAAGTAGCCAAATACGCCGCTAAAAAAGCCCCGTTTGTAACCTTCAACGGTGTTGATAATTTCAAGGGTTTTTCTTTTTGGTGCGCCTGAAATCGATCCCGCTGGAAGGAGGGGTAATAAAATATCGCCAATTTTATCACACCAATTATTTTCTAAAACGCCCTCAATTTCTGAACTGACTTGTAAAAGGGTTTTCGGGCCGGCTTTTATTTTGTCTAAGTATCTGAATTTGTTGACTTTAACTTTTTTAGAGACGATTGACAAATCATTTCGCAGTAAATCGACTACCATCGTATGTTCTGCTTTTTCCTTTTCATCGGCTAAAATTTTTTCTTGAGCGTTTGGAATCAAGGCATCAATAGTGCCTTTCATGGGATAGGTTTTAATCAGATTGTTTTTTATTTTAATAAATCTTTCAGGCGAAAAGGTAATAAATTGATCTTTAAAATACAGTTTAAATTGGGCTTGACTGGCAAGAAAGAGATTTAATAATGAAGTTTCTTCTAATTCTATTTCGGTTGGAAAGGTTAAATTGAGTAAATAAGTATTACCTTCAGTCATTTCTTTGATAACACGGTTAAATGCGGCCGTGTATCTTGCAAAATTAACCGCTTTTTTTTTAATTGAAATTTCTGAGGGCGTTGATTTTTGGCATCATCGGTTTTGGTGACATTAGAAAATCCATTGATTGAAAATAAAATCTGACTGTCTAGTTTGTCTAACGGGGCGATGTAAAAATTTTTGACTTCAAAATCTATAACAAATAGAAAGGGGATTTTGTTTTGGCCTAATTGATTTAACTGATTGAGCATAATGGTTGTGCATTGTAAATTAAATTTTTGATGGGCAACCACAAGGGATTGCCTCTCTTAACACCTATCAGTTTGTCAAAAAAATTTTTTCAACATGCAAGGCTTCATGTTTTTGCGCGCAAAAACATGAAGCCTTGCATAGAGATCACAGAGGGCCACAGAGGGCCACAGAGAATGAATAAGTCATTTTTGCCCCAGTTTTTGCGCGCAACTTGTGAAATGTGAATTTGATTTTTAATGGCCGATTGTGATACAAAATGCTTTGTAAATGTATGTGTTTTTTACACAGATATTTAAAAACTGATTGATAGAGGGTAAGGATTGCCTCTACAAACTTTTATGAAGGGCAACCACAAGGGATTGCCCCCTATAAATGTTTGAACATTTGAACAGTAGGGTTTTTGCCCAATATCATTGCCCTGTGGATTGTAGTTACATATCAAAACATGCGTATTACCACAAGTCGCTTTGCCACAACCGCAGGGCCTCGTCAAAGTCCGATATAAGTTATTGATTTAACCAATATATACGAAAAAATTTTAAAAAATTATCTTAAAAAACAGTCAGTTGTGAATTTTGAGGTTGTACCACCCACAATCTCACATAAAAACATTACAAATCAAACAGTTTGTCTCAACTTTGACGAGGCCCTGCATCAGCGTTTTGTTTAACGTTCAAAAAAACATGATGATTGGGTGAAGG
>Ga0233403_10000542_pt1 | contig 17856 bp, 11 predicted proteins | sample Na_oxic_1_MG_FD_179866 | JGI IMG/M metagenome (GOLD analysis project Ga0233403, IMG submission 179866) | Seawater microbial communities from Saanich Inlet, British Columbia, Canada - Na_oxic_1_MG | ecosystem: Environmental > Aquatic > Marine > Inlet | place: Canada: British Columbia | collected...
AACCAGCTAAGATACGCATCTTTGCAGATAATAAATTGCATTATGATGGCTATCTCACCGGCAATTGGGGAGAATTAAAACTCCCTAAACTCACCGCAAAAACACATACTCTGCGTTTACAAGTGAGGGGCAAAAATCAATTTTTTATCAATCATGCCAAACCGAAAAATGGACAACCGATTTATATTAAACGCTTAGTTCACCGCTTTAACTCAAAAGGGCTACGCTTTGAATATGAAAAACGGAGCCAAGACAAAGAGTTAATCTCAGCTCGTGTCTATTTGCCCAAAGGGGTACAGGAACGTTTGCAGGTACAAATAAAATTGAGTGCGGTTCCTAAAATGACTAACGCATACTCCGGTTGGACTTTTCTCAAACGCCATTATGATTTGCGCCCCGCTGATGAAGGACAAATAATGGTATTAAATACTCGCCGTGATTTTGTAGATGCCGGACGCTTTTTTGTGATACCATTACAAAATGATTTGCTCCCCGGGCAATATCAGATTGAATTAATTCCCCAACAATCCTTGGGGGCTTATCTCACTTTAAGTAAAATCACAGCCGGATTAGAAGAACAACGGCAATTTTTTCAAGAGACTCAACCTTATGAAATGTTTTTTTAACTAGTTTAAGCTTAGGAACGTGCATGAAATAATTAGGGCAACCATAAAGGATTGCCCCTACGCAACATGATAATTTGTAGGGGTAATCCCTTGTAATAATTAGGGCAACCATAAAGAATTGCCCCTACGCAACATGATAATTTGTAGGGGTAATCCCTTGTGGTTACCCTTACGTTTCCTAAATTATTTTATTCAAAAAGGAAACTAATGAAAAAATTACCTATCGGTATTCAAACATTTTCCGAGATAATCGAACAAGAATATTTGTATGTGGACAAAACCCGACACATTGCGGAATTAATTCAAGTTGGAAAATACCTATTTCTTTCTCGCCCTCGCCGTTTCGGAAAATCTTTGCTGGTTTCGACGCTATATGAAATCTTCTCTGGAAATAGGGAACTATTTCAGGGATTAACTATCTACGATCAGATTGAATGGCAGTCATATCCAATTATTCTGGTTGATTTCAATAGCATTTCTCACAATAATGATGAAGTGTTCAACTTGTCATTATTATCTTTTTTAGACAAAGTGGCTGGAAAATATGATATTGTGCTAACCAACCAATTTATCCGCGACAAATTTGCCGAGTTAATCGAGAAGATAGCTGAAAAAACTCAGCAAAAAGTGGTGATTCTCATTGATGAATATGACAAACCCATTGTCGCCCATGTAGATGATATCGAAAATGCGGTCAAAAACCGGGAAATTCTGCGGGATTTTTTCGGTGTCTTGAAATCTTCTGACGCTTTTTTGCGCTTTGTGTTCCTAACCGGCGTTTCCAAATTTTCTCGGGTATCAATTTTTTCCGACTTAAATAATCTGTTGGATATTACCCTATCGAAACAATTTGCGACACTGCTTGGATATACTCAACCAGAATTGGAAAGTTATTTTGAGCCACACATTCAAAGTCTTTGTTTTGAATTGGGGATGAAAAAAGCACAGTTGCTTACCCAAATCAAGACTTGGTATGATGGTTACTCATGGAATGCTAGAGACAGAATGTATAATCCGTTTTCGATTCTCAATTTGTTTGCCCAGCAACGTTTTTCAAATTATTGGTTTGCCACCGGTACCCCAACTTTGTTGATAAAATTAATTAAGCAAACTAGGTTAGATGTCACAGAGCTTGAAAACAAAAAAGTGGCAGAGATTGTCTTTGACAGTTATGACATTGAGAACCTGAATATTTTCACGCTGTTGTTCCAAACCGGATATCTAACCATCACCAGTGTTGAGAAAAAAGCGAGAACCCCTCAATATATATTAAACTATCCCAACTTTGAGGTGAAAGAAGCCTTTCTTACTTATCTATTTGAAGGTTTTACCCAAAATGGATTAGAAGAGATACAACCGATAACGGAAGATTTGCGTACCTATTTACAGGAAGACAACGTCGAAGGCTTTATAAACCTCATCAGAGCCTTATTTGCTAAAATCCCGTATCCGCTCCACATTGAACAAGAAGCCTATTACCATTCACTGTTTTACATGATTTCAGTCCTGATGGGCGTTGAAATAGATTTAGAAGTGCTGACTGATAAGGGACGGATTGACGGGGTATTGATGTTGGAGGATAAAATTTATCTGATCGAGTTTAAACACGGCAAAGCCGGCACTAATATGGACACTTTGACTAAAAAAGCGATTGGGCAAATCCGGGATAAAAACTACGAGGCACGCTTTTTAAGTGACACTCGCCCTCGTCATCTTCTCGGTATTGGCTTTGCTGGGAAAAAAATTGGCTATAAACTTGTGACATAAGGAACATGCGTAACTAATATTTCTCGTTCCCACGCGCCGGTGTCAATGCCATTAAGTTAAGCCAGGGCGAACACGCAGGTTCGCCCCTACAGTCCCTGAATACGTGGGGTTTGTAGGGGCAGACCTGCGTGTCTGCCCTTAACTTAATGGCATTGACGCGCCGGCGTGGGAACGTATTTTCGACGTGCCAACGTCGTGGGCCGCAAAAGCCCACAAAGACGGGACGCTGGCGCGTCCACAATCGGTTCCCACGCCGGCGCGTGGGAACCAGAAAATATTTATTGGAGTCCAAACCTTCAGATTTGGATTATTTAGCTTAAATATCAAATACTTCCAAATCTAAAGGTTTGGACTCCAATGCTTAACTTAATGGCATTGACGCCGGCGCGTGGGAACCAGAAAAATCTATCCGTTCAAGAAACGTTGTACTAAATTAAAGCCTTTCAACCAAGAGACTTAACTTTATGAAATACTTTCTTAACCAATTACCAACAACGATTTTTATATGTGGAATTTTCCTCGCCTTAACGATGCAAGTCTCAGCCGAATCCCTCAAAGATACTCTTAAAGCAGCCAAAGGGGGAAAATATGTGACTCCCACAGCAGCGGAATTGTACGCAGCAGAGGTTTTATTTATACGCACCCTCAAAGGTGAACAAACCCCAGCACTCAAAAAAGCATGGCAAACCCAAAGCTTTATCATGCGAACCCTCCGGCAAAATGGCACTGCTTTTACGGTGATACAAGAAACTAAGAAGAAACGCACTGGGCGCGGATTTTATCTATTTCGCCAACAGAAAAGTTCACCTATCGCGCTCCAAGCACCGCATAGCTATAAAGACTTGTACACCGGGACAATTGCCAGAAAATTGATGGAAAAAGGCAAATATGTTGCCGCTGGTTGGAATACAGTTAAACGTAATTATGCGGACATGGCACATCTTGATAACACGATCTTCCAAGCCTTCGGGCGAGCGTTTGCCAAGCAATATCCAACCGGCATGATTTTTCAGTTGCATGGCTTTGTCCAAGGAAAGCGCAACACAAGGGCTGGAAAAACCGCTGATCTCATTCTCAGTGGCACAACTATAACGCCCCAGCAGCGTGTTTTAGGAATAGGCAAATGCTTAAAATCCAAACTCGCTAGATTTACAGTACGCATTTATCCTTATGAAATCAGCGAATTAGGTGGCACTACTAACAGTAATGCCAAAGACTTGCGGGCGCGTGGTTTCAATCGTTTCTTTCACATCGAAATGAGTAAACCACTCCGCGAAAAACTTCGTGGCGATAACCAAGTACGGAGGCAATTAAGCGATTGTCTTAAATAAATTCGTCTGAATCCGGATTTACCTGATTGGAGGATTTTCAGGATTAAAATCATATCTATAGTTTGGAGCCAAACCTCCAAGGTTTCCAAAACCTCGGAGGTTTTTCGTAAAATTATTTATCTGAACGTCTATAGCAATGCAGACATCAATTATAAAATTACTTTGTCTTGGAGTAAAGTTGACATTAATATCCATACGCCAACTGGGTTTAATATAAAGCAAGATGAGCGAACAATCGTTTGAAGCGTGTATCACACGTTTATTCACAATTGATAAAAATGGCATTGCGGGTACCGGCTTTTTAGTGGGCGACAAGCATATTTTAACCTGTGCCCATGTTATTAATGGTGTTTTGGGTATTCCGGATACGACGGTTAAAAAGCCGACTGAAATAATTTGGCTTGATTTTCCATTTGTGGCGAATGGGGGTTATTTAAAAGCAAAAATTATTGTATGGCATCCGGTTTCAACCAACAAAATTAGTGATATTGCTATCTTGGAATTATTAGATGCAATACCTAACAATTATCAATCTACATTGACATTAAAAAATCATGAATCGGGGCATTCATTTCGGGCTTATGGTTTCCCTCATGGTCATTACGATGGTATTTGGGTTGAGGGGAAAATAAAACATGAATTGAGTAATGGTCGAATACAAATTGATGGAGATAAGCAAGGAAGCGTATATGGTATTGCTCCCGGTTTTAGTGGTGGGCCAGTGTGGGACGATAGTGAAAATGGTATTGTTGGCATGGTTGTAGTGGCTGATAATAGAACCGATAACAGTATTGCGTTTTTTATCCCAACCAATATTTTAATCAAAGCATGGAAAGAACTCCGTCAACATTGCCGTCGTTCTCAAAAACCAGAATCTATACCGTCGTATTTACTGCCTTATTTCCCGGATCGTGATAAACAAATATGGAAATTACGTGATGCCATAAAAAAACGTGCTGAAAAATTTCCTAACGAACATCGTCCTTTGTTGTGTTTAATTCATGGGGATGAATATCAATGTCATGGTAGATTGGTTGAGCGTTTTGTTTCAGATTCTAAAATAATTCCTAAACAGATGATTGACTCTGATGTACGCGCTGCTAAATATCTTCGTTTACCAAATAGTGTTGATGATTTTAGTGGAAGAATATTAGCGGGATTAGAAGATTTACCTGAAATTCCATTCGTCCTTTATAGTGAAATATATACTGAGGATTGGCAATATCATGGAAAAACTGACATTATTCGTGATTTTATCGAATTTTGGGCTAATTTTGATACACCAACCCCCCCACTATTGGTTTGTTTATGCTTCAATTATCGACAAGATGAAAAATATTCTTTAACAAATATTTTCCATCATTACATAAATTACAAAATAAGGTGTGTATTCAATGACTTAGAATCAAAACATCCTGATGATGTTGTGGTTTTACCTGAATTGTTTAGCGTTGAAAAAAAGCAAGTTGAAGATTGGGCAGAAACCTATATAAATAACCATTTATATGAAATCAAGCCGTATATTCGTGATTTATTTTCAAAAAGGAAAAAAATTGCGATGGAACCATTAGCACGTCAACTCCGGCAAATACTCAATGAATGTCGCGACAAGGGGACTTTTCAAACATGACTTACCCATTTTACACCGATGAATCAAAAGAGTTTCCCAAGCAACCGGTTGAATTACCCCCATCATGCCGGCACGAACAAACGCGCCCGGAGGATTATTTGCCCGATAAAGGTTTGATGGATGCGGTGAATGTCGCGCTTTTACTTGGGCAACCGTTGTTATTAACCGGGCAACCGGGTACCGGCAAAACTCAATTGGCGTATCATCTCGCCTATCAACTCGGCTTGGCTCCGCCACTTAAATTTGCCACGAAATCTACTAGTACTTCCCGTGATTTATTTTATACTTATGACGCGCTGGGGCGGTTTCATGCGGCTCAAATAGCGAAGTTGGAACAAACCATTGATAACCGCAAAAGTGTGGATTATATTACTTATAATGCTTTGGGTAAAGCAATTGTGCTAACCAATCCACCGCCAATTGTTAAGGATTATTTACCGACAGCTTTTGAAAATTACCAGGAACCGCGCCGCTCGGTAGTACTCATTGATGAAATCGACAAAGCCTCGCGTGATTTTCCCAATGATATCTTGGATGAAGTTGAAAATTGGTGTTTTCGTATTCCGGAATTAGGTAATGTAGAAATCCAAGCGGCTGATAACAAGCAACCGATATTGATACTCACCAGCAATTCAGAAAAGCCGTTACCAGAAGCATTTTTACGGCGTTGTGTTTATTACGATATCCCGTTTCCGGATGAATCGCGTTTACGGCAAATTGTGGAAAAACGTTTAGCGGCACAAATTGACGATATAAATAAATTTCTGAGTGACGCATTGGCATTATTTTATAAATTGCAAGAAAGTAATTTGCGTAAAAAACCATCCACTGCCGAATTATTAAATTGGTTATTGGCATTACGGGAGATATTTAAAGGCGTAGATAATCCCCTCGTTCAATATCCGGAGCAAGTGGAACGGACAATCAGCCCCTTAGTGAAGATGGCAGAGGATAGAAAAACAGCAAAAGTCGTTTTAGAACAATGGAGTAAAATGTAGGGTGGGCAAGGTCTTTTTCTTGCCCACCATTTAAGCTTAAGGTGGGCAAAAAAAAACTACATATTTATATTTAAGTGCTTGTAAATAAATAACCTAAACAAATTGCTTCAGAATTAACCCATCTCCTTAGTACAACGGATCTGGGGACTAACCGGATTGGTGCAAAACTGTAATTCACCTTATCGAATAAAGGCACTCCCCTACAAGCTCATAACGATAGAGCCATCACACACCAATCCGGTTAGTCCCCAGATCCGTTGTACTAAATAAATGTCCAAGTTATTTTTTACAGGCACTAAGCTTAAGGTGGGCAAAAAAACCCACCCTACATATTTAAACATAATGAACATCGCTAATACCCTAACTGAGAAATTACCAATTTTTATCAATGAGTTACGTTGTGCTGGTTATAACATCGGCACGGCGCAGTTTATTGCGGTTCAAAATTTGATACTAGCGTTAGCCAAGCGGGGTAAATTACCAGCCGAGCTTGCCCAATTAAAAACGCTATTAGCACCCATCCTGTGCCACACCCAGAAAGAGCAACAAGAATTTGCTTCGCATTTCGATAATTGGAAACAAACCATCGAAGTGTCTGAAGAAATACGTCGCACTGAAGAAGTGGCGATTTTAGATACACCAAAAAAAGTTGGCTCTACCAAAAAATGGGCAATTATAACGACAGTTATTTTTTTAGTAATGCTGATTGGGGGCTTGGTTTTCTATCAATTTGTTCCAATGGAGCAAGAAACGCCACCTCCAGAAACAACGGATGTATCAGAGCCTCCGCCTTCATCACCAGAATTACCCCGGTTGCCAGAACCGGAGACAATACCTAAATCACCAGAACAACAGTCTGATTTACCAAAAGAAACTTCTGAATTACCAGAGCCACAAACTTATTTGGGGTGGATGCTTTTAGCTTTGCCATTGATTTTCCTACTATTGGGGTATTTATGGCGGCGACATTTTGCGCGACTTTATCTAGCGCGGCAATATACATCGGTACAGCCGGATATACAAAAATTACCCGTGAAAACGGTGGAAGAGAGTATTTTTCAACCCTTTGATTTGTCGTATTCCGCCCAACAATTACGCAAACACATTTCGGTTGAGTCAAACCATCTTGATATAACTGCCACCATCGACAAAAGCATTGAAGCCGGGAACTGGTTTACGCCGGTTCGTGGCACTTTGATACGCCGCCCCGAATATTTAGTGCTGATAGATAGACTTACCTTCAAAGATCATCAAACTAAATTAGTCGATACGCTTATTAATCAATTAGTTAACGAAGAAGTATTAGTTAATCGCTATTATTTTGATGCCACCCCACGCCGTTGCTATCCCGAAGATAAGCACTTAGCACCACTGACATTGACAGAATTAGCGGAGCGTTATCCAACCCATAAATTACTCATTTTTTCGGATGGCAATGGATTCATCAACCCCATCACCGGCAAAATTGTCCACTGGATTAACCAATTATCAATCTGGACTCACCGTACCTTATTTACTTTAGAAACCTCTGCACAATGGGGCTATCGAGAAAAATTATTAAAAGAAGAAGCCGATTTTCTCATCATGCCGGCGAATGAGGCGGGATTAAAATTTTTAGTTGAACAGATTAATGCCAATACACGGCAATCTTATCCTTTCCCACTTTGGCAAAGGGAGAATAAAATTGAATATCTCAATGAAAATTTCAATCGCTGGTTAGAACGCCACGCCCCGGATACCGAGGTACTGACAGAATTGTTAACCCAAGTGAAATCATTTTTAGGGACAGACGGTTATTATTGGTTTTGTGCTTGTGCCGTTTATCCGCAATTGCATTGGCACTTGACGCTTTATTTGGGTGACAAACTTAAATCTGCTGAAGGCAAGAAACTTTTTACTGAGGAAAATCTGGCTAAACTGGCGCGTTTACCTTGGTTTCGGTATGGGTATATGCCGGATTGGTTGCGAGAACGCTTAGTCACGGATTTATTGGCTCAGCAAAAGGACGAGGAAATACGCAGTGTTATTGCAGAATTTTTACAGCCGGAGGAATCTTCGGAAACCAAAAAAGTGGATGTTGCAGTTGGACAGCCTTCTACTGAGGGTAAAATTATTCGTGAGCATGTATTTCTTCAGTTTATGGCGGACAAGTTAGCGGTTAAGGTTTCTTTGAAAAATGTGCGTAATTTACTTTTTGACAATTTTCAAAAATATGCCCTCCCTACTTTGATTATATTTGCTGTAACAATATGGTTTTCATTTTACGAGTGGAATTTTTATCAATCTGAAATTTTTTGTAAACTTAGTGAGATAATGGAAGGAACTTGCGTACCCGAACCTATCCCTTCACCAAAACCAGAAGAAGAAAAATTTTTTTGGCTTGCTGAAATGGTGGGAGGGGCAATTTCTAAGCCACAAAGAGAAAGCAAATCGTTGCAAGCTCTTGCTAAAATGGCGGGAGGAACAAGTTTAGTGATTTCCAAATCAGAATCAAAAGAAAAATTACGTCAGGCTGTTACTAAAATACTGAAACAAACGCTAAAACAAACCCGCGCAAATTCTGAACCACCAAAAAATTTTTTTCAATGTACCGGTTTTAACATAATTTCTAGTATACTTCGTCCTACTATTACCGCAGTTATACCTTCACATGTACCACAAAATAGTACAGCAGATATATTAATTACTGCTCCTACGGCAAACTTTAATCCTTCAAGTAGTGTAAAAATTGATGACATTGTTGATGACATTGTGGTTAACCAAACAAATTTTTTATCTCCTAGTCAAGTTACAGCAAATATTACTATTGGTACAATTTCACCACAGTTTTATGACATTTCTGTAGAAACTAAAACCGGATTATTTAAAACTGAATTTACCCAAGGAAAATGTGCATTGGAAATAATTCCAACACCTGATAAGCCTCAAATTATTAGCATAAGTCCTAATAAAGCAGAGCTAGATTCTACTATTGAAGTGGATATTTATGGAATCAATACTAACTTTGATTTGCTATCATCGAAACTAGATATTAATAATCCAAAAATAACCGCCAAAGTCATTCAAATAATTAGTGCTAATCATTTAAAAGCCACAATTGGCATCGCAAAAACAGCAAGAGTAGGCTTTCAAAAAATCAATATAATCACCGGAGATAAATTGGCTAAAGATACTCAACTAGCAGGAAGCTTATTAGTGCTTTCTTCATTGGGTAAAATGCGCAGAAAAATATCTAGTAACCAACAGAATTCAACGGCTAACATTATTAGGATTGCTAGTGCTGACAGCGAATTTGGTAATATTTCTACGCATTCTGAAACATTGAAGAACCCTTTTGGGCTTGGTAAAGTAATTTTTACACATGACATACCTCTTGAAATAAAAGCAATTGCACCTACGACAATAAAGCAAAGTGAAAATATAATCTATACAATTAAGGTGACTAATATAAGCGATATGATAGCAACTGGTGTCGTTCTTGAAAGTGCTTTATCGGAAGGTATTCGTTTGTCTTCCATTGAATCTCTTGATAAAGGTAATTGCAGTATAAATACCACAAGTTGCGAATTACCCGATTTAATGCCTAATGAAATTACTACAGTAAAAATTATTGGTAGTGTTACACAACCAGAAGTATTAACAAATATAATTACTGTTACATCTAATGAATCTCCAGCAAATTTGATAAAAAGATGGACAAAGGTTCTTCCTTATTTATCCGTATCAGTTAACGACGTTCCTGATCCGGTCATGGTTAAAAATATTTTGCTTTATAAGTTTGATGTTGAATTAAGTGAATATGCCCCAAATCCTATGGCAACCGGTGTTACGCTGACAACTAAATTACCTGATGGCATTCAATTTAAATCCGTAGCAAATAATTATGGTCATTGTGATACCCGTAATTTACCATCCATTATTTGTACCATTAATAATCTTAATAAAAATGATGCAAGTAAGAATCGGGCTAATATTAATATAGAGGTTATAGTTAACGATCCGGGTATTTTATCGTTAAAGTTAGAAGCTAAAATAAGTGCCAATGAATATCCTGCTTATATTACTAAAGCTCGCACGAAAATATCTTTAGGTAATGAAGAAGCAGATATAGCACTTGTTATTGACACTACAGCAAGTATGCAACCAGAAATCAATGCAATTATTAAAGCGATTGAAAACTTCATTGTTGAAAATGATTTAGGTACTGATCCTACTTTTGCCTTAGTCGCTTTTAAAGATAACATAAAAATCAGAGCAGTGACCAAAAATTTGAATGTTTTATTAAAAGCGGTTAAATCCTTAAAAACGTCCGGTGGTGGCCTTTGTCCAGAAGCCTCTATGGAAGCTTTAAAAGTAGCTATTTCCTTCCTGAAAAAAGGTGGTACTATTTTACTTTCAACAGACGCTTCTCCATATGATGATTCTAACGTTATGGAAATAGCAAAACTTATGCGTAAAAAAGGTATTTATTTTAATGCAATGATATCAGGGGCCTGTAATTGGTAGAAAACGTAGGGTGGGTAAAGCGACAGCGAAACCAAAAATTTTCTCGTTCCCAAACAGAGTTTGGGAACGAGGAAAGAATTGACCAGCCAAATATGACCACGCTTAAATGCTCTCATAATTCCTCCAAATTTAGATAATACTGAAGTTCTTCTTGAGACAGAAGTTCAGTTGAAATATCTGAAAGGGCGGACATTTGAACTTCGTGATCAGTGGCTTCTATGTCAGTGTCTTCCAAAACAACATAGACTAAAAAACGGGCGTTCTTTGATTTCGTAAATTCTTTGGGACAATACAAATTGCCCTCGGGTAACAGTTTACTTTCAAAAGAAGTTAAACTCATAAAAAGTGCCTTTTTTTAATACCAAGGTAATTTATGCTAAACATAAACGGATGAAAGTGACGACGCGAAGTGTGAATCAATGCTAAAAAATTAAGTTATTAATGTCAAGTATGTAGATACACAAAAGCACAAGAAAATGATCTATTAGAGGAAGTACAGGCAAGTATTAGGGGAGCGAGGTTTGCACCTCAATTGACTTTAACTGAACGAATAACTTTGATAAGAGATGCTTTAGAACGACTTAAGAAAGCTGGGCTATCAATAAAAAACGGTGAAAAAGCAACTGTGGATAAATGAAGAGCACTAAAATTATGAAAGAAAAAATGATCAAAGTTTTTGACATACACATAATACCCCATCGAGGCATTGCGATAGGTGGCACAAACGCAGCATTAAATCGGCTTTCTCGCTTTGAAATCCGAACTTTGATTGGCAAACAGATTGAAATCCATACCTTAGAAAACATATTGTACGCTGATGTGGTTGATGTTGACGTTACAAGCTCTTTGATAGGAAAAAAGAATATTTTTATTCTGTTGTCACAATTCAATCTCATGACTTTGAAAAAGGCTCAGTTGTTTACTGTGTGCATTGAGTAAAAAACGAACTTTGCTGGACGGGGTTTTTTTCGTTCCTAAACTTTGTTTGGGAAGGACTGAATCACTACGGGGCAAAGGAAAAGGCTGGTGGGCAAGAAAAATGCCTTGCCCACCCTACATAAAAATTATACCATGTCCACTGACTAGATCAAGATAATAGTAGATGCTCAAGTTTTTTAAGATTGGAGTCCAAAGCTTTAGCTTTGGACTCCAACAACAATGGAAATATTAAATCAAAAAACTTGATCATTGAATAATATCAAGTTCTAATCCCTTCTAAAATACAATCCTTGTAGTTATTGTTTTAATCCATTTATTCCACCAATCCGTTGTACCAAATTAATAGTGAGTTATCAATGAAAAATCAATGGATAATACGACCTGAAGTTCCGGATGAAGTCTATACTGATCGTCAAGAATTTATTGAACGTTTGTCGAAGGATGCCTACGAGGCGATTGGCCGTCGCACGATGTCAATGGTGTTGTTGGGGCAACGGCGTATGGGTAAAACCGAAATTTTTAAGCGAGTGGTTAACCGCTTGTTTTTTGAACAGAATCATAAAGACCCAAAGGCAGTCGTGCCGGTTTATTTTTCCTTTCCCGAAGAAAAAATTGACCGCTGGGAATTTTCGATTCAGTATGTAGAAAATTTTATACGTTGGTATGCAGCTTTTTGGCTACGTGAGCCCGATTTGATTTTAGAGTCAGTCGTCCTTCGTCAAGAACTGCCTGATTTTATCCGCTCCCATTTGAAAGTTTCAAAACCATTCAGTGGGGCTTTGAATATTTTACAAGGGCTTGAGGAAAAAAAACTCACGATTCCGGAACAAACGGCTTTGTCTATTCCAAGGGAAGTGTCAGATCGGGAGGAAAGTACTATAGCGATGTTTTTGGACGAGTTTCAAAATACCCACTTGCCACAGTATGATTTCCGAATCGTTGGATTTATGCAAACGGCAGTGGAATCAAATACTTGTCCTCATTTTGTTACCGGTTCAGCCATTGGTATTTTGACTGATATTTTGGGGCGAGGGGCCCTGTTTGGGCGATTTATGAATGAGCCGATAGAAGCCTTAACTCACTATTATGGTGAAGAATTGGCCCTACGTTCAGCTCAATATCATAGAGCCACCGTTGCGACTGAGATAGCTCCATTGGTATCCGAACGCTGTGGTGGCAATCCCTTCTATATTACCGCAGTGATACGACAAGCTGCCAGACAAAATCAAGTGCTAGATAGCGAAACCGTCCTCAATGAAATGTTGGCGGTGGACTTGTCATCCGGATTTATCTGGGGAGAACTCAATGATCAAGTTAGCCGCTGGATAGCTCGAATTAATGAATATGGAATTACCAAATGGATTCTTTATCTAGCGGCTCTTGAAGAAGAAAAGTGGATTGATTTGGCACGCATTAGGCGGCAATTGAAGGAACAGGACGGAAAAGAAGTTTCTCTGGAACAAATCAAAGATGTGCTTATCAAACTGTCAAGGGGTGATTTACTGGAATATAGTCAAATTGGCAATTGGTTCCGTAAAATGAAAGATCCCATTTTGAATGAGTTTTTAAAGGTCTGGGGTCGAATCAATGCGGTGGGTGAAGATGCGAGCGAAGTTCGGGATGAAACCGTCCGGAAATATCAGAAATTTCAGAAAAGATTTTCCGAATATAAAGGATATTTGGCTGAAGTTTATATGATTCAGATTTTGTGGAACTGTCAACGAAAAGTGTTACCCGGTAAGTATTTTCATTGTCAGACAGATATTAAAGTCCCTGACCGTTTTACTTATATTGCCCACCGTAGTCGCCTCGGAATGGGATTAGGTATGGAAGTAGATATTTATGCGGCGGCTGGAATAGAAGGTTGGCTCGCGGAAAGTAAATGGTGGAACCAGAAAAAAGTGGGTATATCGGTGGTAGAACAGTTGCTTGAACAAGCCGACGAAATTAACCAAAGAAAGGGGTTAGATACTCTGCGTATCTGGCTATTTGCTCATGATGGGGTGACAAAGAAAGCCGAAGCCTTAATGCGTCAACATCAAATTTTATGGTCAAATCGTGCCGATTTAGATGCGTTATTGAAACTCGCCAAATTGAGAACATTGCCGACATTTTAAAATTCAATGGCAGATTCAATGGTATAATAATCACTGAAACAAGCGACACAAAGTTTAAGAGGGCAACCATCGCGGTTGCCCACCCAACGTTGACTAATTATCAGTCATCAGAAGGAGTCAGTAAACAAGTTTTTCTCGTTCCCAAACTCTGTTTGGGAATGCCTTCCTCAATGCGGATCGTTGTACAATTGTATGATGCAGAGCATCAAGGCAGGCATTCCCAAATAGAATTTGGGAACGAGCGAATGGTGGAACCAGGAATAATTCCTCAACTTCACTGTGTAATCGTCCGGCCAAATTCTTGAGTTGAATACCTATTACCAAGAAATCTGGCGAGGGCCAACAATTTAATTTAACCCGATTTGCCATCCTAAATCAATCTCCTTTGGGCGACGTTCACCCACTTGCATCACAATTCTATCTTGAGCGTTTGGGGCTAAATGGTTGACTTCGGCTAACGAGCCTCCCACCCCCTGTAATTTACCATGCGCTATGACAATCCATTTACCAAAATGCTCCTTTTCTAATTGTGCTTGGAGTTTTTCAAAAGCTTGGTCATTCGCCTTTGCCTCCAAATCAATCCACCGTTTGCGTTGCTTGGCTAACCATGATTCAACCGCTTCAATCGTCGCACGTTTCACGGCATCATGATCAAATAACTTTTGAGCGGTTTGCTCAAATTGTAGTTGTAATGATTCGGGTAATTCTGCGGTTAACATTAATATTTCTCCGGTTAGTTATTGAGGGTTTGAATGTTGAAAAATTGGTTGAAGTGAGCATTCTACCAAAAAAAATCATAGATGCTAACGTTTTCATAAACCAGTATTGCCGATGTTAAAAAATTAGGTTATTAATGTCAATACCTTCGCCAATATCAAAATTTGTTGTTTCGGGAATGAGGTACGATTTCCCGAAACCTATATAGCATAAGAGTTTCGGGAAATCCGCTTCGCTCCATTCCCGAAACAAATATCCAATTGGCGAAGGTATTGTAATGTCAAACATGCTATTTATTTTAATCCACCGGCATGGGTGGCGTATTTAGAAATTTGTTGTCTTTGTATTAGTGATATAATCACGACTTGTCAAAGTTACCCCCATTTAAGGATAAGGAGAAAAAATGAAACGAATCATAGAGTTTGATTTAGAAAAAGATAAGGGCACGGTATTGGTTGAGGTTAATGAGCCGGAGCCAGTTGGAGGAGCGGCTAGAGTTGGGCGGGGTGAAAATATGGTTAACAAAGCCCACGAAACTCTGGAAAAAAGTTTGGGGAGAATTAAGCCTATTGCTGAGGCAATGTTGGGGCAATTGCGAGACTTAAGTCAAAAACCGGATACTATGACGGTGGAATTTGGGATCAATTTTGGGGTGAAAGGGGATGTGATGATTGCCTCCAGCAATGCGGATACCAATTACAAAATTACTTTGTCTTGGAGTAAGGTTGACATCAATATTCATACGCCGGATGGGTTTAATATAAAGCAAGATGAGCGACAGATTTAAAACTGCAATTGTACGTTTATTAACAACAGAACAAGGTGTCATTGGCACCGGTTTTTTCGTGGGCAACAGATATATTTTAACCTGTGCCCACGTTGTTAATGATGCTTTGCGTATTGCGGATACGACTGATGAGATGCCAACGGCAATAGTTCGGCTCGATTTTCCATTTGTGGCGAAGGATGAGCATTTAACCGCAAAGGTTATTGCATGGTATCCGGTTGCCAACGAAAATATTAGTGATATTGCTATTTTGGAATTATTAGATGCAATCCCTAATAATTGCCAATCTATATTGACATTAAAAAGCCATGAGTTGGGACATTCGTTTCAAGCTTATGGTTTTCCTCGTGGCTACGATAATAGGAGTATTTTTACTCAAGGTATAATAAAAGCCGAGTTAGTCGATGGTATCGTACAAATTCAAGAATGTAAGATAGAACAAGGTTTTAGCGGTGGGCCAGTATGGGATGAACAAGAGCAAGCGGTTGTGGGAATGATCGTGGAAGTCGATACTCAAGATAGTAGCCTCGCTTTTTTCATCCCTACTGACATTTTGCGACAGGCGTGGCCTCAACTTGAGAAGTATTATCGTCGTTCCCAGCCCAAAGCATCGTTCAAGCCTAAAACTTCTAAACCTAAACTGTTGCCTTATTTACCGGATCGCAAAAAGCAGGAAAAAAAGTTAGATGAAATAATAGACACTCATGTTAATAAACGTGAGCCGTTGTTATGCTTAATTCACGGCAATGAACATGAATCCTATGATACTTTTATCCAACGTTTAGAACAATATTATCTGCCTAAAAAACTTAAACTTAACAATATTCCAAAAGTTTATCTAATTGATTATAAAGATATATTGTATAGTTTGAAGTATACATTGGGAGAAGATGCTGGCAAAGAAATTAACAAAATTAATGATCTTTCCACAGCAATTGCCACATTAAATATACCAGTAATCTTTTATGACAAAGTAGGCACTGAAGATTATTTAAACGATAGCAACATCATCCATAATTTTGTGAACTTTTGGGCAGATTGGCAAACCGTATCAAATCAGAAGCATTTGATTTTAATCTGTTTATTTTTTGAGTACCAAGAAAAAACTACACCAAATTTGTGGAAACGTTTGTTTTTTAAGAAAGCCAATAATCATACCATCAGACAAGAATTTAATGGCTTAGAGAAACTCAATTTCCAAACTAAGTTTGGTATAAACGGTATAGTGTTACCGGAATTATGCTCAGTTCAGAAGAGAGAAGTTGAATTTTGGGCAAGAGAATATTTACGTGATTTTTGTGATGTTTTAATCCCCCAAATTCGGGAAATTTTTAAAAATTATCCAGAAATTACTATGGAAGACTTAGCACCACAATTAAAAAAAATCATCAAAGAATATTGTAATGCCTAACTTGTCTGAATCAGAATTTACAGAATTTTAGAATTTTCAGAATAATTGTATGACTATGGAATGAATACATTCTGTTAATTCTAAAATACTATCCATTTTACAGTTGTTTCGGGAATGTAGCGAAGCGGATTTCCCGAAACTAAAGCTGAGTATGAGTTTCGGGAAATCCATTTCATTCCATTCCCGAAACAACTGTTCACTATTTTTTTTGAGGTAATGAAGGGTGCCCGTAATTCTAAAAAATAGAGCGAACACGTAGGTTCGCCCCTACCTGAAATCGTATAATACAACGTAATTCCTAAAAAATAGGGCGAACACGTAGGTTCGCCCCTACCTGAAATCGTATAATACAACGTAATTGTAGGGGCAGACCTATGTGTCTGCCCTATTATGTGTCTGCCCTATTATGTGTCTGCCCTATTATGTGTCTGCCCTACTTTGACTAATTAATTAAATTATGAACTATCCATTTTACACCGCAAAACCAATAAAACGCCCGGTTCAACCAATTGAATTGCCGCCATCCCGCCAACAGGAGCAAACTAGTCCCGAAAAATATTTGCCAGATGATGGTTTGGTGGATGCGGTTAATGTGGCTTTATTACTTGGGCAACCTTTATTGTTGACTGGGGAACCGGGAACTGGTAAAACTCAATTGGCTTATCATCTGGCTTATCAACTGGGTTTAGAGCCGCCACTTAAATTTGAAACCAAATCAACCAGTACCGCCCGGGATTTGTTTTATCTCTACGATACCATCGGGAGATTTCATGCGGCGCAAGCCGCAAAGTTAGGTGAAACTGTTAGCGAAAAGTCGGTGGAATATATAACTTACAATGCGTTAGGCGAGGCGATTATTTTGACCAATCCACCGGCAATAGTCAAAGATTCTTTGCCAATAACTTTTGCAAAATATACCAAACCGCGCCGCTCAGTGGTGTTAGTTGATGAAATTGATAAGGCTCCGCATGATTTTCCTAACGATATTTTGAACGAAATTGAAAATTTGTATTTTCGGATTCCAGAG
>Ga0233403_10000543_pt1 | contig 17843 bp, 13 predicted proteins | sample Na_oxic_1_MG_FD_179866 | JGI IMG/M metagenome (GOLD analysis project Ga0233403, IMG submission 179866) | Seawater microbial communities from Saanich Inlet, British Columbia, Canada - Na_oxic_1_MG | ecosystem: Environmental > Aquatic > Marine > Inlet | place: Canada: British Columbia | collected...
ACTACTTATACAGGACTACCTACAATGGAACCAATTACTAGTACAGTCCTCGCTTATTTGATTAGCCTCGCGGCGGGTGTCCGTACCGAGGCTATCTTAAAAAAACAGGCGGAAAAACGCCAACAAGCATTGGCAAAAATAGAAACAACTCAGCAAATTCAGTCTTTTAAAAACGAACATGCCTTAGTGGGTGAAATGCAATCTCTTGGCCATCAATTAGTTGCTAACACCAAACAAATCGCTGAACTGCCGGATGAAGCCAAAGCGTTGCTTGATTTATTTGCAGAGCCTGATTTTTTGCACGATTTAGCCCGCTGGTTAGTGATGTGGGATATCGAAGAAGGGATTAAAGCGCAACGGGCCCTTGAATTTCGGATGATGGTCGTTTTGAACACGAGCGGGGCCAATCCGGAATATATTGATCACATTAAAACCACCTATTTTGCGCTGGCGGCCCAGGAAATGTCACGAAATCCCGTCTTAGCGAATTGGCGACATCAATTATCTCTCAATGCGTTGCATCAAAAAGTCGATCAACTGCATCAATTAGCGGCGGAAAAAGTAGGTCAATATTCGCCTGAACAGCGTCAACAAGCCTTTGATCATTATCGGGAATTGGCCCTAGAAACGTGTGATATTCTGGATTTAGCGGGTTTGCCGGAAGATGATCGCCATTTAGCCACGCAAAAATTTATTTTGCGGCAATTTTATGTGCCACTGCGTTTGAATGTCGAAATGGCTAGAGAGGCCGAAATTAGTCTTGAGCAACTGGAACAATTGGAATCACGCCGCGAAAAGCAACGTTTGTACGCGGCGGGCCATTTGCGTGATGATGAACAAGCAGATGATTTGCAACGAGTTTCTGTTGGAGAGCGATTAAAAGTTGCCCAACGTTTAGTCGTGTTGGGCGATCCGGGGGCCGGCAAGACGACCTTGGTCCGCTGGTTAGTGACGGCTTATCTGTTGAAAATGAAAGCCGATCCTGATTTTGCTCAATTGCCCGATGTCGCTAAGTTGCCAGATAAAGAATGGTTGCCGGTGCTAATCCGTTGCCGTGAATTGGATGCAACCTGCTTTACTGGAACGTTGGATGATATTTTACGGCAAACGTTGCGAAAAGCGCAAATGACTGAGCAAGAAGCGGATATTCTGTTAGCGGTGTTAAGAGAACAATTAGCTAAGGGTAATGCGTTGCTGTTATTAGATGGGCTGGATGAAATCACCGATGCGACGACACGAGCGCGGTTTTGTCGTCAAATTGAAAGTATTGCGGTGGCTTATCCATCAACACCGATTATCACGACTTAGCGGATTGTGGGCAATCGGGAAATGCCGTTTCGACTGGGGCGCGGTTTTGAACACGCCACCGTTACCGAACTTTCCAAGGAAGACAAAGACGAATTTGCGCGGCGTTGGTGTGCCGCAACAGAATCCCAGAAATCAAAGGAACAGCAGGAAAAAATCACCCAGGACCTCATTAAAGCTATTCATAGTTCGGATCGCATTGAACGCTTGAGCGGCAATCCGATGTTATTGACGACCTTGGCATTGGTGAAACGCAAAGTAGGCAAATTACCCAACCGCCGCGCCGATTTGTACTTTGAAGCGGTGCAAGTGTTGCTCAATTGGCGCAGTGAAGTCGATGAACCCATTGACAAACGCGAAGCGATTCCCCAATTGGAATATGTGGCTTATGAAATGTGCCGTCGGGGTGTACAGCGGTTACGCGAAGATGAAATTTTAGAATTACTCGACAATGTCCGCAACGACTACCCGAATATTCGTCCGCTCAAAAAACACAATGCCGAGGATTTTTTACATTTATTGGAACGTCGCACCAGTATTTTAGTGGAAGCTGGCACCGTGCGACACAATGGGCAACCGGTGCCGGTATTTGAATTTCGGCATTTGACCTTTCAAGAATATCTGGCTGGGTTGGCATTGGTGGATGGGCGATTTCCAAACCGTGATAAATCACACAGCTTGGCAGAACGGATTGCACCATTGGCTGGACAAACAGAGCAAGTGAAGTTTGGTAGATTTGGCAATAATGAAGAAGAACATGCGGTTTCGGAAAACTGGCGCGAAGCCCTCCGTCTTTGTATTTCCTGTTGTAATGATGATGATGTTGATGAGGCTTTGAAGGCTATCGTTACGCCATTAGACAATGAAGATGCTACTATCACTGCTCGCCCTCGTGCGATTCTTGCAGCATCGTGTTTAGCTGATGAACCCAATGTCAGTGAAGAAATGGCATTGGATGTATTGCAAAAATTGGTTGGACACGTTCAGGATAATGATGACGAATATACCAGTTTATATGTAGTTGTAAGAGAATTAGCACGTTCAGAATGGGCAAAATATTTACAAGCGATGCTTGTAAAAGAATTTTGCCAATGTGATGCTAAAACTCGTATAAAATTTGGTGGTGTATGTGCTACGATTGGAGGATATGCAGTACCATCTGAATCAGATTTATTAGCCCAATGGCTTGATGATGCAATTATACAGCTAAATTCAAATAATGAATCTAAAGCAGTTGAAAAGGCTTTAGCCATTCTGGAAGTTGCCTTTCAAAACAGTTTTGATGATAAAGAAAAACTGTCTGAAAGTATGGTTTCTATGCCTGTACCTGTTTTGATAAGCATGTTAGACAAAACAGCACATTCAGCGCATGCAGCCGCTTGGGCATTATCTTGGCTATCGGGAGGTTGGCGCACTTCAATTACAGCCGGAATATTTTCTGAAGAAGAAACTTTAGCCCAATTGTTAAAATTTGTTTCTAAGCCTAATTTTGACAAGGAGGCTACACGTTGGTTAATCACAATTTTAGGCAATGCAAACTATTCTCAGGCAATAGAACCTTTGATTACTAAGTTGAATGATGACGATGTGAAAGTAAGAAAAGAAGCAATAGAAGCTTTAGGTAAGATTAAAGATTCTCGTGCCGTTGAAGCTTTAAGCACCAAGTTAGATGATGAGGATTTGCAAGTAAAAAAAGCTGTAATTGAAGTTTTAGGTGAACTGAAGGATTCCCGTGCTGTTGAACCTTTGCTTGCCAAATTGGATGATAAAAGAGTAGCAAGTGTGGTGGTTAAAGCTTTAGGTGAACTTAAAGATTCTCGTGCTGTTGAACCTTTGATTCCCAAGTTGGATGATGATAATTGGCAAGTAGTAAAAGCAGCAATTGAAGCTTTAGGTAAACTTAAAGATTCCGATGCTGTTGAACCTTTGATTGCCAAATTGGATGATAACGATAGGAGCATGAAAAAAGCAGTAATTAGAGCTTTAGGCAATATCCAAGATTCCAGTGCTGTTGAACCTTTGCTTGCCAAATTGGATGATAAAAGAGTAGCAAGTGTGGTGGTTAAAGCTTTAGGTGAACTTAAAGATTCTCGTGCTGTTGAACCTTTGATTGCCAAATTGGATGATGAAAATTTGAACATAAGAAAAGCAGTAATTGGAGCTTTAGGTGAACTTAAAGATTCCCGTGCTGTTGAGCCTTTGATTGCCAAGTTGGATGATGACGATTTGGACATAAGAAAAGCAGCAATTGGAGCTTTAGGTGACATCCAAGATTCTGATGCTGTTGAACCTTTGATTGCCAAATTGGATGATAATGATTGGAACATGAGAAAAGCAGTAATTAGAGCTTTAGGCAATATCCAAGATTCTCGTGCGGTTGAACCTTTAATTGCCAAGTTGTATGATGAATATTCTGATGTAAGAAGTGAGGCATTAGGCGCATTAGCAAAGATTTGCCGTGATGAAGTCGATCAAAAACTTATCTCAGAATACTTTAGTAATTTTGGTTGGTTTGATCCCAAAGAACCAATTAATGAAGAGCGAGTTGCTAAAGCCGCTTCAAAACTCAAACTCACGCAGGAAGAAGTGCGGCAACGTTATGAGGACTTGGCGCGGGCATTTCACTTGACGTTGGCGTGGCAAGTTCAAGAAAGTTGAGTACAACGAATTGACGAAATAAACGAATAGATTCTCATTTGATTGATTCGTTGATTTCGTTAATTCGCTGTACTTAATACGCTATAAAGAAGCACTGCGGTATCGTGTTCTTGATGCAAGAGCCTTTTTGAATAGAGTAGGAGTAAAGCCATGAAAGTTTTGACTTACCGAGGTTATATCGCCAGTATAGAATATGATGCAGAAGATCGTATTTTTGTGGGTCATTTAGCTGACATTCGTGATACCGTTGGATTTCACGGTACCGGTGTTGATGAGTTGGAAGCGGCTTTCCATGAAGCGGTTGATCACTATCTAGCTGTTTGCGAACAAATTGGGCAACAACCACAAAAGCCATATTCAGGAAATATCACACTGAATATTTCTCCAGAAGTCCATGCAGCTATCGCAAAAGTCGCTGAAATGAACAATAAAAGTCTCAACCAATGGGTAGCTGAGGTATTAACTCAAGCCGCTCAAGTATCATCTCGTACTATGTCCGTCTAAACATTGATAACTCCACCTTGACGTTGGCGTGGCAATTTCAATCTGGTACCACCGGGTGAAGTACAACGAATTGACGAAATTAACGAATTAAACCTCAGCAGAATTTGATTTATTCGGTTATTTCGTTAATTCTACTTAATTGGAGATTAATATGCAAATCATTGAATTTAAATCAACATCACACAATGGAGTGATAAGCATACCGGACAGCTATAAAGACTGGTATAACAACACTGTGAGAGTCGTTTTACTTCGGGAACCAAAACCTCTCCCTCAAGAAACAGATAGCACAGAACTTGAACATTTTTTTGACCAATTTAACGCTGACTTAACCGGCTATCGCTTTAATCGGGAGGAAGCCAATGAACGATGATGAATATAGTTTTTTGGATAGCAATGTCTTAATTTACACTGTCAGCAATGACATAGTCAAAAAACAACGGGCTATTGAATTATTAAGCCAAAAAAATATCGTCATTTCTACACAAATCATCAGCGAATCCATTAATGTGATGTATCGTAAACTGAATTACGATTACTCACAAATACGTCGTATTACAGACAAATTTGTAGAAAAGACCATACTGTATCCCATCACTCACAACACCATCCACCGTGCGCTCAATATTGCGGAAACTTATGGTTACACCTACTACGATAGTCAAGTGATAGCCAGTGCATTAGAAAATGATTGTACTATTCTCTATTCAGAAGATATGCAACATGAGCAGAAAATTGAAAATCGCCTCAAAATAGTGAATCCATTTGTCAAATAAGGTAGCCACTATCAGTAAATATAGGGTGGATATCAATCAACACACCTACATTTCACTACAACCAGAAGAAGTGCAAGGAATTGACGAAATAAACAAATTGATTCTCAAAAGGATATGATTGATTCGGTTATTTCGTTAATTCGTTGTACTTAATTGGAGATTAATATGCAAATCATTGTTTTGAAATTAATCCAAACAGACAACTTTCGTAGAGTACCGGTATTTTTACTGTTCGTTCAATGCACAAAACATGATATAATCAAAAGTTTATGTAAAAAGTACCCAATTATTTCATTGAGTAAAAAGCCACCAAAAACGAAAACGTTCATTTTCCAAATCGATCTGATATTATTAAATTTAGCATATAATCCGATTTGATATGGTAGCATTTTCATGCTCTGGGCTAGTAAAAGGGTTTGGTGACATTATGTTGAAAAATTCTTTTGGTCATTTTTAAATTTCTTGCTACGTTTTGGATTATGATTATTTTTTATTCGCTATTCGCCATTTTCCATTCGCTATTTGCTAAAGGAAATTAAATGGTATATACGCTATCCATTAAAAATTTACCCTTTTTTTTGATGTTATCTTTGAATTTTCTAGTGTTCACAATAAAGAAATTCTCTATAAAAAATTAGGTATTCAAGTCACCGGATAAAATATAACGAATTAACGAAATAAATAAATTTTTCTATATTTTTTAATTCAAAGCTAAAGCTTTGGACTCCATTTCAGTGCTTTGGAAAACAATTCGTTTATTTCGCAAATTCATTGTACTCTTACTTACTATATGACAGTTAGAACCGTTATCGCTGAAGTCTTAGACAAACGGCATCAAAAAGTATTGATGCTAGAAAAAGTGCATCATGAGTTAGCTGAACTCGAAATGCAACTAGATAGCCTACAACAAATGGCTGCTGAAGTGAATCAAGAGATTGATGGGATTCCACCAGAAATTGTCAAGCTCACTTCCAAAATTACTACGCAAGTTAGCGGGGTTGACGAAGATGTCGCCCAGTTAAATAGTGCTATTATCAGTTTGACAAAACGGTTTAGCAAGGAAACCATCAACATAGGTGTTGCTGGCAAGGCGCGACAAGGCAAAAGTACGCTATTGCAACAAATTTCAGGGCTTTCCAATAGAGAAATCCCTACGTCTGATGAATTGCCTTGTACTGGTGCAAAAAGTAAAATTTATCACTCAGAAGAAGCCCCTTATGCCAAAATAGAATTCTATTCCAAAGAAGAATTTCTCAAAGAAATTCTTCATACCTATTACGACAAACTCAATTTTCCTAAACCCTTTTCACTCAAACGTTTTAGCGAACCGTTACCAGAAATCAATGACACTCGAACCAATGCTCGTAATTTAGACAAAGCGGTTTATGAAAAACTGAAGTTTATTCATGAAGCATTTCCCTCTTTCAGTGAATTTTTATCTTCAACACCAAAAGTCTTATCGCTGGATGAAATTCTCGACTATGTCACCCAAAGTGAAGGAAGAACACGCTATCTTGCCGTCAAAACCGCTAATATTTATACCAAATTTCCTAATCATGATGTCACTGGGTTAAGTTTGGTTGATTTGCCCGGACTGGAAGCCGCACAAGGACATGAACAAAAATTAGTTTCTTCGTTGGAACATGAAGTTGATGCCGTCATTTTTGTGAAATCGCCAGACGCATTAGGCACGGATTGGGAACAAGCGGACTACAGTGTTTTTGATTTAGTCGATAATGCGGTCAAAGAAATTGAATTAGCACAACGCTTATTTATTGTACTGAATGAAAAAAATGACGGCACCAACAAAAAACAAATACAACTGTTAAAAAATCAACCGCCAGAAACTTACAGCAAGCCGCCTATTTTGATAGCAAATTGCAGTGATGCTCAGGATGTTGAACAAAAAATATTTTCTGTCGTGCTGAAACACATTGAAGAAAATTTAGAAAGCACCGATCAACAATATCTAAAAGTGTTAGCAGAAAAAATAACGACCCTGGTTAAAATACTCTCGCAAGTGTTTACCCCAGCACTTAATGCTTTAGCGACAACCAATGCCGACTTGAGTCGAGAACGGAAATATCGACGACTCTCTGAAAAATTCCTCCGTGAATTAACAACTGGATTGGAAAAGTTAGTATTGGAAGTGCAACACGAACTTAATATTAGTGAAGAATTCAAGCAAAAAGTCGAAGACATTTGTGAAGCGGCGCGACAAAGTGCCCCAATTCCGATTCCAGAAGAACTTGCTGAACAATATTTAGAATATAGTGGTTGGAAAGGAGTTGTTGGTGAAGAATTGAATTATTTACGCGCCTATCTCACTGAATTTTTAGCAACCCAATTAGATGAATACTTGCAAAACAAAATAGATGAAGTGCTTCGTCAAGTGTTAGAACGCGTGTTTCCCAAAGCACTACAAAAAATGTTGCCCCAAAATTTGGATATTCACCATGATCCAAGAACTTTTATTCTAGCGTTTCAAGATTTGTTGGATAAAGCAGAACATCCAAATATTTACAAAACATTTGACTATATCCGCAAATTTAACTTTTCTTATCACAGTCACTTTCATTACCGGGTGCGAGAAGAAATGGGGTTACTCAGCACTTACACCAGTGAATCGGTTGATGACATTGTGCCTGATGATGCTACACGAGAGAATTTTATGGAAAAGGCGGAAGAAATCGCAAGAGGTTTAGACAGCCATTACCAGCAAACGATTTATCAACTCAGAAAAAAATTCAGTGAAAAAATGCAAGCTGATCCAGCAAATGCCATTTTAGCCTTAGTTGAAGAAGTCAAGGATCGCCTCGTCAGAGCAAAAGGCATTAAAGAAGAATGGAGAAGTTTCCTTGATCCAAACCGTGAACAACTTTGGGTAGAGGAATTAAGTCAATTTAACCAAGAAATTGCGTTACGCCAACAATGGCGACATGCACTTGAAGATGCACTCAAGTGTGCCAAACAAATACCGACGCTCATTTAAGGAGAAGGGGGAAGGAGAAAGGAAAAAAGGTCCAAAGCTAAAGCTTTGGACTCCAGCCCGTGCTTTGGAGTCCAAAGCTTTAGCTTTGGATTTCATGATATTTGGAGTCCAAAGCTTTAGCTTTGGATTCATTTCCCATTTCCCCTGATAAAAAAATGCCAAATCGGACTGTTATGATAATGGTAGGGCCCGACGGAGTCGGTAAAACCACATTGCTCGCCACTATGTACCATGAATTGTTACGTCTTAATAACTCATCCAGTTTTGAATTTGCCGCGAGTGAAGATACTCATCATGATCTTCAGGAAGCTTATAAAAAACTCACCACTATTATTAGGCAACCTACTTTTACTCCGACCGGGCCCCTGTTGAAAGGTACTGCCGGGATTATTGAACGCCAATTGAATATCTTATTTAAAGGCAAAAAAGAACTTGATTTAGTTTTTTGCGATATCGCTGGCGGACTTATTCGTGCTGATAAAAACCATCCCGATTGGGCAGATTTTAATCAGAAATTAGAACAAGCACTTGTTATTATCAACGTGATAGATGGTTCGGCTCTGATAGAAGGCGATGAATTATTGTCATTGACAAAAAATGAACCACTCCAAATTTATGAACTATTATTATCAACATTGATAGATAATCAAAAAGATCATCTCCTGTTATTTGTAATCACTAAATGTGAAGCTTGGTTGAAAAATGAACAAGATCGAAAACAGTTAGAAATGCGTTTTGAAAAACACTATGAAATGCTGATTAAATTGATTGAAAAACTCGATAATGTCGTCGGTGTTTTAATGCCAGTTAAAACACTCGGCTGTGTCGAATTTACTCGCATTGAGAATAATAATCACGAAAAAGAAATGATTTTTGTGAGAAAACCGAATTTACGCTTTAAGCCGCAAAATATTGATCAACCCCTGCGCTATGCACTCGCCTATGCTTTGCTGGCGCATAACCAAAATCGTGGTAACTGGAATAAATTTATCCGTTGGCTTTGGAATGAAGAGGTTGCATTTCAACAAGCCTTAACTGAATTTGCTGAAGCACGTTCTCGAACCTTTAAAATTTATGGGAATTCTTCATTGATTGAGGTCATAAAATAATGGTAGTCAAGCCAGTCGATTTACTTGGCGCAGCCGTTCATACACGAGACCAACAACCGGGTCAAGATTATAATTGGTATATCAAGGCTGGTGATTTGCAGTTATTTGATCAAGCAGATGAAATTTATCGCCTTGCGCTACGCGATGTTGAAGGGGAAGCACCCAAATTAGCGGTGATTCTTAAAGAACAACGTATTGGTTTGTTGATAGGGGATATGCCTTGCCAACGGATTGATCATGTGAATCGAGAGATATACGAAACACTTTATTTGGAATTTGATGCACCACAATTTCAAAAAAATGTTTTACATGCGGCTGCCATGTTATTACTTTGTCCTAAAAATAACTATAAGCGTTATGAAAAACATTTTACCGATTATGCGGAAACCTTATTTTATAATTCTTCCCATGCAACACATCTGGTTTTAAAAACGGTTAAATTACCAATTGTGAGTCAGCAACCAGATTTTAGCTTGATTCCCATTGAACACCAAAAATTAGCCTTATTTTCCACGCTAGAAAATAGGAATCGCTGTGCCCGTTATCTAATACATTCAACGCATCTGAATACTCATCACTTTTCTTTTATATCCACTGGTAGACTTAACTTAGATAAATGTTACCAAATTGCCCATCAAAGTGAAGAATGTATTTTATTAACCTTATCCCAAGAAGCCCAAACAGAAGTCAATTTACAAAGAAGTAAGTTATCATTTATGCTTCGGCAAAAAATGAAATTTTCTTTTTAGTAGCAAATATAAAATTTTTGAATGACAAGTAATAATTTTTCTGATTGTATAGCGTTTCACGTTTGCATACCTCTCCCCATTCCCAACACTACACTGCCATTGACTTAAGGAATTTTATTAGGGTAACCACAAGGGATTACCCCTACGAATCAATACTTTATGTAGGGGAAATTCTTTATGGTTGCCCTTAAGTTAATGGCATTGACCCTAGAGCGAGGAGTGGTTGTCCTTCGCTAAATCGGGAAACGCTATATACCTATTTAAGGCGATATTCGGCGGATCGAGCGTGAGCGGTTAACCCTTCACTGTGCGCTAAAATAGAAGCTGTTTGTCCCAACGTATGTGCGCCCTCCTCAGAACACATAATGAGCGATGAGCGTTTTTGGAAATCATAGACACCCAATGGTGAGAAAAAGCGAGCGGTCCGTGAGGTTGGTAAAACGTGATTGGGACCTGCACAATAATCGCCTAATGCTTCAGCTGTGTAACGGCCCATGAAAATAGCGCCTGCATGACGAATTTTGGAGGCCCACGTTTGGGGATTTTCAATGGATAATTCTAAATGTTCTGGAGCAATAAAATTAGCAACTTCAATGGCTTCTTCCAAATGAGTGACTTGGATTAGGGCCCCGTGATTCTGGATTGAAGTACGAATAATTTCGGCGCGAGGCATTTGTTCAATCAAACGGTTCATACTCTCTTGCACTTTATCTAAAAAGGACGCATCAGGACTGATTAAAATAGCACGGGCCTCTTCATCATGTTCTGCTTGTGAAAATAAATCCATGGCAATCCAATCAGGATTAGTTTGTCCGTCACAAATGACTAAAATTTCTGAGGGCCCAGCAATCATGTCGATACCAACAACACCAAATACCATGCTCTTAGCCGTAGCTACATAAATATTACCTGGGCCTACAATTTTATCAACTTTGGGGATAGTATCAGTTCCATAAGCAAGAGCTGCAATAGCCTGTGCGCCACCAACACTAAATACTTGATCAACCTCAGCAATTGCAGCTGCTGCTAGCACTATATCATTTAAAACGTTATCAGGGGCTGGCACTACCATGATAATTTCGTTGACCCCCGCTACTTTCGCTGGTATCGCATTCATCAGCAACGAGGAGGGATAACTGGCTTTCCCGCCTGGCACATATAAACCCACTCTATCTAACGCTGTAACTTGTTGCCCCAATAGAGTGCCATCTGCTTCAGTATATTGCCAAGATGCTTGCTTTTGACGTTCGTGGTAATTGCGAATTCGTGTAGTGGCTTGTTCTAATGCTTGGCGTTGGGTTTTATCTAAGCGATCGAAAGCTTGTTGTAAGCGTTCCTTGGGAACAATCATTTCTTCTGGGTTTTGTATTTGGCGACGATCAAATTGACGAGTGTAATCAAGTAGAGCTGTATCACCCTTGTGACGTACATTTTGTAAAATATTGCGTACTGTCTGCGTGATATTGTCATCTGCGATACTGTCCCAAGCTAATAGACTATCTAGTTGTGACCAAAAATTATCAGCTAAAGTCGTTAGGTGTTGTATTTCTAACATTTTAAGGATTCTCTGATGAGTAAAATTATGAATATTGAAGGGAATTTTGTATGATATTTTAAATTAAATTTTCGTTTTTTTAACGACGGATTAAACTCGATGCTCAAGTTTTTTTCCAAAAACAATAACGACAAGGATTACATGTAACCAAGGATAAAACCATGAAGGTTTTGAGGTTCTGCGCTTTCTGACAAAGCTCAGCTTTTCACGAAGACATACGGGAGCCTTATCCTTGTTTACATGCAATCCTTGTCGTTTTTTTGAGGAAACTTGAACATCGAGTTAAATATTAAGTAACACGTAAGACGTATTTGTGTTTCATTAAGTGAGTGGCAAACTTTAAGGGACAACGCAGTCAATAAAATACGCGTTTTGAAATCAAAATGGCTACAAATAGTATTTGTTAAAGAAATACTATTTGTTAAAAGTGCTTTCGAGGTTCAAGTTTTGGCTCAAACCAAAACTTGAACCTCGGAAAGTTATTTTCTGCGGCATCCCTTATATAGCAATTTCCGATTAAATAAAATAGAATTAATCTATAGCTTGTAGGTTGTGAAATGATACTTGAAAAAAACGATCAACATGCTCAGTTGAAAACACATTAGCCAGTTTATTTTGTATCAACTCACCTGCTACAAACTATAGTTTAAGTTATTCATAAATTAAATAAAAAACGCTATAACGCTGTAACGCATTAAACGCAAAAACGCTATAAATCCCAAAATCAACATCCTCACATTGCACTTTTTCAGTTATGTTTCAATCAGAACGTGATCAAACCCGTCAATTTTTTTTTGAAGTATGGCGCAAACATCAAAATGCACAACCGTTAGAACCCTTAGAAACAATGGTATTGGAAATCATTTTAAGGCATCCAGAATACCAACATTATTTTTCTAAACCTGACACAACGGTAGACTTTTTACCGGAACAAGGACAAACTAATCCTTTTTTACATCTCGGTTTACATATTGCGTTGCAGGAACAATTAACTACGGATCGTCCGCCCGGAATTCGTACGCTTTATCAATCTTTAGCCTCCAAAAATAATGATTTACACAAGGTTGAACATCAAATGATGGATTGCCTGGCAGAAACCTTGTGGACATCACAACGCAATGGCACCATGCCAGATGAGCAAGTCTATTTAGCTTGTTTGCATCAAATTCACTAAACAAATAAATTTTCCCAATCGAAACTAAATTTGATCGGTTTTAAAAATAGGTCAGATTTGACCTATAATGTTAATAAATTTTGATTCTCATTTCCAACAAATAGTATTTCTTAAAGAAATGCTATTTGTGTTATTTTTCCAGTTTCCAACAAATTAGTATTTCTTAAATAAATGCTATTTGTGTCATTTTTCCAGTTGAAAAAAGACAGTGCCGTAGTATCATGCTATCTATTCTTTATTCGCCTATTCTAAATAAAGTGCATCAAGTCCTAAAATCCATTTTGGACTAGAATTAAGCCTTTTGCTGCATTCAAAAAATTTCATCCACAAAAATTATGAACAGCCTATTAGCACCACTAAAAGCTTTAAGTTATTTGGGACGGGAACCAGTAACACTCCCGATTGAACCACGCCCAGCCGCCCCCATTTATCGCGGTTTTCATCTGAATGATTGGGAAAAATGCATCGGTTGTGGTACATGTGCAACAATCTGTGACAATTATGCCATCAACATGGTGGAAATTAAAGATTTGCCCAGTGATCCGATAAAAGGGATTAAACCCCGCCGTCCGGCGATTGATTATGGACGTTGTTGTTGGTGTGCCTTGTGTGTCGATGTTTGTCCCACCGGTTCGATATCATTATCACGCGAATATGTCCATGTTAGCCTTGATTTAAATACTTTTTTTATTTTGCCAGACGAAAAAGGCCTGCATGGTTTGTGTTTTTCCAAAGGATGGGCAAAGTCAAGCGATTCAGATTTACTTGACTTAAAATCTCAAGATATGCCTCATTTAAAACCAGAACAACGGCAAGATTCATTTGTCGAAATTGTTCAAGGTTTTGATGATCAAACGGCCTTATTAGAAGCCTCTCGTTGTATTCAATGTGGTATGTGCCATGAAGCTTGTCCGACTAATATGCACGCACCGGAATATATTCGAGCGATTTGGGCTGGTGATATGGAAGAAGCGGTCCGGCAAATTTATCGTACCAACCCATTAGCCAATATATGTGGACGTGTCTGTACTCACCGTTGTGAAACCGCTTGTTCAGTGGGGATACGGGGTGAACCGATTAATATCCGTTGGCTAAAACGCTACGCAATGGATAAAGTTTCTCATGAACGTATCAAGCAAATTGCCTCAGAAGGTCGTGAAACTAACGTAACCGCTAAAAAAGTCGCCATCGTCGGTTCGGGCCCGGCTGGATTAACCGTTGCCTTTGATCTCGCACGTCAAGGTCACGCTGTTACCATTTTTGAAGCTTTGGATAAACCCGGTGGTATGATGCGTTATGGTATTCCTGAATATCGTTTGCCTTATGATAAAATAGATGAAGATATTGACATCATTCAAGCGATGGGCGTTGATATTCAATGCAATATATCAATGGGTAAACATAAGATGATGGCTGATTTAGAAGAAGGTTTTGATGCCACCGTCATTGCCATCGGATTGCACGGTGGACGTTCAACGCGAATACCAGATAGCGACCATTCAAACGTCTATTCTGCTATTGATTTACTGCGGCGGATTACCTTAAATGAATCCGTTACAGTCACTCAAAAAATTGCTGTCATTGGTGGTGGTAATGTTGCATTTGATATTGCGCGTAGTTTTGCGCGTTTGCAACGCCAGCAGTTTGGTGAAGTCAATATCGTCGTAACTGCTTTAGAAGCAAGTGATAGTTTGTTAGCTGACAAAGTTGAAGTGATAGAATCTGATGAAGAAGGCATTCAACTATTTACCAGTCGTGGACCGCGTCGCTGTGTTATCGAAGCCGGCACATTAAAAGGTTTAGAAACCGTCCGTTGTCTCTCCATTTTTGATGAGCAGGGCCGTTTCCATCCGCAATATGATGAAAATGATCTCATATTTCATGAAGTCGATATGGTAATCGAAGCCATCGGGCAAGCAGCGCAACTAGAATTTTTAGGACAAAACTTAACTGAACGATTAGAATGGGATAACCGAGGACGGCCCGTTATTAACAGTGAAGGGCGCACTTCAGAAACATGGCTTTGGGCCGCTGGTGATATGGTACAAGGCCCTGATGTTATTCATGCGATTGCGGCTGGGCATCGCGTAGCAAATAGCATTCATCAACATTTAATGATGAATGATGAATGATGAATGGTGAATGGTGAATGGTGAATGGTGAATGATGAATTTCTGGTTCCCACGCTGGCGCATCACTGCCATTAAGTTAAGGATTTTAATTAGGGTAACCACAAGGGATTACCCTAGGCTGTGCAATTTGAGCTTTTTGGACCTTATTTTTTCATCTGCTTTTGATGTTCACGATCTCTCCCTCCCCCTAACCCCCTCCCGCTGGGAGGGGGGACCGATCGGTGGAATTTTTCGAGTCAGAGAAAATTATAAAATAATATATAATACAATAGTTTATATTTGTCATGTCATCTAATAATTCCACCGATCAGTCCCCCCTCCCAGCGGGAGGGGGTTAGGGGGAGGGAGAGATCGTGAACACAAATATAGCATGACAAATATTCCTAGAAAAAAGCTCAAGCTGCACACCCTAGGGATTACCCCTACAAACCATCATCTTATGTAGGGGCAATCCTTTATGGTTGCCCTTAATGGCTTTGATACTGGCGCATGGGAACGAGAAAAAATAATTCACCATTTATCATTCACCATTCATCATTCATCATTATTCCCAAAGGCAAAATAAAATGACAACAGAAACAAAACCAATACATGAAGGTCATGGCTATCATGAACTCAAAGAAAAGATTACTGTAGGCGAGATTTTGGAAACCGCCAGTGCTTTTGAACAAACTGCCATGAATTTTTATACCGATCTTAAAGACAAAGTAGGCAATCAGCTTCGTCCCTTTGTGCAAGAATTGGCAGACGAAGAAAAGTGTCACTACGAATTGTTTCAGCATTTGAATCGGAATCCACAATTTCAAGATCAGATAAAAGTGTCTATTAAAAGACCGCCAAATGATCATCGCTTTTCCGATTACATCCAAACACCAGAACTCAAAGAACCGATTGATGATCAAGCCATTTTGCAATTTGCACTTGGACGAGAGCAAGCCGCGATGGATCAATATAGTGCCTTAGCAGAAGAAGCACCGCAAGGTCCAATTAAGGACCTATTTCGCTATCTCGCTCATGAAGAATTGCAACACAAAAAAGAATTAGAAAAACGCTACTATGAATTAGTACATAGTGGCGGTGTTTAAAAGGGGACAGGAGAAAGGGGACAGGATACCAAAGCTAAAGCTTTGGACTCCAGGCAGTGTTTTGGAGTCCAAAGCTTTAGCTTTGGCTGGAATCCAAAGCTAGCTTTGGCTGGAGTCCAAAGCTTTAGCTTTGTCTGGAGTCCAAAGCTTTAGCTTTGGCTGGAGTCCAAAGCTTTAGCTTTGCTTATCAATTCTATTTGAATAAAATACATTTTATATTATTCAACTAATTGATAATTAAAGTATTAAACTCTATAACACAATAAACTCGGAAACACTATATGCTCACCATCCACAACTCCCTCACCAAACAAAAAGACCCATTTACGCCCATAGAACCTGGTAAAGTCCGTTTATACGTTTGTGGCATGACGGTTTATGACTATTGCCATGTTGGACATGCACGAGTAATGATCGTTTTTGATGTGGTTGTACGTTATTTGCGCTCATTAGGCTACGAAGTCACTTATGTGCGTAATATTACCGATATAGACGATAAAATTATTCAACGGGCCAACGAAAATGGAGAAGATATTAATCAGCTAACGGATCGTTTTATTCAGGCAATGTATGAAGACACCGATGCGTTAAACGTCATTCGTCCCGATATCGAACCTCGTGCGACGCAATCTATTCCTGAAATTGTTGCAATGATACAAAGTTTACTGGATAAAAACTATGCCTATCTGACAGATAATGGTGACGTATGCTATGCCATCCAACGGTTTGAAAGTTATGGTCAATTGTCTGGCAAACACTTAGACGATTTACGCGCCGGTGAACGAGTAGAAGTCGATGAATCTAAACAACATCCACTCGATTTTGTGTTATGGAAAACAGCAAAATCGGGCGAACCCAGTTGGGAATCCCCCTGGGGAGCGGGACGACCGGGCTGGCATATCGAATGCTCCGCCATGTCTACCCATTGCTTAGGCAATCACTTTGATATACATGGTGGTGGCATGGATTTACAATTTCCTCACCATGAAAATGAAATTGCACAATCAGAAGGCGCTACTGGCGAAGGATTTGTTAATGTCTGGATGCACAACGGTTTTGTAAGAATTAATGATGAAAAAATGTCTAAATCCTTGAATAATTTTTTCACCGTGCGCGAAGTTTTGGAACGCTATCAACCGGAAGTGGTGCGCTATTTTATCTTAACCAGTCATTATCGCAGCGAATTGAATTATTCTGAGCAAGAATTAGAGGCTGCTAAACAATCTATTACTCGTCTCTATATCGCAATACGTGATTTGCCCAATACGGATGAACCTTGCCCCGATGACAGTTATAATCAACGCTTTTTAACGGCAATGAATGATGATTTTAATACACCAGAAGCGTTGGCAGCATTATTTTCTTTATCTAAAGAAATCAATATTTTAAGAAGAAAAAAAGTATCAGAAGCCATCCCATTGGCTAGTGAATTGCGTCGTTTGGGAAATTTATTAGGCTTATTACAAGCTAAGCCTGAAACCTTCTTGCAGGGTACCTCCCAAGAAAAAGAACCTGGTTTATCGGTAACAGAAATTGAACAATTAATTGTTGAACGTATAGATGCTCGGAAAAACCGAGATTTTGCTACCGCCGATCAAATTCGAGCCGATTTAACCGCAAAGGGCATCATTCTTGAAGACAACGCACAAGGAACTAGTTGGCGAAAAGAATAATTTAACCTAAAAATGGCAATTAAAACTTGAGAGAGCTTTTTTTCCAGAAATTGAAATTGTACTTCAATTTTTGAGGTATAATTTTAACTTTTCTGAACCAAATAAGATGACATTTTGAAAAAATGGTGTAA
>Ga0233403_10000544_pt1 | contig 17834 bp, 9 predicted proteins | sample Na_oxic_1_MG_FD_179866 | JGI IMG/M metagenome (GOLD analysis project Ga0233403, IMG submission 179866) | Seawater microbial communities from Saanich Inlet, British Columbia, Canada - Na_oxic_1_MG | ecosystem: Environmental > Aquatic > Marine > Inlet | place: Canada: British Columbia | collected...
GAATAAATTCAAAAATATCCATAAAAGTCGATTTACCGCAACCATTCGGACCAATCATTGTAATGAGTTTAGGCAATGGTTTTGCCCGCCAATCATTTTGAGAAGTTTTGCCAAGACTCACGTTTTTTAGTGAGCGGAAATTTTTAATGTGAATACCTTCAATATGTGCCATTTTTATGTTACCTTTCTGTGACAAGGGCAACCACAAGGGATTGCCCCTACAAACCGTTTCTGACTCTACCGTTTTCTGTTGATAACAAATTAAATTCAGACCTGCGGGGAGACCAATACCCCGCAGGTCGTTATAAATTAGAAAAATTAACCGGCGGGGTTTTTTCTCGTTCCCACGCGCCGGCGCTCATCGTTATACATAAATATTTAATTATTTGATTTTAATGATTTTTATGTAGGGTGGGCAAAGTCTTTTTTTTGCCCACCGTTTAAGGTGGGCAAAAAAGACCTTGCCCACCCTACATTTTGATTTGTGTATAACGATGAGCGCGCCGGCGTGGGAACGCATTCTCTTTGTTACAGCAAAGCGGCCCGCAAAGACGGGACGCTGGCGCGTCCGGAATTGGTTCCCACGCCGGCGCGTGGGAACCAGAAAATCAATGGGTTACGTAGGGGCAATCCTTTATGGTTGCCCGATACTTAATGGCATTGACGCCGGCGCGTGGGAACCAGAAAATTTTAACCATTAACCATTAAAGTATTGTACAGGTCGAAGGCCTTTTCTGGGGTTTCATTCTGATGAACTACCGCTCGGACAGCTTGGATCATGGCGGCGGGGGCTTCGGATTGGAAAATATTGCGGCCCATGTCCACCCCGGAGGCACCTTGTTGGACGGCGTTGTAGGCCATTTTCAGGGCATCAAGTTCGGGAAGCTTTTTCCCGCCGGCAATAACGATAGGCACCGGGCAGCAGGAGGTTACCGTATCGAAATCTTTTTCAACGTAATAAGTTTTTACATAATGTGCTCCCAGTTCGGCGCAGATTCTGGTGGCTAGTCTGAAATAGCGGGCATCGCGAGCCATATCCTTTCCAACCGCAGTGACTGCCAGCGTGGGGATTCCATAACGGGTTCCCAAGTCCACCAGTTTGGTCATGTTTATGATCGACTGTTTTTCGTGCTCACCGCCGATGAACACCTGAACGGCCATAGCGCAAACATTCAGTCGGATCGAATCTTCCACGTCAACCGCTATTTCCTCGTTGGAAAGTTCTTTCAATATGCTGGTTCCACCGGTTGCCCTAAGAACGATGGGCTTGGTAGTTGTAGCCGGAACAATGCTTCTTAGAATTCCCCGGGTGAGCATCAAAGTATCGCAATATGGAACCAAGGGCATAATGTTGAGGTCGATTCTCTCCAACCCGGAGGTTGGCCCCTGAAAATACCCATGGTCAATTGCTAACATCACGGTACGTCCGGAGTCGGGATTAAAAATTCGGGCGAGGCGGTTTTTCATTCCCCAATCCAACGAGTTAGAACCTTTAAGAAAAAAACCTTCGGTTTTTTGGGGTGTATCGGTGAAATAGGATTTGGCTTTAGTTCCATCAACATCGGCCATTTTTCGTCTCCATTTATTAAGTTGTGAATCGTGAATTACATAGGGCCAGACCACGTTTTTTGTCACTGAAGGGGCCAGACAAGTTTAATGTTTTACTATATCAATACCTTCGCCAATATCAAAATTTGTTGTTTCGGGAATGAGGTACGATTTCCCGAAACCTATATAAGAGTTTCGGGAAATTCGCTTCGCGCAATGAACGAAACAAATATCCAATTGGCGATGGTATTGTATATACCATATTTATTAATTATATAGAGGCTCAGAAAAATAATTTTACCTATCAAAGACAAACACACCTGCTTGCCCCGACATCTAATGTTTTCAATGACTTAGGTAAATGCTCTCACTAAAAATCAATAATTTACATAGTTTTCCTGAGCCTTCAGTATATCATTACCATCGACACTAACCAAGCGTCCTTTTTCAAATTCCAATTCTTGAGGAATATAAATATCTTCCTCAAATTTTAACTCTTTATAAATATTCTCGGCGGGGATGAAAATGCCTTTACCGGTGCGTTGTCCATTTTCAAAAAAACCCTCATAACGATCTCCACCGCTAGATATATAGACACCTTTGCCAGTTCGTTTACCATTAAAAAAATTACCGGTATAACTTTCTCCATCTGCCCAAATAAGTTTGCCTTTGCCATGACGTTGGCTGTTGAAAAAATCGCCTTCGTAACGATCACCGTCTATCCAAATATATACGCCTTTGCCGTGACGTTCACCATTACTATATGTTCCTTTATAGAGATCACCATTTTTCCAAATATACACGCCTTTACCATGAAATTTACCGTCAACAAACTCGCCGTTATAGTGATCACCATTAGCCCAAGTATATATACCTTGCCCGGTACGTTTGCCATCCGAATATTTGCCTTGGTATGAATCACCATTTGGCCATTTGACGGTAATCTGGCCATGAAACATATTTGATGTAGCTGAGATATTGGTATCTCCGGTGGGCTTATCTTTTATTATATTTGCTTTGAGAGTTGGAGATTGTAGTATAGGCTCTGTCATTTTTGGGGGTAAAATTATTTCATTTTGAACACGTTTACCTCTCACAAAATTGCCTTCAAAACGATTTCCATTAGCCCAAATGTAAATTCCTTTACCCTCACGAAGATTTTCCCTATATTCACCCTCATAACGACCACCATTTTTCCAAACATACACACCTTTACCATTAAGTTTCCCAGCTAGAAATTCACCTTTATAGCGATCACCATTAGCCCAGATATAAATACCTTTACCGGTTCGCCGGTTACCTACATAGTCACCATAGTATCGATCACCAGAAGGCCAACGAACGTTTTTTTTGGTAGCGACATTCTCATCATTTGCAGCATATAATGGCACAGAGAAAATAAGTATTGACCAGAACATCAAATGGATTTTATTCATTTGCTCCTAACTCACTCACGAAGGTTATATAGTGATCCTTCATTCGTTGTAAATAAAACGTTACGTTTGGTATTGCAAACCCCATCCAGCGAAGGGATTTGTAGGGGCAATCCTTTATGGTTGCCCTAATTATTTCATGCACGTTCCTAACTCACGAAAATAGGTAACTGCTCAGCCTTTTTGTTATCCTATTGATAAATCTCAAAGCGGAGCAATTGTCAAATTCTCTACTATCTTGATAAATTAGACAAGCAACGTTAAAAGTTAATTATTTATTACTAATTAAGTTAATTATCAATTAATGTTTAATGGGGGAGTGTTTGTAAGGTTTTTTCGTGGTATGTGGGATAGGAATAACTTTGATAACGGGGCTGGATTTTTGGCAGCGAAAAAAGCATCGTTGTCAAAAATGCCATAGAGATGGGCTCCTGCAACTTGCTCGCTTACATCCAACGTCTTTATGATTCTAAAGCAGCCTTTTCGTACCAATCAAGTGGCTCCGGCAAAGCCATCGCCGAAAATTCGATGTGAATGATACGGCGATGTGATGGATTTAGTGCCTTTCGTGATGAATGCAATAGTAGTGGACACATAAGCAGAATATCACCATTCGCCGCTTCACATTCTAACGGTTTCATGGTTTCCACAAGATTGAGGATAGCTTTTGAATTTAGCCGACCCTTTAAATGGGTACCGGGCAATATACGCAATACGCCATTCTCAGTGGTTGCTTGATCCAGATGAATTCTCAATGTCAGCATATTTCTTAAATATTGCTCTGGTGGTTCAACATGAACAATTCCTTGCTTGATGCTCCATAGCTCAAAACCCGAAACTTTTTCTTTCTTCGATACTGCGATTGAAGTATCTTGATGCCAAGGCACATTCCAATTTGCGCCGGGTACTTTATCAAAGAAAACACTCCTTACTGGAAAGGCTTTTTTCCCAAGGATTTCTTCAACGATTGTCCGGATTGGTTTTGAGCTTACCAGCCCTCTGAGGTAAGTGAGTTTATTAAGCAAATCTCTAATACCATAGTTATTTTCCTGATTTTCAAAGATTGCTGTCTCATTAATGAGAGTCTTCACTTCTTGAGGGGATATTGCCTTTTTTACCACAAAATAACCATCCTTCTTAAATTCTTTTTTCATTCTGATAAAATTTTCCTTATTACTTTGGTTACTATCCTTTCGCTTATTTAATGCCTCGTGAATTAAATGGCATAAAACTCAATAGGTTATTTTTTGTTTTTCAAGTCAACGCTAATTGTAGGGGCAATCCCACGCGCCAGCCCTTGGTATATTATTATTTGGGAGTTGCCTTAAATTGTTGGCGTTTCGGTTTTTTGACAATCTTGTATAAATAAAATTAGTCAGTTATAGTCGTCAACACGTAAAATAAATTACTTACTTACAAATTACTTTGAGCCGCAAATAAGCGAAAGTACCGCTTTCAGATTTGTCTTTATATCATCAAACACTGTCAAAAATTCGACAGTGAGAAATGGCGAGTTATGTACAGTGGTTAATTCGACTTTGTCAGATTTTATGTAGGGCTCCTTTCGCTAGAGCGAAAGGAGCCCTACAAGTCATTGATTTTATTAAATGTGACCAAGTAGAATTAATTCATCCTTTATTTTTGAGTTTGATCAACCAAAATGCAACACTGAGTCACTGTAGAATCAACCGATTACTGAAAACTACGATATATCCCCAAATAATTCGCAAAATTAAAAACAATATTTGTGATGACGACGGGCAACCGCAAAGGGATTGCCCCTACTAATTACGATAGTTTGACAATGGGAAATGGTGAGATAGCCTTGGGATGTTATAAACGACAAGGAACAACTAGATATGGTGGGATTGTATGGGGGTTACGCACGGTGAGTACCGTGATTGTGGTATTTAAGGAAATAATCAAGAGTAAATCACGGTGCTTTTGAGTGTGACCAGCACTCAAAGCACCTTGCCATAATCAAACTAGGTAGGAGTAGTTATTAATTATAGCTGCCTTATAATAAATGCAACGTCGGTGCCAACCACGATTAGCAAGCAGCTAACCAAGACTAAAAAATAATTAGAATGTTGTATAAATCAATGCTTTAACAAATTTTGAGGAGGACAATATTTGTAAGTCCGTTTTTTTTAGATAGATGAAATAATTGTGAATTAGCAATTGTGACTGAATCAGTTCAAAAACGTTTCGGACGGGGTTGCAAACCCCGTCCAGCAAAAAATAATTAGCAATTGTGACTGAATCAGTTCAAAAAATGTTTCGTATTGCAAACCCCATCAGGCAAAAAAAAACCTGTCAGGTCTTCAATACCTGACAGGTTTTTAGTGGGAAATCTTGCAGTGGGAAATGGTGAGATAGCTTTGGGATGTTATGAACGACAAGGAACAACGAGATATGGTGGGGTTGTATGGTGCAAGGTTACGCATGGTGAGTACCGTGATTGCGGTATTTAAGGAAATAATCAAGAGTAAATCACGGTGCTTTGAGTGTGACCAGCACTCAAAGCACCTTGCCATAATCAAACTAGGTAGGAGTAGTTATTAATAATCATAGCTGCTTAACAAGTAAGCAAAGTCGGTGCCAACCATGATTAGCAAGCAACTAACCTGGACTAAAAAACAATAAAAATGCTTTATAAATTAGTGCTTTAAATTAATTTTTTGAGGACTGTTTGTAAGTTCGTATTTTTTAAGTGTAAATGAATCAGTTCAAAAAACGTTTTGGACGGGGTTGCAAACCCCGTCCAGCAAAAAAACCCGTCAGGCAAAAAAAAACCGGTCAGGTATTGAAAACCTGACATATTTTTAGTGGGAAATCTTGCAGTGGGAAATGGTGAGATAGCTTTGGGATGTTATGAACGACAAGGAACAACGAGATATGGTGGGGTTGTGTGGGGTTGGTGAGTACCGTGATTGCGGTATTTAAGGAAATAATCAAGAGTAAATCACGGTGCTTTGAGTGTGACCAGCACTCAAAGCACCTTGCCATAATCAAACTAGGTAGGAGTAGTTATAATAATCATGGCTGCTTAACAATATGCAACGTCGGTGCCAACCACGATTAGCAAGCAACTAACCGGAACTAAAAAATAATGAAAATGTTGTATAAATCAATGCTTTAACAAATTTTTAGGAGGACAATATTTGTAAGTCCGTTTTTTTAGATAGATGAAGTAATTGTGAATTGTGAATTGTGAATTATGAATGAATCAGTTAAAAACGTTTCGGATGGGGTTGCAAACCCCGTCCAGCAAAAATAATTGTGAATTGTGACTGAATCAGTTCAAAAAATGTTTCGTATTGCAAACCCCATCGAAAAAAACCTGTCAGGTATTGAAGATATGACCGGTTTTTAGTGAAAAATCTTGCAGTGGGAAATGGTGAGATAGCTTTGGGATGTTATGAACGACAAAGAACAACGAGATATGGTGGGGTTGTATGGGGTTGGTGAGTACCATGATTGCGGTATTTAAGGAAATAATCAAGAATAAATCACGGTGCTTCGAGTGTGACCAGCACTCAAAGCACCTTGCCATAATCAAACTAGGTAGGAGTAGTTATAATAATCATAGCTGCTTAACAATCTAGCAACGTCGGTGCCAACCATGATTAGCAAGCAATTAACCTGGACTAAAAAATAATGAAAATGTTGTATAAATCAATCTTTTAAATTAACTTTTGATGACTGTTTGTAAGTTGGTGTTTTTTTAAGTGTCCATGAATCCGTTCAAAAAACGTTTTGGACGGGGTTGCAAACCCCGTCCAGCAAAAAAAATAAACCACAAAATTTAGATGGTATTAAATCCGATTTTTGGCAAAAATCGGATTTCTTTATTTCTAGCAGCCTGTCGGAGAATACAGCTAAGTTATTGTTTTTAACAATTGCTTTAACTAATAATCAATGAGTTAGCGATTAATCCGACAGGCTGCTAGCCTTAGCAAATCGGCTGAAAAATAACCACCCAAATTTTGATAGTATTAAAGAAATCCGATTTTTGGCAAAAATCGGATTTCTTGAGCCGGTGAAAAATGTTAAAAAACTTATTAGTCATTAATCATTAATTTATTTTGTAGATAAAACTCCTCACGGGCGTGACTAAAACGTTGCTCTAAACGCGGTTTTTGCTCGCTGTAAACCGCATCGCTCAAATACCAATGCCGTTCTATATCCTCTACTTCGGCAAGTTTATTCTGTGATTCTTTTTCTCCGTTACTCATAGCTGCCGATAAACGGGCAACTTGATAGGCTAACCGCGCCGGCATCCCTTCGGGAGGAGATTCTACACCGGCCAAAATTTCCATGCGAACACACAGGGTTTCTTTAGCCTTCAAGATTTTTTCGTTCAGTTCCGGCGAACCCCCAGTTGATGCTACAGCTTGTTGAAAACGCTGTTCGATTGCAGCCTCAGTGTCTGGTTTTTCTAAATTAGGAAATTCTGCCCAAGCAGTTTGAATGGCAGCGATACGATCCGAATCATCTGGAATTTGTAGCCGCGCAATCGTCCCGGTTTGTTCAAATTCAGTACAAAAGGCGGCTTTACGTCTGAGTATATCCATTTGCCAACGTCGCTCGGTAGCCAATTGATCCCAACACTGTTTTTCAACCCTTTGACAGGCTCTTTCAAAACGTTCTTCCACTGCCTCAGTGGCTTTCGCTTTCTTTTGTAGGGAAGTTATCTTTTTCCAGTCTTCCTTTTTAATCTTCTTCCATTCTTCCTTGAGTTGTTTCACTTTAGTGGGAGCCACTTTTATTGCCTCAGCATCTAAATCCGTCAACGCCTCAACCTGTTCGCACAAAGCAATTTTCGATTTAATATAGGCTTGGAGTTCCTTTTTGTGCGCGTCTTGTTGTTGTTTACGGTAATTAAATACCATATCACACGCACCCCGAAAATCTTGCCAAAATTCGCGCTCAATACTCCGAGTACCGGATACTGTCACTTGCCATTGCTCTTGCACTTTCTTGACTCCCTCAATGGCTTTATTGATTTCGGTTTCAACGAGTTTAGTATTGGACTGAAGCGCCTCTACAACCTCTTTAAGGTTATGTGCAATTTCTTCTACTTGGATAACTAAATGTAGCCGATAATGACAATTGCGCTGACGTTCCTCATCTAAGTTGGTTTCTAAAACCGTTATGGCAGCTTGATAACGCCGTTGAACAGTCTTTTTTACTCTTCTATCAGTTGCGCCAGTGGATTTCCAACTCTTTTCTATCTCGCGGACAGAACGATAAACTTCCTTCCAATCCGGGTTTTCCCAATCGGTGTTATCAGTAAACGTTTCTAAACGCTCACACAAAGACTGTTTTTCTAAAAAATTTTGTTGCCGTTCGTTGGCTTTGAGATTAAAGAACTCTTTACAAGGTTCATAAGCAATCTGGCAAGCATTATTGAAGCGTTTCCAGATTTCTTGTGAATGTCCTTGAGAGCCTAAGTTTCTCCATGTTGCTTGGGCTTGGCGAATCACTCTCGCGGTTTTTTCGGGATCGTTGTGTTCAGACAAATTTTCCATTTGTAGGCATAAAGATTCCCGATAACGTTGATAGAGGGTTTGACATCTTTTATTAAAGCGTCCCCAGAGTTCTCGTGAATATCCACTGGAACCGAGTCGTTTCCATGCAGTCTGCGCTTTTTCAGTGAGAACAGCGAACTCACTAGGATCATCCGTATTCAACAAATCTTCTAATTGTTGACATAATTTCTCCCGTTCAAGTTTATTCCCCCAACGTTGCCAACCCCGCAATTCGTTAATTTTAGCACTACCGGCTTGTAAACGTTTTTCCAGTGCCTTATTTGGGCTCGTCGATAAAGTCTCAATAGTGTCAAATAATTGACGGGCTTGTTGTTCTAACGGGGCGGCATTTTTCAACTCGCCACGTTCTAAGGCGGCTTCCATGTCTTTCAACAATGGTTTGAGTTCGCGCATTGTTTGGGCAAGCTGCTCTTTTCGTTCTTGGAGGCGCGTTTGAAAAGCCTTCAAGATGTTGTCAAAGCGAGCATTTAACTCATCGAAGAGAGGCAGTGATTTTTCCGGTTGCGATAATTTGTCCCACTGTTCTTGCAGGTTTTTTAATTGTTCTGATTTGATGGCTTTGGCACGGTTCAGTAAGGCATCCGCTTTTCGACATATACTATCCATCTGGTTTGCTATGTCATGATTGGTACACAACTTTTGGTATTGCTTTTGTGTCGTGCTAGATATCAGTTCAAAACGAGCTTGCCATTTTTGTTCTTCTTGGGCATCATCAATCGTTTGGGTTTCACCCCATTGGGTTTGTAAGGTGCTGACGTTTTGTTTAAAAACTTCTTCATCGGAGCCACTGATACGTTGCCGTTTTTTCAAATCAATCAACAAGGCTTCCATTTGCTCACATAATGCTTGTTTAGCAGCACGTAGTGGTTCACGGGCTTGTTCACGCACAATAGCTGCGTCAATAAGACGTTGGAAATTGACACAGACTGTCATAACCGCCTGTTTAGCCTGGCTAAACAGTGTTTGATATGGCGTATCGATATCTGCGATTACGGTTTGCCAGCGTTCTCGTAAACGGTTTAACTCGGTATTTCCTTTGCTCAAGGAATTGGTAGCTTCGATGACATTTTGATGCTCTTGAAAAGATGACATCTCAGAACTTAAGTGGCGTTCTAAAGCCTCTAATTTACCACAAATGTCCTCACATTCGGTACGCACTCGTTTTGGCCGTTCAAGTTGCTCAATCAATTCATCCCGTTTTTCTCGTGCCCGGCGGCTGATTCGCTTGTCGCTACTACGAGTGGCTTTCATCACTCGCTCTAGGGTTGATTTTTGGGTCAATTTTTCGACCGCAAGAAGACGAACTTCATATAAGGGATCATTAATAGCAATATCACCCAACAACCCTTCACGTTCAACCTTTTCAATGGCAGCCTTTCGCAGTTCAACTTCAAATCCATGGACTGCCACATAAGCGAGCCAGTCAGCATTGGTAATTTTGTCAAGCCAAGCCAGACGGTTTTCTAAGGGTTGACCATCGCGACTTTTTTGACCGCAAAGCAATTGTTTGAAACGTTGTTCGGCAAGTTCCCGTAACCCATTGTCTTTGTCATGTTGTGCAATTTGGTCTAAAACGTTTAAGTCATTGATTTTCCTCAATGCTGCTCGTCGCACTTCTGTAGCTTCATCATTGTGTACCACCTCGTTTAAAATCGTGGGGTCATCAATGTTTTCGATTTCTAATTGACGAACACTCGGATTACGGTGTTGCCATTTAGGCTTGATAAAATTTGAAAGAATCATAAATTTATCAGTTATCAGTTATCTGTTATTAGTTATCAGAACCAAGAATTTATACTATTATTTGTTAATTGTGAATTATTAATTGTGAATAAACCAGTCTGATGTGCCTTTGATGGTTTGAAACGATTCTTGAACTATAGATTTTCAGATAAATTAATTTCATTAAAACAGTTTCCAAAACCTCGGAGGTTTGGCCCTAAACATTTTTCTTGTCTATATGATTAAATAGATTACATGAAACTACAATACCTTCGCCAATTTGATATTTGTTTCGTTCATTGCGCGAAGCGGATTTCCCGAAACCCAGTAATATCGGAGTTTCGGGAAATCGTACCTCATTCCCGAAACAACAATTTTTTGACATTGGCGAAGGTATTGAAACTATGATTGGGATAGAAAATAAATCATAGTGTTCAGACAATCAGTTAAATCATAGTTCAAGATTTTTTCGGAGTTTGATTTCGCAAATGTGCAATTGCCCTACAATTTGGGTTAATATTAATGTTTATGTTTGGGGGGACAACATTATAAGTATTTGTTAATTCTCAATTCTTTATTACATTTTAGGAAAATCGTCAAATGAAAATAAAAACCATACTGTACGGTATTGTTATCTTTTCTTCTAGTGTCATTGCCGGGACAATCAACTATGAAGGTTCTTCCACTGTAGGCAAGTTTATCACTGATGCGTCAAAAGTCTATACCGCTTCCACCTTTAATGTTAATACCGTATCAGAAAGTTTAGGTGGTGAGCAATGCACTATCCGTGACAAATGTGATATGGGCGGGGTTGCGCGGGATGTCAACCCAAATTTTTTGGATAAGGGTGTGGTAGCGACATTGATTGGCAAAGATGCTATTGCTGCCATCGTCAATGCTGATAACCCGGTTACGGGGTTAACCAAAAAACAATTGAAAGGGATATTCACTGGTAAAATCAAGAATTGGGCTGAAATGGGTGGCGATGATTTGCCTATCAAAGCGTTGGTAGTAAAAAAGGCCTCTGCAACGCGGAAGGTTTTTGCCAAAGCTATACTTGATGGCGAAAATTATAAAGACGTTAAAGTTATTACGCCAGACGCTAAGATGGTAACCACAGTATCGCGGGACAAAGGAACTATTGGACAAATTAGCTTGGCTTTTCTGATTGACAAAAAGGGTGTAAAGACGCTGAGTGTAGATGGTCAAAAGGCGAGTGTGGATAATTCAAATTATCCTATCACCAGAAATTTACACATTGTCACCAAAGGAACACCACCGGGTGAAATTAAAGCTTTTTTAGATTGGGCTTTATCGCCGGAAGGCCAAAACGTTGTGAAACAACGCTTTGTTACCGTAGTTAAATGATTATGAATTATGAATTATGAATTATGAATGGTGAATTATTGTTGTGGTACCGGGTTGTAAACCCTTTCGTGACGTTTTGATTGCTATAGACGTTCATATAAATAATTTGTTGAAAAACCTCAGAGGTTTCCAAAACCTCTGAGGTTTGGCTCCAATTATTTTTCTGAAAATATATAGACAGGTTGCAAACTTGGGTGTTAAATTTGAAAAGAAAGAACGTAAGCCTAAAAATCGGGGACACAAACCAAATAGCGATCATCCAAATCCGATTTTTTGAAAAAGTCGGATTTCTTTAATAATCATCAAAAAATCATTCACCATTCACCATTCACCATTCACCATTCACCATTATTAAAAATGAGTATTCAACAAAAGTTTTTCATCATCATAAGTTTACTTGTGCTATTCACGGCAACTACAGTTACCGCTTCTTTGTATATGATTTCTAGTAAAACCGCCGATGCCGCAATAATAAGTATTGCCGCAAGACAACAAATGCTAATCATTAAGAGCGAGAATGAAACGCGGGCTATGATAGCTTTGTTGGAAAGTGAATCGTCTACCAACGCACAACAGCAAAAACTTAGGCTCGTTATGACGCTTTTTAATGATAGCCTAATTGCCCTTAAAGATGGCGGTGTCACTGAGGATAGTAGTGGAGCAAATCTAAAATTGCCGGGCAGTATTGAGCCAGCAAAAACACAATTGGCAATGGTGCAAAGATTATGGAAACCGGCACAAGAGGCTCTTAATATTATTCTTGAGCCGCAAGTGAATGTTACTTCAGACATATTTTACGATGCTATCAGTACACTTGATAAATCTTGGCAGCCTATATTTGCTCAATCGGTTAAGGCAGTTATTTTGTTAGAAAAAGCTTCTGACAAAAAAGTAACTAATCTCAAAATATTTCTATTTTGGGCACTGATACTGACTTTTATGGTTGCCATTTTTTCCTTAGTTTTTGGCAAGAAACACATCATCACGCCAATCAAATTGATGTTGAAAGTTGCTAAAGGATTGCGTGGCAATGATTGTGATATTAGCCGTAATTTGCCAGATTTAGGTAATGATGAGATTGGGCAAATTGCTAAAGCTATTAATGATATGTGTGACGGTATACATAAAACTTATGATTCTATGCGAGCCCGTCGTGATGAAGCTTTGCGTATCAATCAAGCTTTAGATAACGTTACTACCAGTGTGTTAATTGCTGATAATAAATATAAAATTATTTATATGAATGATGCCGCTCTGCAATTGTTTCGCCAAGCCGAGACGCGGCTACTGCAAATATTACCAAATTTTGAAACTAACAATTTAATAGGTAATCCCATTTATATATTTGATACCCACCAACGTGAATTGTTAGAACAACTTACTACTACCCATCGCACTCATATCTTAACAGATAACCTTTATATAGATGTGAGTATTAATCCAGTGATAGATGCTGCCGGCAAACGCAATGGTTGGGTGACAGAATTTCATGATCGTACCACCGAAATTGCGACAGAGCGTGAAATGAATACTGTTATGTCAGCGGCTGCCCAAGGAGATTTTAATCAACACCTTAACCTCACTGATAAAACCGGTTTTTTCAAAACCTTTAGTAAAATGACCAATCAAATGTTGATGTTTAATTGTCAGATATTTGATGAACTCCAACAAATCTTTGCTGCAGTGGCAGGTGGTGATTTAACTAAAACGATAACGAATAATTATGCTGGCTCGTTAGAACAACTGAAAAAAGAATTTAATTCTACGGTGAACCAACTCACACGGATGATGAGTACGATTAAAAAGACAGCGACAGCGATAAATAGTGCCGCCGTTGAAATTTCCGAAGGTAGTTTGAGTTTAAGCCAACGTACTGAACAACAAGCCGCCGCTTTAGAGGAGACGGCAGCAAGCATGAAAGAAATGACTGACACAGTGCAACAGAATGCTGAACATGCCAATGAAGCCTCAAAACTTGCTATCCATGCTAAACAAAGTGCCAAACAAGGGAGCGCAGTAGTGTGGGCGGCAGTAGATGCCATGACTGAAATCAATCAGAGTGGGCAAAAAATACATGATATTATTGACGTAGTTGACGAAATTGCTTTTCAAACCAGGTTGTTAGCGTTAAATGCCGCAGTAGAGGCAGCGCGTGCCGGGGAACACGGGCGTGGTTTTGCCGTGGTTGCTACCGAAGTGCGTAATCTTGCTCAACAAAGTGCGGCGGCGGCTAAGGAAATTAAGGGCTTAATCCAAAATAGTACCGATAAAATTGAAGAAGGCACTTGCTTAGTCAATCAATCTGGCAATAGTTTGGAAGAAATTGTGGGTATGGTAAAAAGAGTCAGTGATATTGTTTCTGAAATTGCGGCAGCTAGTCTGGAACAAGCAACCGGTATTACACAAGTGAATAAAGCCTTATCGCAAATGGACAATATGACACAGCAAAATGCGATTTTAGCTGAACAATCAGCCGAAGCCAGCCAATCTATGAGCCAGATGGCTCAAAACCTCGAAAATAATGTATCGTTTTTCAAAACTGGCATGTAGGGCACCCGTTTGGTTCACTGCCATTAAGTTAAGGAGTTATAGATTTATTATCAATAAGATATATTGTAGGTTGGGTTAGATTTTTTGGCACCGCCAAAAAACGTAACCCAACCGACTTCCCCCAATTTACAGTTGATTGTCGGGTTACGTTATATCGCGACGCTCTATAAGCTAACCCGACCTACAGTATAACATTTTGATTAACCAAATTATTTTCTTAACTTAATGGCAGTGACCCGTTTGGTTGCCCAACAATTTACATTTTGCCTCAAAGAAATTTTTTAAAAAATCGGATTTCTTTGGTAAGGAATTTACCATAAAAAAAATGGGTTGGGCAGAGCAATATTTGGTTGCCCCCAAAATACCCATTAGGGAACAACAACCATTTTTGGTGGATTTGAAGATAGAAATTCCACTCGTGCCGCCATAGCCGGATTAACATATACTGTACCGGCGGAATCCACTAACATCACATATTTAATTCCCATTTGGCGTGCAATTCGTTGCCAGTCTCGTAAACCCGCCACCGTCAAAGCAGTTGAGGCAGCATCGGCAAGGGCACCACTACGATCAATTACTGTTACTGAGCTCAAACCCGGTGCCGGCATCCCATTACGCGGATCAATAATGTGTGAATAACGTACCCCTTGATATTCCCGATAACGTTCATAATTACCGGAAGTTATGATACTTTCTTCACCGCTCACAGTTATGGCAGCCAATACGCCAGTACCACTTGGATGGCGAATGCCAATTAACCAAGGCTTATTCCCCTTTTTACCAATTACTTTTAAATTACCCCCGGCATTAATAATGGCATTTTGAATCCCATATTGACGTAACTTTTCAATGGTTAAGTCGATAGCATAACCTTTGGCAAACGCCCCAAAATCCAATTGCACCGCTTTATTGTGTGATAGAATGTGTTCCTTTTCAATCTCAATATCGTTCATGCCGGGTTTTAGTGCGACTAATTCCGCAATTTTTGCCGACGACGGCGGCTCCTGATTGTCGGATTCTAAACCATCATTATGAAATCCCCATAAATTTATCAACTGTCCAATTGCTGGGTTAAATAAGCCATCACTTTTATTATAAAAAGATTTTGCTTTTTTCAATAAAGGCAATAGTGATTTGTCTGTTATTGTCCACGTTTGCCCGGCAGCAATGGTTTGATTTAAGTCAGTCAAAGGGCTAGGATTCCAAGCGTGCCAATTATGGTGCATGGTTTGAAAATCAACCGCGATGGCATTAACCGCTTTACTTGCTTGAGACGAAGGTACCCCCCAAATACTTACCCCTACTAGAGTACCAAAAACATAAAATTGCTGTTGATATAGTTGATTACCACAACCGCTGAAAAATAATAATGCTAATAAAATCAAGGTGTAAGTACGTGTTTGCATTTTTCAGATGCTGGATGAGTTGTTGAAATAATCCGGTATTTTAATCTAATTTAGTACAACGAATATCGAAATAAACGAATTTTAAAACCAATTTTCTAATACTTAGTACAACGAATATCGAAATAAACGAATTTTAAAACCGATTTTCTAATACTTAGTACAACGAATTCAGAAATAAACGAATTTTAAAACCCCTTTTCTAATGCTTAGGAATGGACACGAAATAAGTCCCCATTTTGTTTCGGGAATGGAGCGGAGCGGATTTCCCGAAACAACTCAAAACCGGGAAATTATTTCATGAGCATTCCTTAGTATAACGAATATCGATCTAAACGAATTTTAACCCCCCTTTAAATAACAACAATTTACCCATAATTTAATTCGTTGATTTCTCAATTCGTTGTACTAAATATTTAATTCGTTGATTTCTCAATTCGTTGTACTAAATATTTTTAATTCGTTGATTCCTCAATTCGTTGTGCTGTTGATTTCTCAATCCGTTGTAATAAATAAATTCGTTGATTTCTCAATTCGTTGTACTAAATATTTTTAATTCGTTGATTTCTCAATTCGTTGTACTAAATTTACAAAAAAGGAAACACTGTGAGTGAATTTGAAGGCCAAATCTGGGCTGCTCAAAATAATGATGAAATTAATTTCGTTTGTACCAATAAACAAGTTAAACATAAAATTCAAGTCATTAACGATAAAGGACACGAACAGCGGATAGCCGCTGATAAATTGCTCTGGCAACATCCAAGCATGGCGGCGGGATTAGAGGATTGGCAATCCAAATTGACGCAAATTCAAGCTACGGTAAACTCGCTGCATAACGATATTGATGTTCCGTTGTTATGGGAAAGTGCATTGGAGTTAGAAATCTCCGCAACTTATGATTTAGCAGATTTATATTTTGGTTGCGAGATTACCCCCGAACACTTAACCGCAATCTGGCGTGCTATTGCCGAGGATCGTCTGCATTTTAAACGGCGGTGCCAAGATTGGGAACCACGTACTGCGGCACAAATTGAAGATTTAAAAACGCAACGTGAGCGTGAACATGCACGGATTACCGCCCAAATATTAGCAAAAGATTGGTTACAAAAAATAGCTAAAATGCCGGTGCCCATTTATCCAAATTTATCGCTGGATCAGGGTGATACTTTTCATGTGGTAGAAGTGCCGGACGAAATTGTACCTTTTATGGAACGTCTGGAAGCTTGGTTGCGTGGCGATACTGATCGGGATGTGGATGAATTGGCTAATCGCACCGGGGCAGCAGTGAAACTAAATCCCCGCGAATTAGTTTTTGAAATCTTACAAAAAACCGGGCGTTTGCCCATAGACGCTGATCGTGACGTGATTGTGGGTGGATTAAAACCAGAATTTTCCGCTGCCATCTCTGAAACCGCCCAAGCAATGCAATCTTGGCAACCCGCTGCAACCCAGACTGTTACAGAATTATTATTTAGTATTGATGATGAGGAAACCCGCGAAGTTGATGACGCACTAGCGATTGAACGCGAAGGTTTACTCTGGAAAATTACAGTTGCGATTGCCGATCCAGCCAGTGTTATACATCGTGGCGATATTTTCGACCAAGAAGCCATGCGGCGTGGCACTACCGTCTACTTGCCAACCCAAACCGTGCTTATGCTCCCCCCACGAATTTCTTGTGATATTGCCAGTTTAACCGCCGGGGAAGTACGCCCATCTTTGGTGACACGAGCTTGGTTAAACGAACATGGAGAACTTACGAAAAGCACTATCAACCGAGAGCCGATACGAGTATTAAGACGTTTAAATTATACTGAAGCCGATAAATTAATTGCCCAAGAACAAGATGATACTGGTCGGCATTTGCGTAATTTATTAACCTGTGCCAAACATTTACATGCCCAGCGTCGCGCCGAAGGCGCAATCACCTTGCAACGTCCGGAATACAAAATCAACATTAATGATGGCATTATTGCCGTCACCATGATAGAAAAAGATTCCCCCAGTCGCATGTTGATAGCAGAAATGATGGTTTTAGCGAATCATCTCGCCGCCAAATATGCCCACCGTAATCAAGTGCCAATAATTTATCGGATTCAAGATCGTCCACTTGAGCCAATTACTGAAGAAATGACTAACAATCCAATCGGTTTTCATAGAGTGCGAAAACTCTTAGGCCGTTCCTCATTATCCCTCCAACCGAGTGGACATAGTGGTTTAGGTTTATCCATGTATACCCAATTGACTTCACCGCT
>Ga0233403_10000545_pt1 | contig 17825 bp, 9 predicted proteins | sample Na_oxic_1_MG_FD_179866 | JGI IMG/M metagenome (GOLD analysis project Ga0233403, IMG submission 179866) | Seawater microbial communities from Saanich Inlet, British Columbia, Canada - Na_oxic_1_MG | ecosystem: Environmental > Aquatic > Marine > Inlet | place: Canada: British Columbia | collected...
TTGAAAAAGGGCAAGAAAAAGTCACGACAACAGTGCAGGGAGAACCGCAACCCGCTGCCGCTGCCGCTTAACTGAGTAAATGGCAACGATTGGCATAAACCAATTGTGTGGTGTTAACCGGGGCAATCACAAGGGATTGCCCCTACACAATCGTAGAATCAACCCGTTCCAAATTTTGGTGTGTCGTGTTATTTAACCGGGGCAACCACAATGGATTGCCCCTACAAAGCCTAAACATGTAGAGGAAATCGTTAAATGGGAAAAGTACTCAAAGCAGATAAAAAATATACTTTCTCAGATTATTTTGATTTGAATAATCCAACCAGAGAAATCATCCAAGAATTTGGATACCAATATCATTTTGAAGAATTGATATTACCCAAAACGTCAAAGACAATTAATGATATTGAAAAATTAAGGCAAACTTATATTAACAAATTACCCCTTATTTCATTAACGTCAGAGGCGGCAAAACGAGAATTTTATATTGCACCATTACTGCTTGAATTGCTTGACTATATTCGCGCTGAAATTGATGTAGAGTATCCGTTAGATGCTGGCGAAAATTTAAGCGGTACGCTTGATTATTTGATTAAATTTAAAAACAATCTCATCATTATTGAAGCTAAAAAGGGAGATTTAGAAAAAGGATTTAATCAACTTGCTGTAGAATTGATAGCCTTAGATCATTTAATAGAAAGTCAACAAGAAACAGTGTATGGCGCTGTCACCTTAGGTGATGTTTGGCGATTTGGTGTACTAGACAGGCAAAAGAAATTACTCAAAAAGGATATGAATGTTTACAGCATATTCTCTGATTTAGAAAATTTAATGCTTATATTGATTGGTATTTTGGAAATCTAATGACTTATAACTACAAGGATTATTTATAAGAAAGGATTAGATTGTGCTAAGCTTGAATTCATTGATTATAACTAGACTTATCCGCATCGAATGAATTAAATAATCCTTGTAGTTATATGGATTAGATTGTGCCAAGCTTGAACTCATTGATTATAACATTGTTAAGTATCTATCCTTTATTATAAATAATCCTTGTAGTTATATATCCTTGTAGTTATATTGCTTGTCGAGTACCTATCCTTTATTATAAATAATCCTTGTAGTTATTATTAATTAAAGGCGCAATCCAAAATTCGTTTATCCTAGTAATTAGCTACGCTGAACTTCGTTTCGTTGTACTCTAACTCTAACTCTAACCAAAGGAAACATCCTATGAAATTGAAAATCAAGAAAGACAGTAAGAAGAAGGTTATGCCCAAAACCCGTAACCCCAAAACCCCCTTGAAGGTGAAAACCAATCTCAAATCGGGTAGTTGGGACTGGCTTTGGAAATGGCCCGAACCTGAAGAATAGAAAGGCTGATTGACAATAAGGGCGAACACGTAGGTTCGCCCCTACAATGCTGTAGGGCGAATCGACAGGTTCGCCCTCTTTTGAAAATGTGAATAATATGATGCTGGCAAGATTGCTAGTACGTTTCTATGATGACAAACCGCAATCTCAATATTCATTCACTCGCTTGGCCTGTTTCAAGGCTAGGCGAGGCACTTGAAATTCTCGCCCAAAAAACGGGCTTCTCATCAAACCCACCCGAATTACCGCTTCCCCCTAAACACTTTGAGCAAGCTGATAATCAAGCTATTGGGCAATGGCTTGAAAGAGCTGCCACCCGATTAGGCCTTGAAACCGAAGCCGTTGAATCACCTTATACTGAAGTTGAACAAATGGTGCAGCGTGCGGGCCCGGCCTTATTGCGTTTACCCGGTTTTGAATCGCCTCATTTTTTAGTTCTGCTCAAAGGGGGATGGTGGAAACTGTCGTTAATTGCTCCTGATTTATCCGTTTGCCGTGTTCCACCAAAACCCATTCGAGATGCCTTAACCGATGAAATCGAAGCCCCTTTAGCCACACCCATTAACCAATTGCTCAGCGACGCCGGTGTGCCACAAGAGCGTCGTGCCCGTGCGAAAACGGCGATTATGCGTGAACAATTGAGCAGCGTTCAAATAAAGGGATGTTGGTTATTACGCCTGTCACCAGCCATCAGTTTTTGGCAACAGATGCGCCAAGCTCGCTTACCTCGCTATACCTTAGGCATTATCATTTTGCATTTGATTCTTTCAGGATTCAATGGTGTCAGTTCGTGGGTAATGGTTCATGCTTCACTCCAAGGAGAATTTGATCGGGTTTGGCTTTTGGCTTGGGGCTTAATTTTATTCACAACGATTCCCTTTCAAATCGGCATGGTTTGGACGCAGAGTTTGCTCACCATTGGCATGGGCAGCCTGTTTAAACAGCGATTGTTGTACGGCACTTTGCAATTGAAGCCTGAAGAAATTTCGCATCAAGGTATTGGCCAATTCTTAGGGCGCGTCATGGAATCAGAAGCGGTAGAATCGCTCTTCCTGAGCGGCGGCTTTGGTGCACTGATCGCACTGATTGAACTCGTCATGGCCCTGGTTGTGTTAACAGTAGGTACAGGCGGTTGGTTACATGCTGTTTTGCTACTACTCTGGATAATCTTAGCCCTCTTAATGATTTGGCGCTATTTCAAATTAAGTCGCGATTGGCTAATACATTACCGAAGCATGACGAATGATTTGGTCGAACGCATGGTAGGGCATCGCACACGCCTAGCTCAAGAAGATCATCAACACTGGCACGATGAAGAAGATCAGATGGTTGCCCGTTATCTCATGCTTTCTGAAAAGCAAGATAAAGTCGGGATGCAAATACAGGCATTGATCAATCGAGGTTGGTTACTGGTCGGTATAGCGGGTTTAGCTTACTCATTTATTCTCAATCCCAGTTCGCCAGAACAATTAGCCGTCAGCTTAGCGGGCATTATGCTGGCATCTAAAGCATTGAGCAGTATCGTCGGCGGGTTACAAAGTGTGATTAATCTCATGAATGCATGGGGAGAAGTGTCACCGCTTTTTCATGCTGCCAGTCGCGGCAAAGACACCTCTACCTCAGTCATGTTACCTGAAACAAATAACCCAGATGAAACGGCTTCTAGCCCGCAATCAAAAGACGTTTATCAACAACCGATTATAGCAGCGCGTGATTTGTATTTTCGTTATCGTGAATATGGTCAACCGATTCTACGCGGGTGCAGTCTACAAATTAACAAAGGTGATCGTATACTATTAGAAGGCCCATCAGGTGGAGGCAAATCCACTTTAGCGGCCATTTTGGTTGGCTTACGTTCTCCAGAATCAGGGCTACTGTTATTACATGGCCTAGATCAACATACTTTAGGGCCTGATGAATGGCGACGAAGAGTGGTTTCAGCCCCTCAATTCCATGAAAACCATGTCCTAACCGAAACGTTTTCTTTTAACTTATTGATGGGAAGACAATGGCCTCCTTCACCTGAAGATATGGAAGAAGCAGAGAAAATTTGTCGAGAATTAGGACTAGGCGAATTGCTTGATCGCATGCCCGCAGGATTCCAACAAATGGTTGGCGAAAGTGGATGGCAACTGTCTCACGGAGAACGCAGTCGCCTATTTATGGCCCGCGCCCTATTACAAAACGCAGATATGATCGTACTGGATGAAAGTTTTGCAGCCCTTGATCCCGAAAATCTACAACGGGCTTTACAGTGTGTTCTCAATAGGGCCCCCACATTGCTAGTCATTGCACATCCGTGATCATCTGTAGGGTGGGGTAACGTGTTTTTGTTGCCCACCATTCACTTTTTTCTATTATTATCAATTAATTATCATTTGTAGGGGGCCGGTAACGTGTTTTTGTTGCTGTAGACGAAGATGGTGGGCAACAAAAAGACGTTACCCACCCTACAACAGAACGTTTTGAGACGAAGATGGTGGGCAACAAAAAGACGTTACCCACCCTACAACAGAACGTTTTGAGACGAAGATGGTGGGCAACAAAAAGACGTTACCCACCCTACAACAGCCCACCATTCCCCTAGGGCACCTTAACGTCTTCCTCAGAAGGCGGGATTTTATCCGACTCTAATAATCGCGGCAACGGTAAAATCAGAGGCGCATTATTGGGTAATAGCATCGCCTTGAGATTAGGTGACAGTTTATCAATGTAATTATAAGTCAAAATATCAGGGCTGTTTTCAACCACTTCCTCAATTAAGCGTAATGCTTTCGCTTCGGCTTTCGCCTTGATAAGACGCGCTTGTGCTTCCGCTTTCGCCTTGATAAGAATCGCTGCTGCTTCCGCTTCCGCCCTAATCTTGATTCGCGCCGCCTCACCTTTGGCTAAATTTTCGATTTGTTTAGCCTCATAGTCTTTCTGTACAATACCCTGTTCAGCCATTTGCTTTTTTTCGACTGATTCGGCATAGGCCGCTGTAAAGGCTATATTACGCAGAAAAAACTTTTGAAAGATGATACCGCTGTTTTTAGTCGCGTTAATCAAGGTTTGCTCAAGACCGACTTTAATTTCTCCTCTTTTATCACTATTCACCTCACCAACCGTATATTGAGAGATATAAGTTCTCGCAGTCGCCCTGATCAACGGACGAATAAAGTCCTCAATATAACGATCCTGCCAATTAATATGCAGTTTAATAACGTTTTCAGGATCAACAACAAAAACGAATGAACAGTCCATGATCACCTCCTGTCCATCAGCGGTTCTAGTGATGATAGAATCATCTCCTAATTTTTCACCTTCCATGGGTCTACTCGACATGGTATAGGTTTGCCAATAAATCGGATAGATAACAACGGTCTCAAGCAAAGGCACAATCGCGTGCAATCCGGCATGAAAGGGTTCTTTCCGAACACCCTTTTCCGATATCATTGAAACCACGACACCGACTTCTTGAGGGTAAATAAAAACGAGGCTTACTTTTAGAATACTTAAGCCGAAAACCAGCAAAAAGGGCAATAAGATTTTGACGGATAATAATCTTTTAATGGCAATCCAAATACCATGTTGCCACGCTGTACGTACAAAATCGTAGAGAGTCGCGACAATAAAAAAGAACCAAATCCAAGGAATCAGAAAATCAAGTATTGTATGAACCATATCAGTTATCAGTTATCAGTTATCAGTTATCAGTTATCAGTTATCAGTTATCAGTGAACCGTTATCAATTTTTGATCTTTCATTAGATATTCAACTTAATTTAATTATTGAGGGAATTGATCTAAAACCAATCTCACGCTTTTCGCTGTGGCGCTTCGGTACTTTATCCTTTGCCTGGGTGTGATTAAAACTGCATGGCCTGGAACCCCCAGGTTCCACCTAGGGCTATGATCTCGCTACGCTCGGAACGAAGTTTCACATTCAACCCCTTCGGTGCCTTAGCTTTTTAAGTTTTTATCTTTTAAGAATAAAAAAACCATGTACTTTTAATCGCACCCCCTTTGCCTAGAAAGCTGTTTAATCAGTATGCTATCATGATAACTGATAACTGATAACTGATAACTGATAACTGTTCACTCATCTCCCAGTATGCGTTTTGCTTCGGCTTCGGCTTTCGCCTTGATAATAATCGCTTGTGCTTCGGCTTCTGCCTGTGCTTTTGCAGTTTGCTGTTTTTTCTGTGCTGCTATGTATTCAGATGAAAAGGCAATATTACGCAAGAAAAACTGTTCAAATACCAAGCCATTTTGGGTGATCACTTTTTCCAAGTGTCTTTTGAAATTATTTTCAAGCGTTCGCCGTTTGTTACTGTTGACGGCCTCAAGCGTATATTGTGAAACATCGGTTCGGATCATAGAGCGTAGGATCGGACGAATAAACACGTCAACGTAGCGATCTTGCCATATTTTATGTAATTCAATCACCTTATCGGGATCAATCCTAAAAGTGAGAGAACAATCAATATGAACCTCTTTTCCATCTCTAGTTCGTGCTGTGATTGAGTCATCACCTACTTTTGCCCCTTCCAACGTCTTGCTTGACATGGTATAACTTTGTACGCCAATGGGATAAACTAGCACAGTTTCAAACAAAGGCACAATCCAATGTCTACCGGCTCGAATGGGTTTTTTTCGCACCCCCCCTTCTGAAAAAAACGAAATCACGACACCCACTTTATCTGGCTTAATCAAAATCAAACTGGCATTAACAATGCTCAAGCCTCCCATTACCAGCAAACCAGGCAAGAACACAAGATAGACAAATTTTTTAGGTGTCAACCAGCCAAATCGCAAGAACGCACTCACAAAAGAGTAGAGACTTATCAGGATAAAACAAAACCACATCCAAAAAAGAAGCGGATCAAGTATATTCTCAGTCATATTCAGTTATCAGTTATCAGTTATCAGTTATCAGTTATTTTTTAAAAAAAGAGCATCAAGATAAGGATATTAGCCACGGAATGACACAGAAAGCACGGAAGATTTCAGTGTTTTTCCGTGTTTTTCCGTGGCAAAATCTACCCGAACCAAGTATTTTAACCTGATCAATTTATAATTGTGAACAGGATTCTAATCAAAAAAATCAGTGTTAATCAGCTTAATCAGTTAAATCCGCGTTCTATCCATGCTCAGTAAAAATTAATAGTCACTGATAACTGATAACTGATAACTGATAACTGATAACTGAGAATTGTAGAGAATGAAAAATGAAAAATGAAGAATTAATTAAACAACGTTTTAAACAAGTCATGCCTCAGCTTGAGTTTTGTTCGCTACGCTATGTCGAAGAACGTTCAGAAGCACTCCAAGTGCGACAAAACATTGCACAGCCCCCTAGCTCTAAATACGATAGGGGCCTAATGATAACCGTGATTGAACACGGCGGTTTGGGTTACGCAGCGACCAGTGATTTTAGCGTAGAGGGCCTACGTTCAGCCATTTCACGGGCAAAACGATGGGCCGAGTCTAGCCGAGAAAAGATGATAACCGATTTTTCCAAAATCAAAATGCCACACGCGCAGGGTGAATACGCTTCTGTGGTGGCAAAACCATGGGATAGTGTCTCTTTCAGCGACAAACTGGATTTATTACACCGTGAATCGGCACAATGTCAACTCAATGACAAAATCGTTGATTGGCAAGCTTCGCTGGAATCAGTACAAACCGAGCAACTCTATTTAACCAATCAAGGTGGTGAGATCAAACAATCTCATGACTATCTAATGCCCAGTGTGGGCGTCACCGCTAATCAAGGTGTTGAAACGCAATATCGCTCTTTCGGCGATTTAGGTTATGGGTGGCAGGGCGGTTTAGAAATTTTGGAACAAACCGATTTTGTCGGTAAAGGGCACAAAGTGGCTGAAGAAGCTTTGCAATTGTTAGCGGCACCTGATTGCCCTGTTCAAAAAATGGATTTAATGTTGGCCCCCGATCAAATGATGCTGCAAATCCATGAATCTATTGGACATCCCATAGAATTGGATAGAATTTTAGGCGATGAACGCAATTATGCCGGCACCAGTTTTGTCACATTGGATATGTTTGGCCATTATCAATATGGCTCGCCATTGCTGAATGTTACATTTGATCCCACGATTTCGACAGAATTAGCCAGTTATGGTTTTGATGATGAAGGCTTGCCCGCTGAAAAAACCTATCTCATTCGTCATGGTATTTTGAAAAGGCCATTAGGGGGCATCGTGTCACAAGCGCGTGCAGGGTTAGCGGGTGTCGCGAATGCCAGGGCAAGTAGCTGGAATCGGCCCCCAATTGATCGCATAGCCAATCTCAATGTGGAACCTGGTGAAAGCCGTTTTGAGGAAATGATTCGCTCAATTGAGCGCGGGATTTTGATGAAAACCAATTTATCTTGGTCGATTGATGATTCGCGCAACAAATTCCAATTTGGTTGTGAATGGGGCCAATTGATTGAAAATGGAGAATTAACCCAAGTGGTGAAAAACCCGAATTACCGAGGCATTTCGGCCACCTTTTGGCGCAATCTGAAACAAGTGGGCAATGCCGATACGCTTGAAGTGTTTGGTTTGCTAACGTGTGGTAAGGGGGAACCGAATCAGGCGATACGAGTAGGCCATGCATCGCCCACTTGTGTTTTTAGCAATGTTGATGTGTTTGGAGGCGTTTAATGCAAGATTATTTTTATGCACTGGCTGATTTTATCGATCAGCAATTACAAAACGATGAAATTTATTTATGCGAATTGATTGCAGAGCAATCTGATTTTATTCGCTTTAACAAGGGCAAAGTCCGTCAACCGAGCAGTGTTGAACAGCGTTATCTTGAAATCAATTTGATCAAAGGCCAACGTCATACCCGTGGACAATTGGCACTCAGCGGCAATACCAGTAGCGATTATGAGCAAGTAAAGCATTTGCTATCAACATTACGCGATCAACTGCGAGACATTCCTGACGATCCTTATTTACTTTATGCGACAGAGGTACAGTCTACGGAGTCGATTGGCCTGAACGAATTACCGGAACCTGAAGACGCTTTGACAATCACGGAAGCCATTCAAGGCCATGATTTTGTAGGCATTTATGCCGCTGGCGGCATGTTTACCGGTTTTGCCAATTCATTGGGGCAACGCAACTGGCACAGTCATCACAGCTTCAATTTAGACTGGAGTTTTTACCACGATCAAGATAAGGCCGTTAAATCAGCTTATGCCGGATTTGCATGGGAACAGGCCACTTTTGAAGAACGCCTCATGCAATCATTGGCCCAATTAAAGTTGATGAAACAAAGCCCTCGCACGATTGAACCGGGCCAATATCGGGTTTATCTGGCCCCTACTGCCCTATATAACATTCTCAACCTGCTCGGTTGGGGCGGATTTGGACTGAAAGCGCAACGCACCAAAGACAGTCCATTATTGCGAATGCTTGAAGAACCAGCACAACATTTACACCTCAACATCAATCTGATTGAAAACACCGCAAAAGGCTTAACCCCAGCGTTTCAATCTGAAGGCTTTATCAAGCCCGCACAAGTGCCGTTGATCGCCGAAGGCGTTTATCAATCAGCCCTGATTTCTCCGCGTTCCGCAAAAGAATATCAAGTGGAAACAAACGGCGCGAATGAAGAAGAAAGCCCAAACTCGCTAGACTTAGCCGCCGGCGATTTGCAACAAGCTCAGGTTTTAAAAGCCCTAGGCACCGGTGTTTATATCAATAACCTGTGGTATTTGAACTATTCAGATCGCGCCGCTTGTCGGATAACAGGCATGACACGTTTTGCCAGCTTCTGGGTAGAAAACGGCGAGATCAAGGCCCCTTTGAATGTCATGCGATTTGATGAAACGCTTTACAACATGTTAGGAGAAAAGCAGATCGCATTAACGGCCGAAAGAGCATTTATCATGGCAACAGATACTTATGAAATCAGATCAACCGACAGTATGCGGTTACCGGGCGCATTAATAGACGGGTTTACTTTTACCTTGTAGGGTGGGTAAACGGGCACCAAGAGCGTGAAATATTAAACCTGACAGGTTTTAAAAACCTGTCAGGTTTGGTTGACTTTAGCGTGAAATAAAGTTTTGCGCGCAAAACTATTGCGTGAAAAGTGATTTTTTCTTTTGATAAATCGGCACAGGGCTTATTAGAATGGAATTAGTTCAAAGGAGTTGAGGAATTCATGGTTTCAGAAGTTCATGCTTTCTGGAGTTATATATTGCACGCGGGCACAATTTTAACTTTTAGTTTCCACAAGCATTATGTGCAAAATCGATCATAAAAATATTAAAACGCACAACCCCGAAGGGGTTGAATGTGAATAGCCCCAGGTGGCAACCTGGGGTTGCCAAAAAATAAAGGTTAAGTTTATTCCCGCGCCGAGTATATTTGAGTGATTCTAAAATATTTCATAATGACAAGATCGAATAGAGAGCCTCTTGCAAAACTCTGTGCATAAACGAGAAATCAATATACTCTCCAAAAGAACGCCCATCATGTTATACTTATTTTAAAATAGAGTGCCAATAACAATCTGAAATTGAACTAAAAATGGATACCAATCAATCTGAAATTGAAGAAATAACTTCAAATATAGTCAAGCCCTTTAATCCTAAGAAAATTGATATCCAAACTAAACAGATGATATTGGAAGCCATTTTTCGCCGGCTTAGGTATGACGAAATAGATTTATTGACGGGTTTTCAGCGAAAGGCTGGTTTATGGGATGAAACTCAGCAAAGCCGATTGATTGAATCTATTCTCATTCGATTTCCTTTGCCGGCTTTTTATTTTGATGGCAGCGATGATAATAAATGGCTAGTGGTTGATGGATTACAAAGGCTCAGCACTTTCAAAAATTTTGTTGTTGAAAAAAAACTTCGCCTCCAAAACTTAGAATATTTAACGCAATTTAATGACAAAACCTTTGATGAACTCCCCCGTGATTTGCAAAGGCGCATTGAAGAACATGAAATTATTGTCTATATTATCAACCCGGGCACCCCAATTGATGTTAAATACAATATTTTTAAACGAATTAATACCAGCGGATTAGTGCTAAAACCTGCTGAAATACGACATGCCTTAAATCAAGGCAAAGCAGCGGATTTTATTAGAGAATTGTCACAATTAGAGGTATTTAAAGAGGCCACAAGCCATTCTATTCCAACGGAACGCATGTTGGATCGAGATTATGTCACGCGGTTTGTTGCCTTTTACTTGCATCCCACCACGGAATACCAAGGCGATTTTGAACAGTATCTCAATACGGCTATGTATGCGATCAACAGCCTGAATCAAGAAAAACGAGATGAAATGACAACAAATTTTATTTCTGCCATGAAAACAGCCACCCAAATTTTTGGCAACGATGCTTTTAGAAAACGATATCACGCAGAAGATAAAAAAAGACGTTTAAATAAGGCACTTTTTGAAGTGTGGGCCGTATTACTTTCAAAATTAACGCCTGAACAACAGCAAACACTTATTCATCATGCCGAACAGGTTAAGCAAGATTTTATGGCATTATTGAAGTCTAATGCAGAATTTAAAAAATCCATTGGTGGGGCTGCTGGGAACAAAAAAAGCGTTAGGGTTCGTTTTTCTAAAATCAATGCACTCATCGAAAAGGTATTGAATCATGATTAGTTTTATCCATATTAAAAATTTTGTAGGGCTCCCTACGTGTTTTTGTTGTCCACCTGCCGTGCGTCTCTCAGCACACCGAAGTTTCATGCGAGTTTTATGTCGAATGCAATTGGTTTCGCTTTCGCGATTGAAATCGATCTAAACGCTTTCGAGCTAAAGACGCTTTCGAGCTAAAGATGCTGTCAAGATAAATCGAAGCATCTCTTGCGTCTCTTGCGTCTCTTGCGTCTCTTGCGTTAATAAATAATAATCAAGGATCGTTATGCCTTATTCGTTTATCGGCCCATCATTCGCTGTACTCCATTTCCTCAAGCAAACGGGCATAATTTTCTGAGACAATACAGATATCAGGATGATCAGATTTAAAGAACTTGTTCATAATCTTCAAAGCGCGTTCGTATAATGGCTTGGCTTGCTCATGCGCGCCTTGGGCATGATATAACTCAGCGAGATTGTTGAGGCTGGCTGCCACAAGAAGATGCTCTTTGCCATGAGCTTTTTCCAAAATGGCCAAGGTTCGCTCAAATAATAGCAAAGCTTGTTCATACGCGCCTTGGGCTTCATACAACAAAGCGAGATTGTTGAGGCTGGTTGCCACCGAGGGATGTTCCTTGCCGAAGATTTTCTCCCAAATAGCTAAGGCTCGCTCAGATAACGGCAAAGCTTGCTCATACGCACCTTGGACACGATATAACTCAGCAAGATTGTTGAGGCTCGTTGCAACAAAGGGATGTTCTTTGTCATAAAATTTTTCCAAAATGACCAAGGCTCGCTCATATAAGGGTTTGGCTTGGGCGTACTCTGCCTTGTGAAACAGATAAGTAGCCATTTCCTGCAGTAAAGGAATCGTTTTCGCAAATTCTAAAGAACGTTCTTTAATCAATGCCGCTACGGTTTGGGCGCACGGCAATAACCGTTCACAAACTGCCCAATTTTCAAATACAGGCTCAGGAAAAACACTCACCATCGCTCGCACTGCCTTCTCTGCCCAAGCACGTTGCTCGGTTTCATCCATCCCCTGTTTTAAGATCAATTGCACTAAACGATGAATCGATAGCATTTGGGTATTGGGATCACGGTGTACCAAGGAGTATTTCAAAATGACACTCAAGGCTTCGTCTAAATCTATGATTTCAATAAACGTCAAAATCTCTTCGGCGATTTTGTCAGGGTGTAAAAAGGCACACAGAGATAAGAGCTCACGGGCTGTTGGGTTTTCTTGGGCAATGTTCTCAAAAGATAATAGCCAAGTTTTGACAACCGGATCGGGATGAACAGAGCGACTGCTGCCACGTCTGGCTAAGAGTTTGGGGGCATGGGTGCGATAGCGTTCCAAATAACCGCTTAAACCGCATTGCGTTTCTCGAATATAAGCGCCCGCTTGATCTAATGCTAAGGGCAAATTGTCTAGCGTTTGTGCAATTTCTCTAGCTGTGTTCTGATCTGAAAACGCATAATCGGTTATCACGCCTGATGGGTTACGCGGTTTGTCAAGACTGCGGCGGAGTAAGAACGTTTTCCCTTCATCTAAGGAGAAAGCCGATAAGCCTATTCTTTGCGCGAGCGGTTCAGTGATTTGGGGGCGGGTGGTGAGCAGAAGATGACACTGCTGGCTGCGAAAAATCGGATCGATGAGGCTGATATCGTCAACGTTGTCCAAAATGAGTAGCCAATCCTCATGGCTTTGTAGCCACTTTTTGACCGCATCAATGGTATCTTGTTGTTTTTTAGCGTCTTTTTCGGGCAAATCAAGGCTATGCGCGATAGCCACTAAACCGGAGTTCAGCGATTCTGCGGTATCGGCTAACGCCCATAACACGGCTTGATATTCATTTTGATGCTGATAAGCATAATGGGCAGCGGTTTGGGTTTTGCCGACACCCCCTAAACCACTTAAAGCGGCCGCTTTTTGAAAATGAAGCGTTTCTTGTATTTCTCGCAATACGCGATCACGGCCTGTAAAAAAGGGATTGGGGGGAATGGGCAAATCACAAATCGTGTGCTGAAATCGTTTTTTCAATACGGGCTTGAGCTGTTCCTGCCCACTTGATGAGTGGGCCGCTATCGTATAACAGCCCATTTTAAAAGCCGTTTCAATGGATTCACCGGCCGCGATGCTATCATAAAAACCAATGGCAAATTCAATGGCGGCTTTATCCTGTATCGGTTGATTCATGCCAATCACATAATTAATATGTTTGACAATGGCACTGGCTTGTACGGCCGTGAAACAGGCGTTGAGTATCACGCATTCAATTTGATTTTGATAAGGTTCAAAAACTTGAGCCAGTGTTGTGGTACTCAAAGCGTGGCTGTGTTCATTTTCTAAGAGAATGCCGTCTTCAGTGGCACCATGCCCCGAAAAATGGACAAAATGGGGTTTGAAATCCAATAAGGCGCGACGTACTTCATCGGGCGTAACCGCTAAGTGTGCTTTTAACTCAAATTGTTCATCACGTTGATTGCGTTGTAAGGCCTGCTCAATTCCCTCTATTTCTTGGGTTAATTTGAGTTTTGTTGTATCTGTTGGGTTGGCCGTCAGTATTAGGATGGTTTTTGGCATGGTTTTCTCAGTTGTCAGTTGTCAGTTCCACGCAAAAGTTTTTGCGCGCAAAAACTTTTGCGTGGAAATCAGTTATCAATCAGTGGGTATCCATTTTCATAGGATTTACGTTCAAAAAAAGATGCAAAATAACATGCATTCCCAAAACCGCAAAATTTTTAGCTTAGCTTGCTTTTCGTTCCAAATTTATTTTGCGGTTAATTTACGTTCCAACACTCCAGCCGAATGCAAAATAACATGCATTCCAAACCGAATGCAAAATAACATGCACTCAACTCAATAATAAACCCAGATTTCACCGCCCGCTTGCCCACCATTAGATCATCGGATTCAACGGATTGGTGCAAGGGTGTGTTCAGGAATAAAACGTAGGGTGGGTAAGCGGGCGGCAATAAACTCAAGCTCAACCCAAAAACTCACCGCCCGCTTGCCCACCATTAGTACAACGGATCAGGGGATTGAACGGATTGGTGCAAGGGTGTGTTTAGTACAACGGATCAGGGGATTGAACGGATTGGTGCAAGGGTGTGTTCAGGAATAAATGTAGTAGTCAAATTGATGTGGAAGGGATTAATATTAATCAGCGTAAATCATGACAATCAGTACAATCAGCGTTCTATCAGGCTTTTATATTTCTTCAATACCCCCCTCACCAATCCGATCAATCCCCTGATCCGCTGTACTCAATACCCCCTCACCAATCCGATCAATCCCCTGAGCCAAAATACTCAATTTGATGCTATCCGATGAATAGAAATAAAGCCCCCTCACCAATCCGATCAATCCCCTGATCCGCTGTACTCCATTTTCTCAAGCAAACGGGCATAATTTTCTGAGACAGTACATACATTAGGATGATCAGATTTAAAGAATTTGTTCGCAATCTTTAAAGCGCGTTCGTATAATGGCTTAGCTTGCTCATACGCGCCTTGGGCATAATACAATCCTGCGAGATTGTTGAGATCAGTTGCAACATCGGGATGCTCTTTACCATAAACTTTTTCATCAATAATCAATGCTCGCTCATATAACGGCAAAGCTTGCTCATACGCGCCTTGGGCACGATATAACTCAGCGAGATTGTTGAGGCTGGTTGCCACCGAGGGATGTTCTTTGCCATGAACTTTTTCCAAAATAGCCAAAGCTCGCTCATATAACGGCAAAGCTTGCTCATACGCGCCTTGGGCATCATACAATCCTGCGAGATTGTTGAGGCTGGTTGCAACATCGGGATGTTCCTTGCCTAACATTTTTTCCCAAATAGCCAATGCTCGCTCATATAACGGCAAAGCTTGCTCATACGCGCCTTGGGCTTTATACAACAAAGCGAGATTGTTGAGGCTGGTTGCCACCGAGGGATGTTCCTGGCCTAACATTTTCTCTTTGATAACCAATGCTCGCTCATATAACGGCTTAGCTTGCTCATACGCGCCTTGGGCATCATACAACAAAGCGAGATTGTTGAGGCTTTGTGCAACCTCGGGATGTTCCTTGCCTAACATTTTTTCCCTAATAGCCAATGCTCGCTCAGATAACGGCAAAGCTTGTGCGTACTCTGCTTTGTCATGCAGATAAGAAGCCGTTTGATTCAATAAACGAGCCGCTTCTGCAAATTCCAATTCCCATTCTTCAATCAGTGCCGCAGCGGTTTGGGCGCACGGCAATAACCGTTCACAAACTGCCCTATTTTCAAATTCAATATAAGGAAAAACACTATCCACCGCTCGCACTGCCATCTCTGCCCAATCACGTTGCTCAGTGTCATCCATCCCCTGTTTTAAGATCAATTGCACTAAACGATGAATCGATAGCATTTGAGTATTGGGATCACGGTGTACCAAGGAGTATTTAAAAATGACACTCAAGGCTTCGTCTAAATCTAGGGTATCAATAAACGAAAAAATATCTTCAGCGATTTTGTCAGGCTGTAAAAAGGCACACAGAGATAAGAGTTCACGGGCTGTTGTGTTTTCTTGGGCAATGTTCTCAAAAGATAATAGCCAGGTTTTGGCAACCGGATCGGGATGATCAGAGCGACTGCTGCCGCGTCTGGCTAAGAGTTTCGCGGCATGGGTGCTATAGCGTTCCAAATAACCGCTTAAACCGCATTGCGTTTCTCGAATATAAGCACCCGCTTGATCTAATGCTAAGGGCAAATTGTCTAGCGTTTGTGCAATTTGTCTGGCTGTGATCTGATCTGAAAACGCATAATCGGTTATCACGCCTGATGGGTTACGCGGTTTGTCAAGACTGCGGCGAAGTAAGAACGTTTTGCCTTCATCTAAGGAGAAAGCCGATAAGCCTATTCTTTGCGCGAGCGGTTCAGTGGTTTGGGCGCGGGTGGTGAGCAGAAGATGACACTGCTGGCTGCGAAAAATCGGGTCGATCAGGCTGATATCGTCAGCGTTGTCCAAAATGAGTAGCCAATCCTCATGGCTTTGTAGCCACTTTTTGACCGCATCAATCGTATCTTGTTGTTTTTGAGCGTCTTTTTCCGGTAAATCTAGGCTATGCGCGATAGCCACTAAACCCGATTTCAGCGATTCTGCCGTATCGGCTAACGCCCATAACACGGCTTGATATTCATTTTGATGCTCATAAGCATAATGGGCAGCAGTTTGGGTTTTGCCGACACCCCCTAAACCACTTAAAGCCGCCGCTTTTTGAAAATGAAGCGTTTCTTGTATTTCTCGCAATACGCGATCACGGCCTGTAAAAAAGGGATTGGGGGGGAGGGGCAAATCACAAATCGTGTGCTGAAATCGTTTTTTCAATACCGGCTTGAGCTGTTCCTGCCCACTTGATAAGTGAGCCGCTATCGTATAACAGCCCATATTAAAAGCGGTTTCAATGGATTCACCGGCCGCGATGCTATCATAAAACCCAATGGCAAATTCAATGGCGGCTTTATCCTTAATCGGTTGATTCATGCCAATCACATAATTAATCTGTTTGACAATCGCACTGGCTTGCACGGCCGTGAAACAGGCATTCAGTATCACGCATTCAATTTGATTTTGATAAGGTTCAAAAACTTGAGCCAGTGTTGTGGTACTCAAAGCGTGGCTTTTTTGGTGTTCATTTTCTAAGATAATGCCGTCTTCAGCGGCACCATGCCCCGAAAAATGGACAAAATGGGGTTTGATATCTAATAAGGCGCGACGTACTTCATCGGGCGTAACCGCTAAGTGTGCTTTTAACTCAAATTGTTCATGACGTTGATTGCGTTGCAAGGCTTGCTCAATTTTCTCAATTTCTTGGGTTAATTGGAGTGGTTTGGTATCTGTTGGGTTAGCCGTCAGTATTAGGATGGTTTTTGGCATGGTTTTTTCAGTTATTAATCAGTGGGTATCCATTTTCATAGGAAACGGCGTGATTGGAGTAATTTTTTTCAACACAGAGATCACAGAGAGCCACAGAGGGCCACAGAGAATAAGTCTATAAGCAAAATAAATTTTGCACTCCAAAAGAAGCAAAATAAATTTTGCACTCCAAAAGAAGCAAAATAAATTTTGCACTCCAAAAGAAGCAAAATAAATTTGGAACGATAATGATTTGCTTTAACAAAAAAGTTTTTGCGTGGTACCTGAGCCTGTCGAAGGGTGTCGAAGGGTGCAAAAACTTATTAAGTGAAAAGCTGTTGGTTGTCATATCAATTTTCCTCAATTTGACAACAAGTAGCGATAAGCTTGAAGTCGCCTTAAACCTTCCTTTTTCCAACGTTCATCATGCTGGCCAGCTTGCAAAGCGAATAAACGTTCATAACACAATATTTGCAATAAGGCGGGCCAACAACCGCTTTCCTTGATGATCCAATCTCTATCTTGTTCTTCAAATGGAATGGGAGAACAGGCTAACATTTCTTTGGCTTCTTCCTGAGTAAAGGGCTCAATATAAATGATGCTAAAAATATTGAAAAAGTGTGAAGATTTGCCCTCATATTGAGTTATTTTCGGCATATCATGGGCCGTGACAACCAATCCTATTCGCCCATCGGTTCCCGCTAAACAGCGCAACTGTTGCCAAAAGGCTGTTTCAAGCTTACACGTTTCCAATCCGGCCTCTATTTCATCCATCAAAATCAAGGTTGGCCTGTTTTGTTCTTTGAGTAAATCTGAAAAGGTGAACAAATCGCACGATTCTGCTAGGCATTTTATGCCCAATTGTTCTAATATCGCTTGTATGACTTTTTGTGGCGTATCCAATCTCTTATCTTTAAAATCAATCAGAGCGAATTGGAAATGATCGGGTAGCCAC
>Ga0233403_10000546_pt1 | contig 17822 bp, 19 predicted proteins | sample Na_oxic_1_MG_FD_179866 | JGI IMG/M metagenome (GOLD analysis project Ga0233403, IMG submission 179866) | Seawater microbial communities from Saanich Inlet, British Columbia, Canada - Na_oxic_1_MG | ecosystem: Environmental > Aquatic > Marine > Inlet | place: Canada: British Columbia | collected...
ATGCTCAGTCTGTTAATATGTCTGTTAAATATTACAACGGAACAGTCTTTGACGATGTTGAAGCTCTCTATGATACGACGTATCAACTAACTAGATCAGGTTTTCTAGCCTGGGAATCTAGCGACTCGGAGGCAGTAACAACTATCGAGGGCTCGGAGCTTTACTGGTATGAGATTACTGTAGACGCTGACACTGACGCTATTACGTTCGACGGCATAGGCTTAATACTTTCATCTGACTTTGATCTAGAGGCTTATGAGCCGCAAATAAACGCTTCTAAATACTACCCTAGCGGTAAGACTTCGTTTATTAACTTCCACGAAGGAACAACAAGCGAGATTATTCAAAGACTAAGAAACCAGGGTAAGGGTGTATGGAACGGGGCGAGCTTTCAAGACCTAACCGTCTTTGACCTCAACAGACCAGAGCAATTAAAGGTTGCTTCTGTTTATATGGTTCTTAGTAAAATATTCTTTAATAGATCAGACAGTACAGAGGATAAGTACTATCAGAAATTCATGGACTATAGACGTATGCACGAAGAGGCTTTTAACGTATTCTTTTTATCTATAGACAAGAACGGTGACGGTAAAGAAGGTCAGGCTGAACAGACTGGAATCCAATACAAAACAATCAAGAGGATATAATGAGTAACTGTGTCGAACAAATTGTTAACTCACTAGGCACGATTATAGGCGCTACATTAACTGATTATAGCGAGTCGTGTCACGCTTATGACCCATTGAAAAATGATTTTCATAATAACGATAAGCAATACGGTGTAACTGTTGGCTCTAACTCAGCGTCAATTAGCATAACTAAAGCGTATACTATTGACCAAAGCATAAATGTCGTTCTTACTCATGGTTATGATAACGGATCTGAGGACGATAAAGACTTGAGAGACAAGGTACTTTTATTGCATAATAATATGGACGATATTTTAAAGGCAAGTTTTCAACAAAAGCTAGGGCTTCCTAACTTAGTCTTAAATGTTATTCTTACTGGATATGAAGAGCCAGAAATAGACGAAGAAAATAAAATAGTAGTTTTAAGGATGGAGCTACAGGTTACTTATAGAAAATTACTTTTATAGTGCCTGGAGCGTAATAAACCAACGGAGGGTTTGATTATGACTATCGGATTAGTAAAAGGCGAAACGGTCGTCGCCATTAAAGAAGAAATAGTAGAAGGAACTGCCATTGACCCGGCAACAAGTGACGACTACCTACAAACATTATCGGACGGTTTAGAAATTTCACCTGCTAAGGAATTAGTAGAGAGAACAATTCTAACAAGTTCAATCGGTAAAGTTTCTCCAAGGGCATCAACTAAATCTGTTGCTGGATCGGTTCCAGTAGAGATGAGAGGCGCAGGCGTTGAAGGTGAAGCACCTCAATATGAAGTTCTTTTAAATTCTGGACTAGGAAGCAAAAGAACGCTTGGCGCTCGTATTGTTACAGATACAGGTCACACAGTTTCAACTATCGAAGCCACTGGACACGGACTTGTTAAAGGTGACTTTATTGTTATCTTAGAAGCAGGAGCGAATCATTCAGCTTTCGTTACAAGTGCAACAACCGATCAGATCACGTTCGCACCAGCAATGGCTGTGGCACCGAGTGACGCTGTAGAAATTGCTAAGACTGTAACTTATTACCCGTCAAACACAGGGCAGCCGACTTTTACTAAGTCAGTTTACTGGGGTAACGAGATTAAGGAACAGGCGATCGGTTGTAGAGTTGCAAGTATGGCACTTGAAAACTTTACTACAGGACAAATTGCAACACTTAACTTTGGTCATGAAGGGCTTAGCTTTAATGAAGCTGACGAAGCTGCACCACATACGCCAGTGTTTGACGGTGGGCTACCTCCATTAGTTTTAAACGCTGTTGTATATCAAAATGGTGTTTGTGTTGATGTTAATGAATTTGCTGTATCAGTAGAAAATACAATTGCTTTTTTAACTTCTGTTAAATCAGCTGACGGGCGTATTGCTTCTCGTATCTCTGAAAGATCTTTAAGTGGTTCTTTTGCACCATACAAAGACGACACAACAACAACAAACTTTGATTTATTCGATCAAAATACGCTATTCGAGATCATAGTTACTGCACAGAATCCAAGTGCTGTACCTGGTGAACACGAGCTAGGGTCATGTTACGGTATCTATCTTCCTAACTGTCTACTAACTGAAAAAGTTGTGGCAGATCAAGACGGTATTTTAACAGAGTCTCTTTCATTCTCTGCTAACAGAGGTGATGAAGGAACTGAAGAAGAAATATTTATGGGCTTCTGTTAGGAAGTTCATTTAATCGGGGCTGGCGTTTCTCTCTTTTCGCCGGCCTCTTTAAAAAGGGAGTAAGAGATGAGTATTGTTTACAGGTCTACGGACAGAGTTATGATTAAAATTGATGACATTTCATTCAAGGTTGCACCACTAACTTACGCGCAAAAGCTAGAAGTTCAAGGGATGCTTACTAAGAAAAATGGAACTGACATTGATAACATTGCAAAGACAACTAAAAGCTTAATTGAGATGAGCCTTAAGGACGTTAAAGGATTAACTTATCCAGACGGTGAGGAGTTTAGGCTCGACTTTGACGGTGGTAAAATTACAGAGCCATGCTTTGATGAGTTAATGAACTTATCACTAAGCACAAAGCTAACTATTGCACTTATGCAGCTTGTTCAGGGTATCCCGAAAGAGATAATTGACACTGCTACAGGTAAGCCACTAAAGGGCGTTTCAATTGTTAAGTCTAATGGTGTTGGCGCAAAAAAGTAGGTAGCTCCCTTGGCGATATATGGGATTACCTCTGTTATATAATTAACGATATAAGCGAGGTAAGACCGTCGGAGCAAATAAACCTAGTGGCTGCAATGGAAAGTATTCACGAGCCGATGTTTAACTGCCATAAATGTAAAACTGAGTACGATGATAGACCTGATCCAGAGGTATTAACCGAAAGAAAAAGAGTTATAAAATCGTGCTATAAAATTGCCGATCAAGACCTCTACCAAAAGAGCGTTTTTAATTTTAGGCAATGTATAGGTAATTACGCTAACCAATGGGCTTATAGTGCGATTGATTTATTTATGCGCTATGACAAATTTGGAACATTACCCTTTGAGGGTGGTGTAGCGGATCAGCCTTATAAAGTGATACAATTATTCCAAATAATAGAGTCGCTCAGGTCTGAAAAAGCTAAGGAAAGCGAAGTAAGCCAGAACGATATGCGAGTGCTTGAAAAGATACAGGCGAAAAGGGCTAGGGAAGGTCAATGAGCGATATAGAATTAGACGTTGGATTGAATGCTAAAGACGTTATTAAATCTTTCAATAAACTTGAGAGTTCAATAAACGGTTTTAGTAAAAACGTACAGGCTGACTTTAAGAAGTCCAGTGCTGCCTTTGATGTATTCAAGGGTGCTATTGGAGCAAGTGCGGTCATAGCTGGTGTAAGGGCTCTTAGTAGCGCGTTCGTTGGCTTAGGAAGGGAATCTCTAAACGCTGCAAGTGACGCAGAAGAGACAGCTTCAAAGTTTGGCGTTGTATTTAGCTCAATATCTAGTGACGCAGAAAAGACAGCTGACGACCTAGCTAAAAACTTTGGTCTAGCCTCGAGTGAATCTAAAAAACTATTATCAGACACAGGAGACCTTTTAACAGGGTTTGGTTTTAGTCAAAAAGGTGCATTAGACCTATCAAAACAGGTTCAAGAACTTGCTGTTGATTTAGCTTCATTCACAAATTTCAGCGGTGGGGCGGCTGGTGCATCGCAGGCATTAACCAAAGCACTATTAGGTGAAAGAGAGTCTGTTAAATCTTTAGGTATTTCAATACTAGAAACAGACGTTAAGAGACAGGTTGCTTTAAATACCTCTAAGGGTATTGAATTCGCAACAAATAGAGAAGCTAAAGCATACGCGACACTACAATTAGCTGTTAAGCAATCAGGTAACGCGATTGGCGACTTCGCCAGAACATCACAGCAATTAGCTAATCAGCAAAGAATATTAGACGCTAATCTGAAAACTACTTCAGAGAATTTTGGTAAGGGTTTAATTCCTGCATTCACAGCGGCGGCACAAGCAGCTAATCAATTTTTATTAGAGAATCAAGATCTAGTTAAGAGTTTAGGGTTAATAGCCGGTGACTTGGTAGGTAAAGGCTTAACTCTCATTAAGGACGGTTTCCTCGCAACAGTAGAAGCCGCAAAACAGTCAGCCGAATTTATAAAAAGTAACGCAGACACGCTAGAGACTGTCGGACAAATTATAGCTGTTAGTGTGGGCGCATTTCTCGCGCTTAAAGTAGCAATCTTGTCTATAGCGGCACCAGCTGCGGCGGCGGCACTTGGCACAACAGTACTTGGCGCAGCCATGACAGCACTGCCTTTTGTTGCAGTAGCTACAGGTATTGTATTACTCGTTAAAAACTTTGATGCAATAAGAATTGGATTACTAGAGGCTGCGGCTGGATTCGCAGAGTTTACAGCCAGGGGCTTAAGGTCACTTAATCCTTTAGAGGAAGGCTTTAGGCTTGTTTCATCGTCTATAATAGCTATATGGGCAAGCACAGCCGGTGCGATTATTCAAAGCGCGATTGACTTAGGTTCAAAATTTGCTTCCATTTTTGGAATAGAGTTACCTGATAGCGTAACCAACTTCAAAGAGAACTTGCTGGACTTGGCTGTTGAAATTAGAAACGGCGGCGGAGTTGTTGATGGACTTGCAAAAAAGAGTGAGGACTTCGCAGCTAGAACAAGACTGTCAGCTGAAGAGATTAGAAAAGAAACGGAAGCAGTAAAGGAAAATAATAAAGTAAAAGACGAAGCGAGTGTTAAAAAGGAAGAAGAGAGGGCACCTGTTGCGCCACCTGCACCTGTAGAAGAAGAAGTTAGCTCTAAAGAGGTTGATAGAAAGAAAAGAGAACTTGAAGAAATTGCAAAGCTAGAAGAAGAGGACGCTTTAAGAAAATCAGAGCTTAAAATAATTCAAGACGAAGAGAGAAGTATAGAGGACGAGGAAAGAATAACTCAACTTCAAGAGCAAATGACTAGAGAGGAAGCCGTTAGGGCTTTTGCTAGAGAAAAAGCTTTAGAGAACCAAAAGGGATCTGAGAATAAGGCTAAGATAGAAAGACTTAAGAACCAAAAAGCGATTACTGCTGGACAAATAAAGCAAGAGTCTATGAGAACCGACTTTGTCGAACTTGGATTTGATCAACAGGTCGCGGCAGCATCAAAGACCACAGGACTACTTGCGCAGGCTACCGCTCAAAGTGGTTCATTAGGAAAGAAAGCAGCGATTGCAGACGCTACCATTAAAGGGTTTCAGGCAGTACAAACAGCCTTAACGGCACCCTTTCCTTTAAATATTGTAAACGCTGCGCTAGTCGGTTCTTTGACAGCACAAAATATTTCTAAGATTAAATCGACGCCGGCCTTTGCAGAAGGCGGGATTGTTCCGGGTAACTCGTTCAGCGGTGATAACGTCGCTGCGAGGGTTAACAGTGGAGAGATGATACTTAACAGGGCCGACCAGAGTAGCTTATTTAACTCAATAAAAGGTGGAGAAACTGGCGGCGGCGGTAGTACTGTAAATATTTCAGGGAATGTGATAGCAGATGACGATAGTGCTGTAGATAGGCTAATAGAGAAGATAAGGGACGCGCAAGAATTCAGAAATACCTCTATAACGCCGGACTTCTAAGGGAATTATGATAGCTGTATATAAGACATATTTAAAGAATTTAGGGGACAGAAATAGAACTTATGCTGTCTGTCGATGCTCATTTTGTTCTAGCATTTTTGAAAGGTCGTATTCTGACGTTAGCAAGACTAAAAGCTGTGGTTGCCAAAAAAATAAAATTATGGACACAAGAGTGACAGATAATAACCTCTATTCTACACACAGGTCGATGATTAATAGGTGTCATAGCAAAAAATCTAACAATTACGTTAACTATGGTGCGAGGGGAATAAGCGTTTGTGATAGATGGGCTGGGCCGGATGGGTTAGAGAACTTTACACGCGACATGGGCCCAAAGAGCGAAGCTTCACTTACTCTTGATAGAATAAACAATGATGGAAACTATGAGCCTGGCAACTGTAGGTGGGCGGCAAGGTCTATTCAGTCTGTTAATAAGAGGTCATCCGGTAAAATAAAAAGTAAGGGTGTATGGTTTAGATCTGGAAAATTTGTAAGCAGCATAAAGCTTAACGGTAACCCTATTTATATAGGAAGATTCAAAACAGAAAGGGAAGCAAGTAATGCCTACCTAGCAAAAAGAAAAGAGATATACGGGTTCTAATATGGCGAATAAAATACCAAAAATCATATACGGAGATGCTAACACTGAACTGGTTATGAGTCTTCCACCAATAGAGGACTTTCGAGCAGAGAAGATAAACTCAAAAGCTAGAACAACAATAAGTTCAGGCGGCGTTGAGCAGACTCAGTTTAATTATAATAGAGAAACTAGGTCTTTCAAGATGACTTTTATTGACGAATCTTTAATGGAAGAGTTTAGAGTTTTCTTTAAAACTCACGGCTCAAAAGGTTTGGCATTCAGCTACTTTGAAAGCTCTGACGAGGTAGAGTTTACAAAGGTTACACTTAACACTAAGAGGCTTTCCCCTAAGATTCTTTTTCCTAACGACTCAGGCGGCTTTGTTTATGAGTTTGATTTTAGCATAGTAAGGACTTTATAAGATGAGCTTCGAGACTGAATCACTTAAAAAGCAGTTTCAATTAAATATCGTTCTAAAAATAGACGGTGTTTATTATTCTCAGTATCAAGTCGATACAGGGCTAGTCATTGATAGCAATAAAGTAGGACTTGTTAATACTGTTAGAATAAATCCTTTCAGCGTCAACATAAGATCAGTAAGAACTTCAATTCAAAGCGCAAGCTTTACGCTACTAGATAAAGACGGGCTAATCTCAAGTACTCTTGGAAGCTCGCCCACTCAAATGATGAACGTCGAAGTCGTGATGTATGTTGGATATATTACAGGCGCGTTTGACTTCGCTGACTATCAAGAAATATCAAGAACAACTACAAAAAGTGTAAGTAAGTCATCTAACACTTACAGCTTTAACAGCACAGAAGTAATCGACTTCGTTAACGAGGATATTTACACAACGGCTGAGACTTTGAATACAGATATAAATGCAGTCGCTACAACTATTCCAGTTCAGGGGGATATTATAGAAAGCTTCCCTGCTTCTGGTTCAATTAAAATTAACAATGAGTTTATGCAATACACTGGCAAGACTCTAAGTGACTTAACGGGCGTTGCTAGAGGTGACAGAGGCACGACGGCTGAAGACCATGATAGCGGTGACGAGATACAGCTTGTCGCTGACATAGGCCCAATAAATCCAATAACTGCAATGCTGCAACTAATGGTTTCTCCTGGCGGTGGTGGTGTATACGACGTACTTGCCGACGGTTTAGGTATAGACGAAAGTCTAATTGATATAGCTAAATTTGAATCTATAAGAACAGATTATTTTAGCGGCGATGAGTACGAGCTCGTTTTATACGATGTTGGTAATGCCTTAAAGTATTTAGAAAAAGAGATAATGCTTCCTACTAATACGAGAATTTTTGCTAAGAATGGTAAAATCTCGTTAGCGATATTAGATCAGATCGACATAGGCGCGATACTTCCAACGATTGACGAGAGTACTATTGTCTCAGATCCTCGCTGGCAGCTTGGTAGTGACAAGATAGTTAATAGTATTTTAATGAAATATGACTATGACGAAGCGTCTAAGAAATACACTAGAACTAAATTGTTTGAAAACGCTGACAGTATTGCAACTTATGGGCGTAAGAAAACCTTAACATATAGTTTTAAAGCGGTTCGAGCGGCTCTTAACGGTGCCTCTATTGTGTCCGTAATGGCTTCGCGACTATTATCTAGGCTTAGTACTCCAAGAGGTGACATAAAGCTTTCTACTCACATGGACACTATTGGCAATGATATAGCTGATCAGGTTAACGTAGTGCATAGATATTTACCACAAGAGGGTGCAGGACTTGGTTTTAATTCTCAAATGGAGATACTTTCCAAGGCGATAGACTTCAATACAGGAAAGGTAAGCTTTGACTTGCAATTCACTTCTTATTCAGGTTTAAGAATTGGACTCATTGCGCCAAGCCCATTAATTCAATCACTCACAAGCCAGAGCGTTTTTACTGTGCCAGACGGTAGTTGCTATGGTGTCGGCTTTGCTATTAGGCTTTTTGATCCAATCACTAACACTTATCCAGACTCTCAGGTTGTTACGATTTTAAGCATCGACGGCAACGAGATTACAGTAAACGAAGACTTCTCGACAACACTAACAACTAGTCTTAAAATAAGATTCGCAACATACGATGACTCGAGTTTCACACAAACTGGAAAATATGCCTACATAGGCGTGACAGGTGGAACATTTAACGACAATACTAAATCGTATGAAATAATTTTCTAAGGAAAGAAATATGCCTTTATTACACTCGTTTGACCCACTAGAAGCTAAAGCTAAGGAAGCTATTGACGAAAATTTGATGGACTTAAAGTATAAAGAGAACATCGAAAACCTTGCCGATCAAATAGACGCACTCTCTATTGGCGGCAGTGGCGGCTCTGTTGATACGGGCGTATTTGGAGAAATTACTTTAGGTGGTGAAACTAACGAAGGTGTTTACTGGAAGCGTAGATTCTCACCTTTTCAAAATCAGCTTAATCAAGATCCTGAAAATATCGGGGGCTTCGATCCTGAAGGTAAGGATCTTAAGAATGAGATGCTTGCTTTTTTACAGAGTAATGATGCAGGTATAACGAGAGTCGCAGACGCACCGTCATACCTAGGTGAGTTAGCAAGAATATCAAAAGATTCGACTCAACCATTCAGAATAAAAAAAGGAATAAATTTTATTAGTATCGGTCATGGGACGTACTCATCATCAAGCGATAGCATAACACCTCTAATTGACGGTCAAACGCTTTCGTCACTAGGTCTTAGAGATGAGAATGGCGACCTACTTACTGACACGTTCAGCTCGAACTCTGCTACAACTTTTTATCAAAAGGCATTTTTTATTTATGGTCTAGATGGTGACGAACATACACTAACAATAAAGAACACAGACTCGGCTAGCAAAAACTTTGACCTTCATTATATGGAAGTTGGATACAGAACAGAAAATCCAACACTAAACGAAAAGATTAAAATATCAAAAGGTAAGGCTTTAGTAAGAGGTGCAGAAGCGACTATTGCAGAGTCAGAGTTAACTTTTGGAAAATTAAATAAGAATGGGCACACCGGTTCAATAGTTTTAGATAATTCAGATAATACGTTGTCAGTTTTGGACGGCGAAAGCCCTGCTATGACTCAGTGTAGAGCAGAGGTAGAAGTAGATTTCACTTCGCCTGTATCGACACTCGATGTAAAAAATAATTGGTATTTCCCTGACAGTGGTATTTGCATGATGTCTACGCCTTGGGGTGCGCATCACCTATTTTCTTATGCAAGCAAAACAGATGCTTTAATTCAAGCGCACAGCTTTAACGCTATACAATGGCAGTCGCAACCTACCGAGGCAATGACACCACTTAGCGGCTTTGGTGTTGCTGTCGCTTCTGGTATTGGCGACTTGAATATTAATTACTGGGGTACTGCACCGATAAGCATAACCTCATCTAATAACAAGCTTGATTTTACCGTGACTATTGCAGGCGTAACAACTACACACGTTGCGACTATAGCGACAGGTCGCTATGCGGCTAACATAGTTAGTATTAGCGATGCTGTAAATAAATCTATGCAAGCGGTTAAAGCTATAAGTGGAACTTACCTTTTAAAGTACTCAGACAAAACACAACTATATTCTATAAGTGTTGATGATAGTGAGGTAGAAGCGTTAGAGCTTTTATTTTCAAGCGGTGTTAATGTTGTCAACTCAATTCACACAACACTAGGTTTTGGAGGTTCAGATTTTACAGGTTCAGTTAGTTATAATTCCACTATAGAGGTCCAACATTTAAGCGCAAAAGTTTTTGAAAAATCTAACGACTACATAAATGGTAACGACCCAAGAGTCAAAAGAAGTAAGGCAAACGGAAATACCGCCTACAGCACAAAACTTGATCTTGAGCAAAGGCTTTCATTCCCTAATATTTATACGGCACTAGGTGCAACATTATTACAAATGTACCCTGAGGACGATTGTTGTGGATTAAGGTTAGACTTTTTAAAGAACGAAGATGGTCAGATGATGACTGTTAGTATTGATGATGGCCCTTATGTTTACTTAACATTAACTTGTGCTACGACAATTACTAGTGGGAGAGGGCAGGTACTTAGTGGGTTTATTTCATTCCCAAAAGGTTCAAGGAAAATATCTATAAGAATGGAAAGCGACGCATTTTTTGAGATCACAAATAGAACAGAGTACATGACATTTATAGGTGCAGAGCAATACACATCAAAACCTGCGTGGGAGAAATTGACCCTTACACAAGCAATTATAAAAGAGATAGAGATTAGCCCGCAATCTTTGTATGCTCACATTTACGGAGCTAACGGGGGTATCACATATTCACCAACTGGCGGCTCTACTGACTTAATAAATACTATTAACGAAGTGGGTTCTTGGACAGGCGATACAACAACTTCTGTGTTTAATGCTGGTAGAAGATACACAACTGCAACCGGCGCCTATATGGATGTAAATTTCACACTTACAGGTGATGGTGGCGGGATACTTTTACAGCATATTATAGCTTCAAGTCTTCACAACAAAGCCTCTTTATTTTTATCTTCTTCAGCTATAAATGAGTCGACAGATAGAATAACAACAAACACCGCAAATACAACCATTGTTATATATGATCAAAAAGGCTTAGGGGTAGTAGGTTTGCCGGCAGGTACTTACACTGCAAGATTTAAAAATGAAGGTGGTGTGACAACCATGGAAAATGGTGCCATTGTAGTAATTGATACCGTACCTGCTGAGGAAAATAAAAATACTGTGTCAGACCTAACACCTGCCGGTGCCGCTGTTATTTACCCTCTAAATGTTAAGAGGCAAGTTGCTCAAAAAGATTCAGCGCATATTGTACCTAACTACTTATCAAGAACAGGATATAAAGAGGGTAGAGTTTCTTTAATAAGTAGTGCACTAAGCTCGCCTACATTTTCCGACTATGAAGATTCCGCGAATATATTAGGTGTCGCTGATAGTTTTTACTCACAAATAACGTCAGAGAACCAAACGGGCTGTTATCATCAATTAGCCGTGCACTGTAAGTCGTTAGCTTCGCTTGATCTGTGTGATGCAGGCGGCGGTATTACGGTAGTAACCCCTTCAGTAGATGGTGTATCAACATTAAATACATATTCACAGAGAGTTCAAGTTAAAGGGGGATCAGCGCCCTCAAGTTCTAGAAGTTCGACAAGTAGGCTTGTAGTAAAAGATTTTAATATATCCTGTACTCACGCAAGCGGTAATACCTATAACGTCGCAGATACGAGAGGGTTTAAAAATGGTGCTGAGATAATTCTATTCGATGGGACCAATAAAGAAAATCTTACAATACTATCATTTGTTGTAGGTGTTAGTTTCACAACAAAAGAAACGCCTGCCACCATTGTACCTGCTAACGTAACAAAAATTGAGTTCCAGGGATTTCATAATTTAAAAATTGAGGCAAGTAACGGAACCAACCTTAACTTTCTAGGTTTTGAGTACGAACCACTAACACTGCAACCTTCAAGTTTTAGAAAAAGATTAGCGCAGGAAAATAAATACGAAAGGGTTTCTAAGATATTTAAAGACGTTGCCAATCTGGATGATTTACATTACCCAACTCACAGCGATGGCGTACAAGGTTCATGGACTACATCAACAATAGAGATACTATCAACATCGGTTGCTAACTTTTGGGACTTTCCACAAGACTTAAAAAACGTGAGCGTATCAAGTGGGACTATTGACGTAAGAATAACAAGTGAGCGACTCGTTCCAGTGCTTGATAATAAGGAGCGTTTCTAATGAAATGGCTATGCAAAAAAGTTTATGAGGTTATAGAAACTGAAACAGAGTTTGGCATTACTGAAGAGCGCGGCAATTTAATAAAAACTAAAGTTGTAAGAGCTAACAACGATATTCCACGCGGCACTAAAATAGACCAAGAGTTTTTTCATGTTGAAGGTGTAGAAACAAAACACCCTAAGTTAATTCAGGATGAAGAGGGTAACTTCTCTGTTATTGAGGATGATAAGCCTAAGCGTAAAAAGAACAAGCAAAAGAAAATGAGAAAAGACGTATACGCTGGAATGGAAAGCACGTTCGGCTTTGACTCAGATATTACGGTAATGGCTCAGTCGATGACTTGGGAGGCTATGGTTAAAAGACCGGCTAACTATATCAGCGCAGCGCTTGGTTTAAACACGGAAGCCGAGGTGGCAGCTTACGCGACCTCTAAACTTAACAGCGCAGACGCTTACGCAGTCTACAGGCTTGAGCTAATGAAGAGCTACCAAGACGACATCGAGACTATTGATAACGAGTGGCGGCACTAGAGGTTATTAGCTAAAAGATCTTTGTTGTATTAAAATAGAAATACTATTTATAAATAAGGATTATCAATTGAAAAATAATATAGAAAAAGCGTTAATGAGTTTATTTCTTTTGGCTATAGTCGCTATTAGCGGCGCGTTTCTCGATGTTCAGCTACTAAAGGCTGACGTAGAGGACACGAAGCAGGATACAAAAGAAATGGCTAACGATATTAAAATCTTAGTCAAAGACGTTCAGTTTATTAAAGGAAAGTTTGAGTGATATTTGCTAAGCGGTTGGATAAAAAGTTATGCACAGGTTTAAATCTTAACGAGTTTGAGTGTAGGTGCAATTATCAAGGCTGTGTTAGCACTAAAATTAGCCCGAAATTAATCAATTCATACAAGAGATTTAGAGAACTGGTAGGCGTTCCACTTATAATCAACTCTGGGTTTAGGTGTGAGCAGCACAATAAAGACGTAGGTAGCACCTCGAAAGCTTCTAAGCACTTGACCGGATGCGCTATTGATATTTCGCTAAAAACAGTTAATCATTTAAGTTCTGAAGAAATAGAGCACGCTGCAAAAGTAGCCGGCTTTAAATTTATTAAATTTTATAAGACATTTTTTCACGCAGATACACGTGAGAATGACTAAAAGGGGTCACTATGACTGAAGTAGTAGAAGTAAAAAAGAACCTATTTAAATCAAAAACACTTTGGGTTAATGCTATTGTTGCAATCTCTCAATTCTTTCCAGGTATGAAGGATATTGTAACACCAGATGCAATGCTTCAGTTAATGCTTGTGATAAACTTTGTTCTTAGACTTGTTACTAAAGACAAAATCAGCCTTTCATAATGACCAGCGCCCTAATTAATATTATGAGTAGTGCTCTCTCAATTTGGGATAGCAAAGAAAAGAATAAGTACAATGACGCTTTTCTTAATCTTACCGGTGAGCTTGATAGGGCGTTAAGGCAAGAAATTGTCGATAATGGTATTATTGACGACATTGAAAATAAACTAGAAAACCTAGCGAGAGTTCTCTCGACTCAAATCTCCGCGAGCAAGAAGTGAAAAAAATAGCTTTAATTCTACTTCTTTCATTCTCTTGCGCCGCGGTTAACCTTGTTCGACCTATTTCTGACCGTCGCTATATGATAGATAAAAAGACAGGCTTATTTATATGGCAGACATGTCAAAAGAGAACGCTCTTTAAGCGGCGATGTAAAAAGTGGTTTATCGCAAAACTAGACGTCACTAAGCAAGAAGATAGGAATCTAATCCATAGCCTTGGTTTTGTTCTCGGGAGAAGGAAGTAAGCCTCTAGTTTTCTTCCATTTTCCCCCCTAGTAGTTAATCATTTCTAAATATTCGCTAAGGCTTTCTCACCAGCTATAACGCCTAACCTAACTGCCTCTGTGTTTTTAATAAGCATAGCTCTAAGCGCCTCTATGTATTTCTCATCCCTACCAACATTAAGAATCAAGGGTTTTAATTCTGGATGATAGGACATAAAGACCCAGCGATCGAAACCGCTAACCATCAAAGAGCCCTGTATTTGAGCATAGTAAGCGCTAGGAACTTTACCTTTGATTATGTATTGTATGTGGGTGTGAGCAAGTGGACACTTAAGCTCCAAGCCTACTTTTTTCTCCTCACAAAGCCCATCAGGTGAACAGCCGTAACCCTCACCACTATCTAGGAATCCAACATTTTTAAAATCTATATCTGTAATGAATTTAGAAGCCTCAAAAGCCTCGCTTTCCAATTCATTACCTCGTTCCATAGCGTCGCTTTTAAACGTCTCCATTGGTTTGTTCAAAATAGATTCAGCAACAAGTTTCATGTTATGTGTTTTCGCCTGTGTTGATTCCTTACCCGTGCTCGTTATTAACTTAGAGAAGTTAGATGCTGTCCATAATCCGACTCTGGACATAAACCAATCATTCTCACCTTGCGTGACATTTTTTATTGTATACATTATCTAGCCCTCTTCATTTTTAGTTGGCTGATAATTTTCTTAGCCAGTAGCGCGTCCGACTCTTCAAATTTACTTATCTTAAAGTGAGAAAGTATGGCTTCCTTTTTAAGATCCATTGATTCGATCATGTCCTCTATTTCTAGCACTTGATCTTGTGTTATTAAGCTATCAACTGCTCTTGTTGCGTCGTCGTCCTCGTCTTGTGTAACAATACCTAGTGCATTTTCCAATCCTGTTCTCTTCGCGTAAGTGTTGGCTGATCTTTTTTGTTGGCTGGTATTCATTCGACCGCCGTCGTCAAGAGATTTAAATGTATACGTGGAGTCGAATTTAGCTCCTCCTCTGTGTCGTATAGTAGTTATGATATTGGTTTCAATCTCATTTATTTTTTGCGTATTAAACGAGTAACTAAGACCGTGCTTGTTGAGCAGGTCTTTAATCTTAAATACAATCTCATCAAGTGGAGCGTACTTGGAATTGTGACCCTTCTTCATCTTATTTATAATCGGGCACTCTACCTGGAAGTCTGTTAGTGCGACATTTAGAGCTTTCTCTGCCTGCCTATCCTCCAATCTAAATTGCATATCAATAAACTTTTCCAACCTTTCTGGGTCTATATCCTTATTTTGAACAATCGCAATAAGCGCACTTTCCATCGTCTCTTCTTTTACTGTAATTTCATTCATTCGTTTTCCCTTTGTTATATATTTATAAGACCAAGTCTTATTGCGTAGTCTCTTCGTGGCTTATTACTCTCTGTGTTATCAAGTTTCAACTCATTTAAGTAAAAAGCTTCCATTCCTGGAGGGACATCGGTGCCCTTACATAGCTCTTTGAGCGCCCTTTTATTCAAAGCCTTACTGACAGTTGCGACAGGTGTTTTTCTTTCGTTACGTAGCATTTTAAAGGTTCTCTCGCTATAGTTTCCGTCCATGTCCATGCACTCCCATGCCTCAACTCTAAGACTATAGTCCGGCCTAGTGATAATCTCACTTTTTATTGCCGCGAAGCATTCTTGAAACTCCGCAGGGTTTAACTTTAAGATCTCCATATTGTCGGCATTGTTCTCGCCGCACACATCAATTAAGATTTCGTGTGTAAACCTGTTAACGTGGTGTATTCTATCGGGATTTACCTCTACCGTTCTTCTTATTAACTCTAGTGGGGTCATCTTGTTCTCCATATAAAAGGTTAAATTTATCTATATCCAGGGCATTCGAGCGCCTATATATTCTATGTTCGACAGAATAATCGAATATAAAAAGCTTATGCCCTATGTCTGTGCCTCGGTGTTTTACATTTTTGATTGTACTATAAGTATTGCCGTTGGCTGATATGGTTTGTAAAACATACAAAAACTCAGAAATGTTAGTCAGTGACTTGCTACCTCTAACGTCATTTTGATCTATAATACCTTTATGCCCCGCTTTTATGTGAGCCCCAGTATGTGCAAATATGAAACAAGGGACGTTAGACTCTTCAATAACAGGCTTTAAGTACTCTATAAAGCTTTCTTGTTTAGAGAATGTGGAACCATAGAGCTTGCTTGTAGTTATATTATCGAACAGTAAGAATGTGCAGCCGCTATCGTAAATACTAGACTTGAACTTCTCGCGAGCCATTTCTATTGTTTGAAAACACTCTACGTGATTCTGTTCAGAGAATACAATTATTTTGTCCATCCACTTAAGCATTTCAGGGTTACGGGCTAGGTCTTTCTCAAAATCATCGTAACTTTCCTCTGATAACCAAAGTAGAACTTTCTTACCAGGGTTGTTTCCTAAATAATCTACTATCAAACTATTTCTAGTGGTGGACTTGCCGCCACCGGCTACGCCTAACACAACGTGAATCTTGCCAGGCTTGGCCCCAAGGTGAGTTGCCAAGAAATCGAAGTCTGTTCTTACGTGGCACGTCTGTGTGTATTTAATTACCTCGGCTATGCGATCTTTACTTAGGTCGAACTTCTTCATTCGCCGGCCAGTGAAGCATCTAAGAACTCTTGCATCATATCATCTTTGGTTTTTACCTCGGCTCCCTCTAATAGCTTAAGGGCGGTCTCGTTACTGTTAAGAAACCAGTCTATATTGGCTTTCCATCCCCTATCGTTTGAACCTAGAAGGTAATTATTTTTAGGTATCTCATATATCGCTGTGCGCCAGTCTTTTATATCAGGCATACTTTTAAGAATTATATTTATGCGAGTTTTTCTTTTAGGAGATATTGTTTTAATTTTTGATAGAGCGTTAGCGTTAGCCATCTCGTTCCACGTGTCCAGGATGGACATATATATTCTATTCTTATCTGTTCTATTCTTATCTAAAGTTAATGTTGTAGTTAGTTGCGAGTCTGTTCGCAGGCTGTTCGCAGGCTGTTCGCAGTTAGTCGGGAGGGTGTCCCAGTTAAAGTTGCAATAATACACACCTTTTTTCTTTCCAGTCCGCAGTATGTTCGCAGTTAGTAGCGACCTTGTTACACGTCTGTAAGTACCCAGTCGGCAGGCATATTTAGTCATTAGGGACGACGCATTAAAAGAACAAAGCCCTGTTTTGCTATTTGAAAAATACATCATTTCACACACCATCCCGAGGTGTTCTATCTCTATATTAAAGTCCTTTAAATTTTTGGGCATCTTAAACCAAAGCATAACTCTCCTTTATATAAAGCCCCCTTAAAAAGTAGCTCGACATGAAACTTAATAAGAGGGCTTTCCCTTTCGGGTTGTAATTTTTATGTGGTGCTGTCGAGCAGATGCAACTTACAAAATCTAATCCGCCTTGTCTATTTTAAAAATTATATAGACCTCGCAAGTTTGTGCTAATTATTATACTTGCTTTATTTTGAATAGATGCTAAAACACCTCAAGCTGCAGCAATCAAAAAATTTAAATTAAAGCTCATTCGTGAGAGTTATATATAGCCCCCTTATTATTCTTTGCAGCTGACGTAGGGGGGCTTCTTTTATAGGAATTACTATGGAATGGGAGATATTAGATTTTCATTTTGTGCCAAAGTACGCGACAGTTGAGATTAAACGCCTCAGCGATAAAAGTGTTCTTAGGTGTAGACATAAATCAATAGTGTATGAATCAAAGAAGTGGTGCGTGTCGAGCCCTCTTCAAGAAGTTGCTAAGGATTTAATTAACGAGATGAAAACATATTTAGAATGTAATCGGCACTTAGTCGAGATGAGATATAAAAGAAATGAATAACAATTTGAGTCGTATTTCATTTATCTATAACGAAAAGATAAGTGGGCACCGGCGGCGAGA
>Ga0233403_10000547_pt1 | contig 17754 bp, 17 predicted proteins | sample Na_oxic_1_MG_FD_179866 | JGI IMG/M metagenome (GOLD analysis project Ga0233403, IMG submission 179866) | Seawater microbial communities from Saanich Inlet, British Columbia, Canada - Na_oxic_1_MG | ecosystem: Environmental > Aquatic > Marine > Inlet | place: Canada: British Columbia | collected...
CAGACAGTGTTTTTAGAAAAGGGAGTAAAACTTATAAAGCCGAAATTACTTGAACCGGTGCCAAACTACATTCTGGAAAAGCATTATGTGTACAAACCTCAACATATCCTTAAAGAACTTGTCAAGCCGCAGGTTCAAGAAAGACTCAAAAAAGTATCTAGGTTTGTGGTAGACATCGAAACGTATGGCTTTGTCACGACAGACAATTCCAGTGCAGATGTTAGAGTATTTGTTAGTAGTTTGGTAGAATGGGAATAATTCACCAAACCTGACCGGTCTTTAAGACCGGTCAGGTTTGATCCCGCTATTTTACAAATTGTTGGAACGTCATTGAAAGTTAAAAGGAAATTTTCAAGTTGCGAAGTTAAGAGAATTATCTTCAACAATACCTTCGCCAATGCCAAAATTTGTTGTTTCGGGAATGAGGTACGATTTTCCGAAACCTATATAACGTAAGAGTTTCGGGAAATCCGCTTCGCTCCATTCCCGAAACAATTTTCTATTTGTATAGCTTGAGTATTGCATATTCGCTGAAATTAAATATAGCTAATTATATATTAACAAAACCAAAAAATGCATATTTTAATTGAGGAGATTGCTTTTCTCTGGAGATTTAGTGTACGATCAACTCCTGCATTGAGCCGGAAAATCCGATTGAATTGTAGAAGTCAAGAGAAGTAGTTTATCTGACAGTTTGGGTCAGTGCATAGCAGAAATGTACGCGACATTAAAAGAATTTCAACAAGATAAAGTATACGGAATCATAACAGATAGTGATGTGTGGGAGTTCCTTTTATTAGAAAATTCGGTACTATCTGTGGATGAAAATAATTACCACATTCGGTATGTAGCTGAAATTTTTAAGAATGTTAGTACAACGAATTAGAAAAACTACAACGAATAGTCAATTTATTTGTATTCGTTTTTGAAATTCGTTGTACTCTGTTTAAATCCCAATACAGTTTATACATAATTGACCCCAGTGCCAATAAGGAGTTTGGAATTTATTTTAAATTGAGTCATGAATAAAGCATTATTGATCCTAAATGATCGGCTCATCATGACTAAAAATTTATCCGGTTAATCTTCTGCTGTATATGGTGGAAGAATTATCTAGGATGGTGAATCAAACCTTTGGTTAATTAGCGATGACTGAAAAAATGCCACTCAAATCAGTAACAGTATGAAAATTGAAAAATTACTTAGCAGTGTGGTTGTTATTGCCCAAGAGCATAACCCCACCATTCTTCATCCTTCATTTCTTGAGTCACAAAGGATCGTGCCTTTAGATTGGAAACACACCGAATTGTTATGCTCACCGGCTTTGTCTTTTGTGAAATATAACAATGGTATTGTTTTCAGTATAGAAGCGAATAAGTTTCAGGTAACAGACAATAATTTGTCTGATGATGCTAATACCTCTCAGATACCAGAACTGGCAAGAAAATACATTGAAAGCTTAAAGTATGTTCGTCATAAAGCAGTTGGTATAAATTTTATTGGCTTTATAGAACATACCCATCCACAACATGCCGTGAGAGAACGCTTTTTGAAAAAAGGCGCGTGGAATTTTGATAAATTAGAAAATGTTAATTTGGACTTCATTTACCAATTATCGGAGGCACGGTTAAGTTTTTCCTGTCACGCTGGAGAAGTCGGGTTCCAAGAAAATGAGAAAAGGGTTGGCTTATTTATAAAGGCCAATTATCACACTGATATTGAAAGGAATTCAGTAGTTGAACAGACAATAAAAGCGATCTCTTGTTACGCACAACGGTGTGCTGATTTTACGGAGAAAACCCACCTGATAATGGGCTTGGAGTAGTGATATGTTTGATGTACTATTATATAATAGCGGTTTGCCAGTTAAGGCTTATTGTCCTACCGTGCCACCATCAGTCCAAATATTAAGTGATTTTTTACCCAAAACATCCCACCAAGAGCTTGAACCTACTATCTGGACTCGGTATCAAGAAACAACGGCGGAGCCAATAACCACTCTAAGGCAAACTATATTAGGTTTGGATGGTAATAAACTACTTATCACAGTGGAAGATATCTCCAGTTTGCGAGGATGGCCGGCAAATTGGGATGGCTTTGATTGTGTGGCACCAATCGATATGGCAATTGAACATGCTATCTCGTATGTTTATGAAATACATAAAGCTGTTTTCTTAACGGCGGCTTTAAATTGGAAAACACCACACATCACTGCCAATTCTGAAGGTGATGTGGTATTTGAATGGTGGCATAAAGAACATGACTTAACACTTTACATATCTGATCTAGAAGTAGAATATGTAAAGGCATGGGGTGTGAATATTCATTCAGAGATGGAAGAGGGTTGTATTGATTCTATCAATATGTTTTTGGATTTGTGGAAATGGTTGATAAGTTAATTTTATGTCACAAGAAGATACCGTAACCGATGACGAAAAACTCTATCGGCGCATTCCCAACAATCCTAAATTATACACGGTTGAAAACGGGATTACCCGATTCAGTTCACAAGCTTTTAATGATCGTAAAATGGAGCCATCTGTTGATCGTGCTAAATTATGTAACAATGATCCCACCCATACGCAGCACGATTCTTCAGATGGTGTTATTAGCTTAATTGCTGGAGATATACGGGCTATAGGTACGGTTGAACAGTATGATAAGAAAGGTCATCTCGAATATACACATACCATTGATGTCATACCAGTACCGATTAAAAACCAACCGCCATTACCTGATAATCCTGCTCATGCTTCGATAATCGCAGAACCTGAATATAGAAATGAAAAGACGTTCAGAAGACTGAAACAAGCGTTGGCACGTTTAGCAACTAGGCGTGGTTGGGAAATTGAACCCTCATAAACCAGTGGAAGATATCTACAGTCTTTGAAAAAGATATAGCGAGTTTTAAATTTCCCCTTTCCACCAGACATTTTGTGGAACTGGTTTTTACTTTTAGGAGGTATTTAAAAATGACAACCATAGAAGTTCAACAAAACCAGTATATTTACCTAAACCCTTGAAAACTCCGGAAAACTTGGAACCTAATATAAACCTGATTATTATTCAATACCTTAAAACGTTTCTCATCTGTTCAAATTGCTCACTACTAATACCTTGATTTTCGACAAATTGCTCGACTGCATTGTAGGTAAGTATTTTTGCTAATCCTTGTAGAAAAAAATGGCGAGTGTACTTACCTTTACCACCGCCTAAATCACAAATATATTGTATAGTGGTATTTTCGATTAATTCAGATTCTATTTCATAAAAATAGCCTCCAATAAAGAAGCATAAAGCGATAATATTTTTTATGGATTGGCAAATCTCTAACTTGAATCTCGATCCAGCCAAGCACATCCCCCCGAAATTTGAAAACTCCTTCTATTTTAGAACGTTGTAGATAGGTAAAATAGATGCCATGAGCTTGATCTGCGGTTTTAATTTTACGGTTTGTCAACAGAAGCATGGGGTCTTTAAATATCGTTTGACCTTTTCGGTCTTCTCGTTAAGATTCTAACAACAGTATATCTTTGTTTTTCAAAGGTTATATCATCGTATTCAATCATACAGCTGGCTTTTTTGTAAATTTTGCCTTTGATTTGTGTTTTTTCTATAGAAAAACACTTTTTATTGGCAAAATTTGCGGTCTTTATCTTTACATATCGTTTAAGAGACATCAACATCAAGATAAGTCTCGTTTGAATATTGATCTAACTTGATTTGTCACACAAATTCATCGCCAAGAACTTTGTCTATATATCTAAATATTTCTTGATCATCAAAACCACAATCAAGAATGTGAGTAACTCGTATTTCGGGTTGCTCATGTTTGAATGTTTGACTAGTTTTTTGTAGTTGTTCTTTTGTTATTCTAGATAAATTTATATAACTATCCGTTTTTAATAGATCTTTGATAACTTTCGCACGATTTCGCTGTTTGGGATCGGTTGAGCTTTGTAAAACACCTTTGTGATAAAGTTCGAGCTCTTTTTTGGTGACAAACTGAGACTCTCGATTGCTGTATACTTTTGTATCAACTAAATGTAATTGCTGGTTTTTTTTATCAACAGCAACTGTATTAAACGTGTGATAACCATTAATAACATTTTTATCTAAATCAAGAACTTTTCCAATATTTTCTAGTTCTTTGGAATATTTTTTACGAATATCACTTTGGAAAATGGATAAGAATAATCTGTTTTTGGTCTGACATAGCTTCAATACTATTTTCTCGTAAGGCCGGAGAAATTTTTTCATTGTTTAAAACTGATTTTAGAGAACCATCCAAAAGAGATTTATAACGATTATATTCTTTTTTATCATCAGCAACTTTAAACAAACGTACTGTCTTTTTTTCAATGATTTTTTGTATCATTTGTTCTATATTTTCAATAACGCGTCTGTCTTTGAAAAATGATAACAAACCACTAATGTAACCTATTAATTTCATAATCTCAAATTTTTGGTAAGGAACTAAGTTTAGGTGGTTCATTAATAATGATTGTGTACTGATTTTTCAAGACCTACCGTAAGTAGTAAGGCAAAATGTAAGATAACATATTGAATCATATATCATTTAAATTTAGGTTCCATTTTTTCCGGAGTTTTCAATAAACCCCATAGACAATCAAAAAATGATTTAAAAAAAAATTTCCCAAGTTATGGGAATTCTTAATGTAACCCCGGATTCGTTTTCAGACGGGGGGCGTTTTTTGGCACCGGATATCGCCCTTAAATATGCCTTCCAAATGGCTGAACAAGGGGCACGTATTATCGACATAGGTGGTGAATCCACTCGCCCCGGTGCCCAATAATTGGGGTCAGAGTAAAATTAATTCTAACTAAGCTTTGCAGCCTTTGCCTCAAGCCGCGCGGCTTCCGATGAGTGTTAGAAGTACGGGATTTAAGTTATATGAATTATTTAGCTCATATATTTTTTGCCGATAGAACGCCACTATCTATATTTGGTAATTTACTGGGTGATTTTGTAAAGGGAAAAATTACGGGGAAATTCCCAAAAAAACTAGAAAGTGGGATTATCAACCATAGAAAAATAGATAAGTTTACAGATTCACACGCAACTACATTTTCCAGTAGAAAGTTCATAAGAACTGAAAGGTACAGATTTTCAGGAATAATTGTTGATGTTGCTTATGACCACTTTTTATCTAAAAACTGGAATCGATTTTCAAGTGTTGAATTGACTGAGTTTATTGATTCAACCTATGAGCTTATGGAAAATGAGCCACCGGGGATTGACAATGATACTTTGATTCACCTAAGAAAAATGCGGGCAGAAGACTGGCTCTCATCATATTCATCTATTGAAGGCATAGACAAGGCATTCAAGAGAATTTCAGCTCGTATAAAAAGAAAAAATTCTTTAGGTAGTGCCATTGAGGATATTGTCGAAAATTGTTTGGAGCTTGAAAATAATTTTTTGCGGTTTTTTCCGGAGCTTATCTGTTTTATAAATGAAAGAGATTAACTAGAAAATAAATGTGGCAAAGTGCGTGATTTTGATAGATTTAATCACGAATTTGCCTAAATTTATTTAAATAATATTCCACCGATTTCATTGGTGGCTATTCACATTTAACCCCTTTGGGGTTGGATCATCTTTGAAAATTGGTGGTGAAACAGAGGTATTCAATGATTAACAATACGCAAAATTTGCTGGTTGAAGACGAAAATATCTTTATTGAGCAAGCAGAGTATATTGATGAGGCTGCTTTCTTAAAATGGGGTATTGAACAACCAGACGAAAATACTATTATACGAAAGTTGTCGCAAGGGGGCGCAAAGCTTATTACGGGGCCGCGTGGCTGTGGTAAAACTACATTGATGTTAAAAACTTTTAACAAGTTATGTGCTGATTCTAAAGCAACGTCCCTACCCATTTATGTCAACTTTAAAACCTCATTACAGTTGGAACCATTGTACAAAAAGGGCAGAGTAAATGAACACGCCAAATTTTGTAGTAATTGTGGTGTCGTGTTAAAAACTGGCTCCATTTTTGATGAAATTGTTAAACATGACATAGAAAAACTAGGGCTAACCAAAAAACGAGTTCAAACCATCAAAGAACATTCTGATATCCGAACCATTAAAGATATTTTAATGGATCATGATAATCGAGAATTGCGAGGTATATCTAGTATTGGCGAAATCTGGGCGAAACTAATTCGTTCTCTTGCTGAAGAGTATATATCATGAGTGATAAAGATGAGCAGAATGATTCTATCTCAACAAAACTCACTATGCAACAGTGTAAAGACGGGATAGAACCTGAGTTTAACTTATAGAGTATTAAAACTGATCACCCATCCGGAAAATCTTTTAAAAAGCCCTTCGCAACAGCTTTGGATTCCAAAAAACATCAAAACAAAACTTGTGGTTACTTAGACAATCAAAAAATGATTAAAAAAAATTTCCCCAAAAACTCTTCTAAACTTCCCCAAGTTATGGGGATTCTTAATGTAACCCCGGATTCGTTTTCAGATGGGGGGCATTTTTTGGCACCGGATATCGCCCTTAAATATGCCTTCCAAATGGCTGAACAAGGGGCACGTATTATCGACATAGGTGGTGAATCCACTCGCCCCGGTGCCCCGCAAGTCTCAGTGCAAGAAGAACTTGATAGAGTTATCCCAATATTAGAAAAAGTCCGCGCTGAATTGCCCCTTAAAATATCAGTCGATACTAGCAAGGCACAAGTTATGCGCGAAGCTATTGCCGCTGGAGCAAATATGATTAATGATATTATGGCGTTACGTGGCAAAGATAGCTTGGCGACTATCAAGAGTGCAGAGAATGTGCGAGTTTGCTTAATGCACATCCAAGGGGAACCGCGCACTATGCAACAAAATCCTCATTATGAAGATGTTGTCAGTGAGGTTAAAATGTTTCTGTTAGAGCGGGTACAAACTTGTTTAGATGCTGGTATTGTCTCAAGTCGCATTTTAATCGATCCGGGCTTTGGCTTTGGTAAAACCGTAAGACATAATTTACTATTAATGAAGCACTTATCTGAGCTTACTGAACTTGATTATCCCGTCTTGGTGGGCGTATCGCGTAAATCAATGATAGGTAAAATATTAAATAAACCAACTTCCGAACGTTTGTATGGTGGTTTAGCTTTAGCGGTTTTAGCAATTAGTAAAGGAGCCCGTGTAATTCGTACCCATGATGTTGCTGCTACTGTTGATGCTTTGAAAATGGCTCACGCAGTTTTTAGTGAAGAATAAGTACCTTGAAGTGAGAAACCATGACACGGGCAACCACAAGGGATTGCCCCTACATATCACGACGGGCAACCGGGATTGCCCCTACATATCATCAAGACGGGCAACCACAAGGGATTGCCCCTACATATCATTGAGTATTGTAGGGGCAATCCTTTATGGTTGCCCTCTTTAATGGTTGCCCTCTTAAAAAATGAATAATCAGGCTAGTTACATTTTATGAAACAACAACGTAAATATTTTGGCACGGATGGCATCCGAGGCACTGTGGGTACAGAGCCAATTACCCCGGAATTTATTCTAAAACTTGGTTGGGCGATAGGTAGAGTTTTGCAAAATGGCTATAACAAAAACAAAGTCTTAATCGGTAAAGATACTCGCATTTCTGGCTATATGTTTGAGTCTGCTTTGCAAGCAGGATTGTCAGCCGCCGGTATGGATATTCGATTACTTGGCCCTATGCCAACTCCGGCAATTGCTTATTTAACTAGAACTTTCCATGCGGTTGCGGGCATAGTAATCAGTGCCTCACATAATCCATTTCCAGACAATGGCATTAAAATTTTTTCTGGTGATGGCACCAAATTGCCGGATGAGGTAGAGCTTGCTATTGAAGCCAAAATGGGAGAACCGATGCAAACAGTGGCACCGGGTAAGCTAGGTAAAGCGGAACGTATTGATGATGCTGCCGGTCGCTATATTGAATATTGTAAAAGCACAATTCCTTTTGCGGTTACTCTTAAAGGATTTAAAATAGTGGTTGATTGTGCTCACGGTGCCACTTATCACACTGCACCCAATGTATTTCGTGAATTAGGCGCAAGCGTTGAAACTATTGGTACCCAACCAAATGGTTTAAATATCAATGCCGGTTACGGTGCTACCCAACCCCAAGCTTTGCAAACTGCGGTTTCATATCAAAATGCTGATTTGGGTATTGCGTTAGATGGTGATGGAGATCGTGTTGTAATGATTGATGCATCGGGCGAGATAGTTGATGGTGATGAACTATTATTTATTATTGCCAAAGCACGCCATGAGGCCGGTACTTTACGAGAGCCGGTGGTTGGCACGGTTATGAGTAACTTAGGATTACAACAGGCCCTTGAAAAACAAGGTATTAAATTTGAACGGGCGGCGGTTGGAGATCGCTATGTTATCGAAATGCTCCAACTTCAGGGCGGCAATTTAGGTGGGGAAACTTCCGGCCATGTCATTTGTCTGGATCGCACTACTACTGGAGATGGCATTATTACCGCCTTACAAGTATTGGCAATAAGTGTGCAAACTGGCTTACCTTTGAATATGTTAAAAACCGGTATGCAAAAATGCCCACAGCGTATGATTAATGTGCCCATTACACCCGGTTTAGAAATAGTTTCTCAACCATCAATACAAGATGCAGTGCGTAAAGCAGAGCAACAACTTAATAATCAAGGACGTGTATTATTGCGCCCTAGTGGTACGGAGCCATTAATTCGAGTGATGGTTGAAGGCGTTGATATGCAACAAGTTGAAACTGTGGTTCATCAGTTAGCAGAAGCCGTCAAGGCTGAATTGTGAATTGTGAATTGTGAATTGTGAATGATGACGTAAAGTTGCTTGGCTGAGCCATTCTATTTTCACAAATTTGAAGTACGTTCAATATAATTAGAAATTAGGACTAGCAATTTGAGCCGGTTTTATGTCAAAATGAATATTGATTCCCATTGTTATTTAAGAAATTGCCATTATTACAGTAAGTGGAGATAGCTGATGAATGGTGTTATTAATTGTTATCAGTTTAATTCTCAAACTGTTATTAGATAGTGTGATTTCTTAATTAGGAATGAGGCTTTAATAATTTCGTCAAACCTGCTATAGACTGATCGAAAAATGGAGCCAAACCTCCGAGGTTTTGGAAACCTCGGAGGTTTTTTGGAGCCAAACCTCCGAGGTTTTGAAAACCTCGGAGGTTTTTCGTGGGTTTAGTTTCGGGTTTTATTGAATTCTCATTTCTTATTAACGACTTTTTAATTGAGGTATTTTTATGAGTCTGTTTGACAACACGAATAAAAACGTTGCCTTTGATCGTAATCAAGGCAATCAAAATGTTCAAAGCACGGCGTTTGGAAGCCAGAATGAACAAGCTTTCGACGCGCAACCACCATTAGCTGCTGATACTAACAAGCTGATTCGCAACACATATATGCTGTTGTCGATGACCTTGTTTTTTAGTGCTGGAACCGCCGGCATAGCTATGATGACTGACATGCCACCGTTGGGTTTTATCATTACTTTGGTGGGCTATTTTGGACTATTGTTCCTGACTTCGTATCTGCAGAATAGTGTTTGGGGCCTTTTTTCCGTGTTTGCTTTGACCGGATTTATGGGCTTGACCTTAGGCCCAATAATCAATTTGTATTTAGAACGGTTTGTTAACGGTGGTGAGTTGGTGATGATGGCTTTTGGTTCAACGGCGGTTATCTTTTTAAGTTTGTCGGGCTATGCTTTAACTAGCCGTAAGGATTTCAGCTTTATGGGTGGTTTTTTGTTTGTCGGTATCTTGGTCGCTTTCTTGGCCGGTATCGGAGCTGTCATCTTTCAATTGCCGGGTTTGTCTTTAGCGGTGTCAGCAATGTTTGTTCTGTTGATGTCCGGTTTGATTCTCTATCAAACCAGCGAGATCGTGCATGGCCGTGAAACCAATTACATCATGGCAACAGTAACGTTGTATGTTAGCATTTACAACCTGTTCCTCAGTTTATTGCGCTTGTTTGGTGCGTTAATGGGCCAAGATTAAGTTGTATTTGCGAATGGTATAAACATTTTGGACGGGGTTACAAACCCCGTCCAACACGAAGTGGTATAAACCAGACCGTTTTTTGAAACCGGTCAGGTTTTTTCGTAGGAATCAATTAATAATTCGCAATTAACCAATTTGCTTATTCTGATTACTTCTAAACCGGATTGGATCGTGGCTGGCTTCAAATCCTTTATTAGAAACAATCCTTGTGATTAGCTTTTAATCCTTTATTATAAACAATCCTTGTAGTTGGTTCCCAGTTGGCCCTTTCCCCTTATTTAGATTAAGTTATGAAAAAAACCTCAATAGTTGTTTGGGTATTGTTATGTGCTCTCGCTTTCACAATCGGTTACAAGTGGCAACCTCATAATAACCAAATTTCAAAAACATCCCCACCTTCAAAAACCACCCCACCTCAAACCACGATTGCCCAAACTTTTAATTGGAAAATGGTTACCACTTGGCCCCCTAATTTCCCCATTTTTCAAACTGGCGTGAAGCAATTGGCACGAAACATTGAAATGATGAGTGGGGGACGACTCAAAGTGAAAGTGTTTGCCGGAGGTGAATTAGTGCCACCTCTAAATACCTTTGATGCGGTTTCGCAAGGTACTGTGCAAATGGGACATGGTTCTGCTTATTATTGGGCCGGTAAAGTGCCGGCGGCTCAGTTTATGAGTTCGGTGCCATTTGGGATGACGGCTAAAGGGATGAATGCTTGGCTTTATAGCGGTGGTGGCCTCAAATTGTGGCGCGAACTTTACGAACCTTTCAATGTTATTCCTTTCCCGGCCGGCAATTCCGGGGTTCAAATGGGAGGCTGGTTTAACCAGAAAATCGAAACCGTTGCTGATTTAAAGGGCCTGAAAATGCGGATTCCCGGTTTAGGTGGTAAAGTTTTGGCGAAGGCCGGCGGAACTCCAATACTTTTAGCCGGCTCAGAAGTTTATACCGCTCTGGAACGGGGCACAATTGACGCAACCGAATGGGTAGGTCCATTTCACGATAAACGCTTGGGACTCTATCGCGCTGCCAAATATTATTACTATCCCGGTTGGCATGAGCCCGGTACGGTGCTGGAATTAATTGTCAATAGCGAAGCTTGGGCGGAGTTGCCGGAAGATTTGCAGAAAATCGTCGAAGTGGCGGCACATTCCATCAATCAACAGATTTATTATGACTTTGAAGCTTTGAATATCAAAGCTCTTCGAGAACTCAAGGAAGAACATAATGTCGAAGTGCTGCCTTTTCCGCCGGTTGTCCTCAAGGAACTTAGACTTATGACGGTTGAAGCTTTAGATGAAGAAGCGGCTAAAAGCGCGGATTTTAAGAAAGTTTATGATGTTTATAAGCAATTTCAAGCTGATAATGCAGCTTGGAATGCTATCTCTGTTGATGCCTATAGCACTAGTTTGCAACTGGAATAGTGAGTGTGAGTACAACGAATTTCTCTCGTCACAACGAATATATTCTTTAATACCATAGCGGTTTTGCCGGTTTTTTTTCACCAGATTTTGAGGCTAAAACTAGAAATCCGATTTTTGCCAAAAATCGGATTTCTTTAATACCATAGCGGTTTTGCCGGTTTTTTTTCACCAGATTTGCGAAAACTAGAAATCCGATTTTTGCCAAAAATCGGATTTCTTTAATACTTTCACTTCACCAAAATATGGTGAAAAATGATTGGCAAAAACACGCTAGATTTAACACACAAGTAAAAACCCCGTCCTTAAGCTGAGAAGGATCGATTCGATCTTTGGGATCGATTTACATGAAAAAATTCAGAAAAAGGCAAGTATATCCCTAGATATTTTCTTGGTATCAGTGGCAGTTCCGTCATAAAACTGGCCTTGACTCACAATAGCCATCTCACGAAGACGATTTTTTTCTGCTTGAGTACCATAACCAATGGTAAAAATACGAATCGGCCCTTTTTCACTATCAAATTGAACTTTACTGAGTAACTCTTTGAAGGTTAAGCGACTGTGACTGTCTTCCCCATCACTAAAAACTACCATTGCTAAAATTTTATCCGGGTTTTTCAACAAAGAATCATAAGCTTGGTTAATGGCATCATACAGTGCAGTACCCCCACTCGTGAATTGGTATTTGATTTGCCTTTGCAACCTTTCACGATGTTTCTTGATAAGTACAGTTTTTGCTGTCCAATTGAAACTATTGTTAAATGATAATAGCGAAATATAGTTACCATCTTCAATCTTTTTAAGCAATTGCGAGACAGTTGAGCGAGCATGACGAATTTTACCTCCGCGCATTCCACCGGAGATATCTAATACTATAGTAAAATTAACCGGTTTTTTGTGTTGTTGCCAAAGTTTGACAATGGCTTTTATCACCTCAACTTCAGGCATTTCTAAAGTTGCTTGGGGTGCTTGGGGATTTACTCCATGAGAAGCGTCGATAGGTGTTGCCAAAGGAACACTCACATTAGCCGGGCGAAATCCATACTGTAAAGCCTTTTCTTGTTGAGGTTTGGCGAGTAAATAATCTATATAATTACGTGCCGCTTCATAATGAGCCGGTGTTACCCAGTCACGTTTTACAATACCGATGGGGTGTTCGCTCCAAAGTGTGCCGCCGGATGGGTAAATGGCAACGAGTTTCACTATCATATCGTGATTTTGGTAAGATTGTACCACCTGATTTTCATACAGCAAGGCGGCACTTAAATATTTTGGGCTTTTATCCAGCAATTCTTGGAAAAAAAATTGGCTTGATTGTCTATAATGTGCCACAGTTTGTTGAATATCGTGAAGGTAAGCCGCTGTCGAAGGTTGATTAACGTCAGCAACGGTGAGGTTACTTAATTTATCCACGCCGGCATATACTTGAGTAAATAGGGATAATAAGCCACTGTTACTGTGTTGCGGATGCGGATGTCCCAATTTGAATTGCCCCCATTGTGGATAATGGTAAGTGCCCCAACCTTGAGAATTTTTAGCCAAGGCTAAAATATCGTGCCACCCAATGTTTTTTTTAGGGAAACCGAGTGCTTTTGCCATAGGCTCCCATAAGGCAATTACGAGCGGCGACAACACAAGGTTTTCGGTATGTCCAATCATATCTTTGCCGGTTAAAACCCGCGATTTGGCATTACCTAATTTTATGAGAGCAGTTGAAGCCGGACTTATTAAATGGGCTTGATGAGTTTCTGACAACAGCTCATCAATGAGTTTTACCGAGTTCTCTGAAATGGCTTTAACATTAATTATTTGACCATCACTAATTTTAGGGGAAGTTTTATTGAACTGAGTGGTAACATCGTTGATCCAAGATTTTTTTTCCAAATCATATAGGAATTGTAATTGAATGATACGAGGGGGTTGGGTTGTTGCTGGAACGTTACTTGAGGAAGATTGATAAGAATCAAAGCAAGCACTCAAAAGCATAATACCAAAAAACGCCATCATACCGAATGAGAAAAGTATCATCTGGTAACAAATACGATTCAACATAGTGTATAACTCCAATTGTAAATGTATCTCAAAATTCCAAAATCTTAGAAATTTTTAAACCGGGCAACAAGGGATTGCCCCTACATTTTTAAACCGGGCAACAAGGGATTGCCCCCTACATATCATCGAATCTTGTAGGGGCCGAAGTGGTTGCCCGCAGTTACTCAAATAAAAATTAAGATTGCCAATAATTGATAATTAATAATTATGAATTTTTATCCATTAAGCATAAGAACTATCTTAGCATTTTTGGTCGTGGTTATTACACTAACACTGATGCTCTTTATCATGCTATTTATAAATAAGCAAACTCTGTTACAAAATAAATTGACTTATTTACAACTACAACAAACGGTTACAACATTAGCCCAACAATTAGACTTGGAAATAGAATTAGCTAAGCAAAATGTCCATCGTCTCAAAGAGTATGTGTCAATTTTGAAAATTGAACCTGGAGCAAAAAATGACAAACTAACGTTTCTTCAATACTTAATAGCTGAAAATATCCAGTTTGAAGACAACATCTATAGCAGTTATATTGCCTTTGAACCGAGACTCGCACGACAATATTTCGATACTTATGGTAAATTGTTAGTGGTACGTAAAGATATTGCTTTGCGCGATACCATGAAATATAACAAGCCACAGTATATGATTCAGAAATATTCAGATGAACCAAATTATGCAAATGATCCCAGAAAATCTTGGTATTACCTAAGCAAAGCTAAGCCGGATATACAAATTACCCCGATTTATTTAGATATTAAAGATACTAAAATGTCCATGTTCAGTATTAGTCAAAGGTTGTATCAACATCAAACTTTTGAAGGGGTTGTCGGTGTCAGTATTTTAGTAGACATGTTTTTTGAAGACGTTGAAAATCAAAAATTTGGCAAAAGCGGTGGTATGTTCATTGCGGATTATCAAAAGGGTACGCTATTAAGTAAGCTAAAACCGGCAGCGAGTCCGGCTTTTTTGAGTGCGACAAAGCGTGGCTCCCTCAACTTGTTTAGTAATAATGAGCTTAAACGACTATCTTGGAAAGATATCCTTAGTCAAGAAACACCATTCCAAGAAATAAGAAATAGTGATGAGTATTTATATACATTGTCTACCAAAAAATTAAAAATGTTGCCATGGACGTTGGTAGGTTATCAACGTACTGAAGAATTAAAGAATAATAAACAAGCCGGCATACACTATTCGACGTGGACAGCGATTATTTTATTGTTAGTTGCCATTATTGTGTGGGTATTTTTTATAACCCTGATTTCACCTTTGACAAATTTGCTGTATCAAACTAAAAACATAGCTAGGTGGGCTGGTAAAAAATTACCGAATGCTCAAAGCGGTGTAGTTGAATTACAGCAATTAGCAGAAGCGTTCACACAAATAGTGGCACAAATGACTATAATCAATAATACTAAAGTTACATGTATCAACCGTTTGCAAGCCTTGCGTACCGTAAAAGCTAAACAGGCACGGCAAATTGAACACTGTAAGATTAAGCTCACGAAACTCAATTTTGAAAATCAAGCTTATCGATCCGAAATACAAAAAATTCGTTTGCAAACTCAAAAAACTAGAGTAGAAACCCAAAAATATAAATTAGAAGCCCAACGTGCTAAAGTGCAATGCGAAACTGCTAATCAAACCAAAGCCCGATTTTTAGCGAACATGAGCCATGAACTTCGCACACCGATGAATGCTATTATCGGTTATACGGAAATTTTGCAAGAAGATGCAAAGGATCGAGGCCAAGAATATTTTATTCCCGATTTACAAAAAGTTCATGGGGCAAGTTACCATTTATTGGATTTAATTAATAACTTGTTCGACATGTCAAAAATTGAGTCGAGCCAAATGGAGTTATATATAGATACATTTGACATAGCACCTATGATTCAGGACGTTGTAACAACCATTACGCCACTATTGGAAAAGCAATCCAATATTTTGAAAGTTAGTTGCGACAGTGCATTAGGCACTATGTCAACGGATATGGCTAAGGTGCGACAAAATTTATTGAATTTGCTTACCAATGCGAATAAATTCTCACAAAAAAGCACAGTGACGTTAACAGTGATTCGCGATACCCTAGATGATATTGACTGGATTTTATTTAGTGTTGCTGATCAAGGAATTGGCATGACTGACGAGCAAATTCAAAAGTTATTTCAAGCATTTACACCGGTTGATACTTTACCTATACGTACATCTGGAGGAGGTGGATTGGGATTAGCGATTAGTAAGAAATTTTGTCAACTTATGGGGGGCGATATTTTTGTTGAAAGTAAATTTGGACAAGGAAGTACCTTCACTATGCAGTTACCGGCTCAAGTCGATTATTAAAAAAACCTCAGGAGTGGGTGCAAGGTACGCACTCCTGAATCTCGAACCTTAAACATTAAATAAATCATGAAAGCGCAATCCACAAATACAACTTCTGAGCCATCTATCCAAAATGATTTTATTCGTCAAATTATTAAGGAAGATTTGAGAGCGAATAAAAATGAGGGAAAAATAGTGACTCGTTTTCCTCCAGAACCTAATGGCTATTTGCATATTGGTCATGCCAAATCAATTTGTTTGAACTTTGGTATTGCGGCAGAACATGAAGGCGGACAATGTTATCTCCGCTTTGATGATACCAATCCCACATCGGAGAGTCTTGAATATGTTGAGTCGATAAAAGCAGATGTGCGTTGGTTAGGCTATGATTGGGAAGATCGATTACGCCATTCGTCGGATTATTTTGAGAGGCTTTACGAATATGCTGTTACATTGATCAAAATGAATAAAGCCTACGTTTGTAGTTTAACCACTGAACAAATCAAAGAATATCGCGGCACTGCGCGTGACTCTGGTAAGGATAGCCCTTATCGTACCCGTTCAATCGCGGAAAATCTGGATTTGTTGGCTCGCATGAGGGCGGGAGAATTTGCCGATGGTGAACATGTTTTACGAGCCAAAATTGATATGGCTTCTCCCAATATTCATCTGCGGGATCCAATTATTTATCGCATAATAAAGTTGTCCCATTATAAAACTGGCGATAAATGGTGTATTTATCCGATGTATGATTTTACCCATTGCCTTTCAGATGCGATTGAGGGCATTACCCATTCTCTGTGTACTTTGGAATTTGAGGATCATCGCCCTTTATATGATTGGATATTAGACACTTTAAATACACCCTGTCATCCGCAACAAATAGAATTTGCTCGCTTATCACTGAATTATACGATCATGAGTAAGCGTAAATTACAGGAATTAGTTGAAAATAATCATGTTAGTGGCTGGGATGATCCACGTATGCCAACACTGGTTGGGATGCGAAGACGAGGTTATACACCACAAGCTATTCGAGATTTCTGTGATCGGATTGGTATCACGAAAAACGATACCCATATTGAAATGGGGGTATTAGAAAATTCGATTCGTAGTGATTTGGATCCAAAAACCCCTAGAGTGATGGCTGTATTAAAACCCTTACGAGTAGTAATTGAAAATTACTCAGAAACGTCAGTTGAACAATTAGAGGCTCCTTATCATCCCAATGATGCGAGTCAGGGAACTCGGCAGGTGCCTTTTTCCCGGGTATTATATATTGAGCAAGATGATTTTCTTGAAGCACCGCCGAAGAAATTTTTTCGTTTAGCTCCGGGGCGTGAAGTGAGATTACGTTATGCTTATTTTATTACTTGTCAAACTGTGATCAAAGATGATAATGGTGAGATTGTCGAATTACGCTGTACTTATGATCCGGCAACACGAGGCGGTTCCACACCACCCGATGGGCGTAAAGTCAAGGGTACTTTACATTGGGTTTCTGAATCTCATACAATAACAGCTGAAGTTCGCCTCTATGATCGTTTATTTAATCAACCTAATCCCGGTACCGGCAAAACCGATTTCAAAACGGCTCTCAATCCTAACTCCAAGGAAATTTTGACCAATTGTAAGGTTGAACCCAGTTTAGCCAACGCCAAAGCCGGTACACGTTATCAATTTGAAAGACAAGGTTATTTTTGTGTTGACAACGTTGAGAGTAAAGAAGGCGCATTGGTATTTAATCGTATTGTCACCTTACGCGATTCTTGGGCTAAGATTGAAAAAGCGAATCGGGGTAAAAATAAATAATTAAATTTTAGTACAACGGATCTGGGGAATGAACGGATTGGTGCAAAACTATAGCTCACCTTATATAGATTTGAAGAATAATAACTTCCAAAAACCTGTCAGG
>Ga0233403_10000548_pt1 | contig 17750 bp, 8 predicted proteins | sample Na_oxic_1_MG_FD_179866 | JGI IMG/M metagenome (GOLD analysis project Ga0233403, IMG submission 179866) | Seawater microbial communities from Saanich Inlet, British Columbia, Canada - Na_oxic_1_MG | ecosystem: Environmental > Aquatic > Marine > Inlet | place: Canada: British Columbia | collected...
CATCCCATTGTCCCGAGTCAGGACGTTTTCCCGATAACCTCGCACCGTGGAAGCCCCACCGATGGATAATTTTTCCAGTGGTAATAAATCTTGATTAGCCAATTGAAAATCGGTGCGGAAGATCATTTGACTCAGATTCCAACGTTTGCTTTTGAAAAAATTAAGCCGCCGAACATATTGAAACTGTCCAAGCAGACTGAAAAACTCACTATCAGGCGAACCATCATCATTTATGGTTGAATCTAAAGCATCTACCCCAAAGTTAAAGCTTGCTCTAGCTGCAAGCACCTGAACTGGGTTGCGCTTCAACCAATCTTGAGAAAAGCGTATGACGGAAAGTTCACTGACACCATCCTTTACTCCGGGTGAAAAAGAAAAGGGTTGCCCCAAGAGGAAAGTTTTGCTAGTGCGTTTTTCCAATCTGAGTGATAAATTGAAATAACCTTCTGGCTCTTGATACAACGGTTGACTGAAAGTGAAGGCATAAGTATCGGCTTCACTTTCAACATCTAATTGATTAAAGGGCGCTTCAACAACCTCTGAATCGCTACGTTCGACATGCAAAGAGACAGTGGAATCATAACGATTAAGCGGAAAATCATATTTCACCGTAAAATCATTCAAGCCCTCAGTCAAACCATAACGAAGATAGAAGGTATCTCCAAAACCCGACTTGGTTCCAAATATCCCTGTCAAGTTACGATACCATCCCTCAATTTGGCCTCGATAAGCGCCCACACTAGGAGAACGATGATTGTTAAAAGTGAATTGTAACTCACGGGGCGGTGCTTCATCGACATGGATTTTCAAAATGCCCTCGCCCAGCTTAACGCCTGGCCCCAATTCTGCCTGTATGCGTTCAAACAAGGGATTTTGTTGTAGCATCTGGAGACGATCTTGTAATTTTTCGAGATCCAAAGCCTCAGTGTCCTGATATTTCAGGCGGTTTTCGATGTAATCTGTGCGTAGCCTTTCATTGCCACTGGCCTCAACCTGAACAAGTACACCTTCAATGATTTTGATAATCACAATACCATCTGCAACCTGTTGATCAGGAATAATGGCCCCAGAGTTGACATATCCTTTCTTGATGTAGTGGCCCGTAATGTCGTTTTTGACATCTTGCAACTGTTCAGGAGAAAGTACGCTATTTTCATAAGGTTTCGTAATTTCAGCCAGTTCTTCATCAGAAAAAACGGTATTCCCCTCAAATTGAAACTGCTTGACTTTGATCTGAGACAGCGAAGAAAGCTTCTTGTTGTCTTCAGTGATCGGCGGTAACTCAGGCAATTTCGACAATTCAGGTAACACGCTACCCTCAGTTTTGGGTAAGGGTGTTCTGTCTAAAGTCGATGTATCACTGCCGTTTATGTATTGCGCCTGTAATGTACTATTCATTAGATAGAGCAACACTGTGATGCCTAAACAGACCATTTTTTGACCGCTTTTTTTATAGGGTCGATTATTTTTCACTTATTTTCCTCCATTATTTTTATCAGTTATCAGTTATCAGTTCCACGCAAAAGTTTTGCGTGAAATGTGGAAATCAGTTATCAAAAATAAAAATCAGTGTTCCACGCAAAAGTTTTTGTGTGGTGTCAATTTCCGTGTTTTTCCGTGTTTTTCCGTGGCAAAATATACCTATTTTTGAGTCAGTGCTTCTATGCCTTCCCAATCATCGGGTGTACCATGTTCAAGATAATATTTGCAACGTTCTAAATAAAAATGAGCCGCTTTGTCTTGTGGTAATTGATCCAAAATATGCTTAAATTGTTTGATCGCTTCAACAAATTGCTTTTGATAATAAGCGTCAATCGCCTGACTAAATGTTGCTTTGAGCGCGATTTTCTTAATTTTGATCTCACCCAATTCAGAATCAATGATTTCAAACACATGCACTGGTGCCTGTTTACCTTTAACACGGACTTTACCGAGAAAACGATAATGATACTGTTCCGGGTTCGTCAACTCCATTAAAATTTCTTCACTAATGAGGGTAGAAGCCCCATACAGTTTAGTCAGGCCTTCCAAACGAGAGGCTAAGTTAACCGCATCAGAAATCACAGTCCCTTCCATACGTTTTTCTTCACCGATGGTTCCGAGCATAAGGGTACCACTGTGCAAGCCAATGCCAATCCTAACAGGCTGTAATTGCTGCTTTTCTCTTTCTTGATTAAATATGACCAATTGTTCGTGAATTTCTATTGAAGCCTGCACAGCATCATCTGCTGTAAAAGGAAACAAAGCCATAATAGCATCACCAATATATTTATCAATAAAACCCTGATGCTTGCGAATGACAGGACTGACACGACCTAAATATGCATTAATAAAATCAAAATTCTCATTAGGCGACATGCTTTCTGACAAAGTGGTAAATGAGCGAATATCAGCAAATAAAACAGCCATATGTTTTTGTACATGATCGCCTAATCGAACATCAACGATACTGTCTTTTTCTAATAATTGCAAAAATTCCAATGGCACAAAATTGCTATAAGCAATATTAACACGCGACAGTTGAATATGGGTTTTAATACGGGTAATCAGTTCACCTTTAGAAAAGGGTTTCGTTAAGTAATCATTCGCGCCTGCTTGCATACCTTCCATTAAATTTGACACCTGATTTTTAGCGGTCAGCATAATGATCGGTAATTGGTTGGCTGGATAAGTTTTACGAATAATCACACACACTTCAAATCCTGACATTTTGGGCATCATAATGTCAAGCAAAATAAGCGCAAAAGGTACGCCACTATTGATGGCCTCCAAAGCTTCTTGACCGTTTAGGGCGCGGGTAATGGCATAATTTTCTATACGTAATTGATTTTCCAGTACTTGTAAATTAATTGGATCGTCATCAACAATCAATATATGAAACGATTCATGCCCTTTCTCATTGGCCTCTAAAAGTGCTTCTTCGTCCTCATTTTCTATCAATATTTCAGTGGCTTGGACTTCATTACCATGGCTTAACACAGTGGGTTGGACTTCACGAACACGGTTTAACATAGTCGTCACATCACCAGACAAGGTGGCTTGTTCAGCTTTAGATATCGGCAAAGTAAAGCTGACTGTGGTACCCAAGCCAGGCGTTGACTCAATACTGATCTCGCCACCATGCAATTCGACCAATTGTTTTGTTATCGATAAGCCTAACCCAGTTCCCCCATATTCTCTAGCAATTGATCCATCTACTTGTTCAAACGGATTAAAGACGATGCCCAGTTTTTCAGGCAAAATACCAATGCCTGTATCACTCACTGTCGTCATCAAATAATCATCATGTATTGCCGATGAAATTTCTACTGTGCCCTTGTCAGTGAATTTAAGCGCATTACTGATCAAATTATGCAAAATTTGCTGTACACGATTTTCATCCGCATCAACAGGCGGAGATTCTTTAATATTATTGATCAATTGAATCTCTTTAGAACCGATGAGCGGCCGAGACAAAATGACAATAATATCGGTAAGCACTTTGATTTCTAAAGGTTTAATTTGTAAAACAATATTTTTATGCTTGAGTTTGGAAAAATCCAAAATATCATTCACTAAATTGGATAAGCGTTTGCCGCTGAGTACAATCATAGACAGATTTTCAATCACTTTAGGTGGCAGTTTACCCACAGCCCCATCTATCATTGAGTCAGCAATCCCGATAATACCATTAATGGGAGTACGCAATTCATGGGAAGTATTCGATAAAAAATCATCTTTTAGTTTATCAAGTTTGGTTAACTCATCGTTTTGCTGTTCAATTTGATTGATAGAGGCCAACATGCTATTGACCATCTTGATGATACTTTGCTTGAGTAATTTTAATTCATTGTTTGTTTCAACCTCTATACGGTGTTCAAGCATCCCTTCAGCAATAATGTTGACACTATTCACAATGCTTTGAATTGGGCGAGTGAGCCAAGCTGAAATGAAGAAAGTAAAAATAATACTTAACACTATGGCAATAATACTTAATAAAATATGAAACGAAGCCGTCCTTTGTAAGCCTTCATCGATTAGTTTTGTGTTATAAGTCAGTGCAATGACTTTGCTTGGATCAGAATCTAATGAAAATGTATCATCTTTTAAATTGATAAAAATATAGCGCGTATAGCGTTTTTTGAGTTTATCCTCCTCGGTATATGTTTTTTTGCTCTCGTAAACAGTCTTAATAATGTCTAGCGTTTCAGAATCTGCCTTATAATCGGATTCCCCAAATGAACTGCCATTCTGACTAAAAATCCTGACTTGATTTAAGGAAGGATTTAAATTTTTGAGACGAGCGTTAATTTTCATAATATCTAATCCGCCCATCAAATCGGCAAATTCGTCAGAAATTAAACCTAATTCCAACACATACTTATGATCTGGTGTGGGCATGTAGGCAAATTTTCTGATTTTACCTGTATTGGCTTCTGTGCCAAATCCACCATTAGCAAATTTGTCTTGTTCCCGAACTGTTGTCAAAAATGAGAAAAGATTGGACCATTTTTTAAAGTCGAATCCTAAATCCTTGGTATAAGTCGTGTATTCAACAATGCCGTCAACATTAATGATATACAAATCCATTTTACCCCCCAATTGTTCTTTGAGATCTTCAAGGTCCATTTTTTTTGGATTTCGACCGGCCACTTGATAGGCATCAACAAACGTGATGAACTGATCTTTCATCTTTTCATCCAAAAATTTCTCAAGTACTTTATGCCCTGCATCAACCAATTTAATCGCATTTTTAATATTATTCTCCGTTTGTTGTTGCAGCATTCTGTAGGCCTGTTCCAAATCACTTTTAGCATTCAAGTAATCAGACACCGACATGGCAATTAGGATAGGAATAATCAATAATAGAAAACTCCCCATCAAAGTGTACTTGAGTGGCATATAAGACGGTTGCGTGTCTTCTGTTTTGTTCTGTTGCTGCAAGGGCTTGTTAAAATTCATTCTGATTGGATTAAGTAAAGTAATGCAAAAGTAACAAGCATAACGTACACGACCTCAGTTTTCACTAATACGCTTGTGGGTGGTAAGTGTTTGGCATTGAGATTGTGTAATATTCATAAAATTGATAGTTTGCCTCATTGCCAAGAAACTATTTGATAGGTCGCGTCTTCTTGCAAACTTTGGCTAATATCTTTGTATTGAGTTGTAGCAACTAGCGAATAATGTTGATTGATCAAATTGCAGTTTGAATTGAGACATTCAATCAATAATTAAATAATTAATTCAATCAGTTACAGATTGATGATTCAAAAGTTCAAAAAATCCGTTTAATCGTATCGAAGCAACAAAATACCCATAACGCCCTATAAAAATGCGTTTTTGCGGTTTCCGTTAAGCCTATTCTTTAAAGAGAATGTCACACAAACCAATTAATTAGATATAAATAGTCATATTGTACCTCATCACACACATCAATGATCAATTATCAGTTTTTTAGTTTGTCGTTTCGTTATAAACTATAAATCAATTTCAAGGGCTTTCGCTACGGATTGCCCCTACAAGGATAACCCTACGAATTACCTTACATGACATGACAGTTTGTAGGGGAAATCCATTCTGGTTGCCCCCTTGTGGTTGCCCCCATTGTGGTTGCCCGACACGATATGGCATTGACCCGACTGCTGTTCATTGATAACTGATTTCTTTGCCCCAGTTTTTGCGCGCAAAAACTTTTGCGTGAAACTGATAACTGATAACTGATAACATGCACCGTCTAACTCTTATCCGACCTGATGATTGGCACTTACATCTACGCGATGGTGCCCATACGGCTTCAATCGTTTCAGCCACGGCACGTTGTTTTGCCCGTGCTATCGTGATGCCTAATTTGAAACCGCCTATTACCACTTGTGCTCAAGCACTGGCCTACCGTGAGCGAATTTGTGCCGTTCTTCCCTCAAAGAGCCGCTTTAATCCGCTGCTGACACTTTATCTGACAGATAATACGCCAAAAACAGAAATTGCCAAAGCCCATAGCTGTGAACACATTGTTGCGGTTAAATATTACCCAGCGGGGGCAACGACGAACTCCGATCTGGGTGTGACTGATTTACGTCGCGTGTGGCAAGTGCTTGAGGCCATGCAATCTTACGATATCCCTTTATTAATCCATGGGGAAGTCGCAGCAGCCAGTATTGATATATTTGATCGCGAACAAATTTTTATTGAACAAGTACTCGACCCCTTATTAGAACATTTTCCGACATTGAGAATTGTGCTAGAACATATTACTACCCAAGACGCTGTGGAATATGTCATGAACAGTAGCCCGTATTTAGCGGCCACCATTACCGCCCATCATTTATTATTGAACCGTAATGATCTTCTGGCAGGGGGTATTCGCCCCCATCATTATTGTTTACCCATATTGAAACGAGAAAGGCATCGCCAAGCGTTGTTACAAGCGGCAACCAGTGGCAACCCTAAATTTTTCTTAGGCACAGACAGCGCCCCTCACGCACAGTCTACTAAGGAAACAACCTGTGGTTGTGCAGGGATATACACCGCACCGGCAGCATTAGCATTATATGCAAGGGCCTTTGAACAAGCACAAGCATTAGATAAATTGGAAGGATTTGCAAGTTTTTATGGAGCAGATTTTTACAAAATGCCACGTAATACGGAAACGGTGACATTGGAAAAACGCACTTGGCGAATGCCTTTACATTTTGAATTTGGCGATAGCCACGTTATCCCCTTATACGCTGGCGCTGAAATTGACTGGCAACAGGTGCAAAACTGATGGGACAGAAAAGATTCTCACAAATGGCGAAACGTTTTAGAGGTTATTTGCCAGTCGTGGTAGATGTCGAAACGGCCGGCTTTAATCCTGAACGTGATGCCTTATTAGAAATTGCGGCTATCACACTGCAAATAGATCATCAAGGTTTATGGCAGCCTGATAAAACGCATTTTTGTCATCTGATTCCGTTTGAAGGGGCTAATCTTGATCAAAAGGCATTAGATTTTATAGGCGTGGATCCCTATCACCCCTTTCGTTTTGCAGTAAAGGAAGCGGAAGGTTTGGAAAGCATTTTCAAGCCCATACGCAAAGCCATAAAAGCCCAAGGGTGTAGTCGTGGTATTTTGGTTGGTCACAATCCCTCATTTGATTTAAGCTTTATCGCGGCCGCCTGTCATCGCTGCGGAATCAAAAAAATGCCCTTTCATCGGTTTAGCACCTTTGATACGGCCACTTTAGGTGGACTCGCCTATCGACAAACGGTATTGGCAAAGGCCGTGCAGGCAGCCGGCTTTGAATGGAATAGTAGCGAAGCGCACTCAGCCATTTATGACGCAGAACGCACAGCAGATTTATTTTGTCGCATCGTGAACTTGTGGGACAAACCGTACTTGTAGGGTGGGTAATGAATCTTGCCCAGATGTCAAATGCAACGGGTGAGTTCGTGATGGGTGTGATTAAAACTGCATGGCTAGGAACCCCAGGTTCCACCTGGGGCTATTCACATTCAACCCCTTCGGGGTTGTGCGTTTTAAGTTTTTATTTTTAAAATAAAAAAGCCATGTACTTTTAATCACACCCGTTCGTGATTGAAAGAAAACGCGCTTTTTTGCTTAAGACGCTAAAGACACTTTCGATCTTACCACCTATCAGTTTTCTCTAACTCATTGTATGTAGATTTGCTAAGCCTCGCGTCTTACGATCATTATGTTTCTATATCGCACAGACGATCGCACTCGCAGATTTGCTAAGCTTAGCAAATCTACGATGGTAAGCACTTTCGATGCTTTCTATTTATTGAGAGAAATTTTGCGTCTGTTGTGTCTGTTGCGTCTGTTGCGAATTAAAATCTTGCTCTTATGAGCCTCATCTTCTTCATAGAGGATCGTAAAAATCGCGAGGTGAATAATAAATACTGATAACAAGTAAACCAGATAGAAAAAATATTCTATCAAGACAATATAATTAATATTGGGCAATTCCGAAGCCCGTTTTAAGTGAAAAAGCGATGTAACCAGTATCAAATTAGTACCATTACCTCATTCGCAGGTTCGCCCCTACGCTAGGGTGTTGACTGAGAGGTTTTTTTGAGCCGTTTTTTTCATGCTGCTTTGGTGTTTGTCAAAGGCCTTAAAAATACCCAGTAAAATAATAAGGCTTAACAACCCCGAAGGGGTTGAATGTGAATAGGCTTTCACGCAAAAGTTTTTGCGCGCAAAAACTTTTGCGTGAAAAGGTGGAACCTGGGGTTCCAAAAAAAAACCTCAACGGTAGCGAAGTTTAATGTGAATGATAGCCGTTATAGAATCAATTTATTTATATTTTTCAACCCGTTATAATAATTCAGGTTCAACCCCTTCAGGGTTGAAATTTTTATGTTACATTTTCCCCAGGTTCCACCTTTTCACATTCAACCCCTTCGGGGTTGTTTAAGCCAATTTTCGAGGCTTTTGACAAACACAAAATCAGCATGACAAATATTGGTTAAAAAAAGCTCTCTGTCAACACCCTACCCCTACGCTAGGGTGTTGACTGAGAGGTTTTTTTGATCTGTATTTTTCAGGCTGTTTTTATTTATTTATTTTATGGAACCCCAGGTTCCACCTGGGGCTATTCACATTCAACCCCTTCGGGGTTGTTTAACCCCATTTTCGAGGCTTTTGACAAACACAAAATCAGCATGAAAGATATCGGCTAAAAAAAGCTCTCTGTCAACACCCTACCCCTACGCCCCTGAATACGCGGAGTTTTGTAGGGGCATACCTTTGTTACTGCCCGATACGAAATGGCATTGCTCCTACGCTCGCTGTGATAATAAAAAACCGATTGCTCCAAAGATTTTATCTAAATCATTAATGGTTATTCTGGTTCTATTCTTAGTGAATAGCTTAGAACTTAATTTTCCAAACTGCCAAACTTCGCCATCTGTTACGATACCGTAAACCACTGAGGATTTTTGATCTGATTCAATTTGATTGAGTCCTTGTGAAGCGACTAATTCAGCGAGACATTGTCCCCAACCTTCATTAAAGTCATTTTGTTTCGCTTCAATGACAACCACTATTGGTAAGCCCATAACCGTTTTGCCTAACTCGGACTTGCTTGAAAACAAATAATCGGGTGTGCCCGTTAATTTAGCATCATACGTGATAGATTTGTGGCTCCAAAGCATATATTTATCGACAAACGTTTTATAAACTTCTCGACAAATCGGATAAATCACATTTTCACATCTTGAAGCCTCTGATGTAAATATGTCCATATTTTTATCACTAAAGTCAAATTCTTGGATAAAGATATCAGAGGGTTTTAAATCAAGATATTCAATGAAATCTTGTTCAGAATACTTGATATGGTATTCTTTTTGGACTTGAGCAATCGTTTTAAAATCACTAAAAGCCATTAATCACTCCTTATAAAGAAAGAGAAAAGAACAGGCCAGCTTTATTCTCAATTCTTCAAGAATGGGGCCCCATGTCAGGTACAACATGCGATAAAAATATCAACCGCTGTGACTTGCGCGTTAATCGGCCATCAAATTGGCCTACCTACACCGCTTGGTTGCAGATGATAGAACGAGCATTATACAATCTTTTTTAAAAACGCCAAAGGTTTTTTGTTTTAATTGAAGAGCCGGAAATAGGGCTACACCTTGATGCCTAACCCAATATATCTATACTGCCCACCGTTATAATTTGCGCTTTTGTTGTTAGTCACCTTTAGGTGACTTGAGCTTTTAGACAACTGCTTTAGCTGTTGGCTGTTAGAATCAAAAAGCGCAAATTATGACGATGCTAAGTATATTTCACATTTCTTAGCGTCGTTTCGCTCCGCGAACTTGAGCGTGAAATGTGAAATAGCATTTTATCCTCTTAATCTGGGATGAACGGGGATTTTTAACGAAAGGGCTAAAGCGCAAATTATATTTCACGCAAAAGTTTCGCGAAGCGAAACTTTTGCGTGAAATGGTGGACAGTATACCTCATCTCTTAAAGTTGCAAGCTGAAGCCTTCGAGAAAACTTGTGTTATTATGCTGGTTGATGAAGTTCTTCAAAGTTGCCATATCGTATCGGGCAGACACGTAGATATGCCCCTACAAAATATAGCAAAATAACGGGGTTGTAGGGGCGAACCTGCGTGTTCGCCCTAGCTTAATTACTCTTAATGGAGTCAATTTATGGCATTTCGTCATTATAAAAACATTGCTCAAGTTCAAGAAGAGTATGAAATTCAATATCAAGAATTGAACTTTATTAGAGTCAATCAAATTAAAGTCTCTAAACTCTTTTTAAGAGAATTTGAGTTTAATGTTAAAAATTTGGATGTTTTTTCTTCTGAAGGCGCAAGATGTGAACTGGTTATTTTACCTCTATTGAGAGAAGCGTATAAAACTTATGTCGATCAATTTGTTTTATGGGTACAAAAATCCATTCGTTATGACAAGGTATTGAATGGAACACCTGATTATCTCGTTTCAAAACGTTCAAGATTGGGAAAAACGGTTTTAGAGTATCCTCTGTTGATGGTTGCAGAAGCGAAAAAAAATGATTTTGATCAAGGTTGGGGGCAGTGTCTTGCTGAGTTAGTTGCTGCACAAAAATTAAATGATGATCGTGATCTACCCGTTTATGGGATTGTAACTGATGGTAAATATTGGGAATTTGGTAAATTTGAACAAGATATTTTTACCAAAAATAGAGACAGTTTTCCCATTAGTCATGTAGAAACTATTTTGGGCATTTTAGATTTTTTATTTTCACTTGTTAGCAAAGAAACAGTTTAACGCTTATTTATCTGTTTCTAAAAAATAGTACAACGGATTAGCGGAATCAACGGATTAGTTTATTGCTAACATCTAACATTGAGTCAATCTGTTTATTCCGATCATCCGTTGTACTAGTGCATTCGAGCGAAAGTTTCAATACCATTGAAAAACCGGGGCAACCACAAGCCGTTTTTAGGCTTTATTTAAAATCCCGCCCCTTCCACAACAAATAAACCGCCGGCACGACAAACAATGACAACAATGGTGCCGTAATCATCCCGCCTACCATTGGTGCCGCAATCCGTTGCATCACTTCTGAACCCGTACCCTGTCCAAGCATAATCGGCAGTAAGCCAGCAATAATCACCGCGACTGTCATCGCTTTCGGGCGAACTCGTAATACCGCGCCTTCCATGATAGCGGCTTTGACATGCTTGTAATGATTCAAGCGGTTACTGGTTTGGTATTCTCGGAAAGTGTTGTCTAAATAAACCAGCATGATGACTCCAAATTCGGCTGCAACGCCGGCAAGCGCAATGAAACCGACACCGACGGCTACAGACAGGTTGTACCCTAACAGATAAATCAGCCAAAAGCCGCCGACTAAGGCAAAGGGTAAACTTGCCATCACGATTAATGCTTCACTCATATTGCCAAAGGTTAAATACAAGAGTAGCAAAATGATGAAGAGGGTTAAAGGCACCACTTGCGTTAATTTTTCTTGGGCGCGGAGCATGTATTCGTATTGTCCAGAGAATATGATGGAATAGCCGGGGGGGAGTTTGACTTGTTCGCGAACGACGAGTTGGGCTTTTTGCACGTAGGTGCCGACATCTACGCCGCGAATGTCTACAAATGTCCAGCCATTCAAACGCGCATTTTCGCTTTTGAGCATGGGCGGCCCATCCACGATTTTAATTTCTGCGATTTGTGCTAAGGCAATTTGGGCACCGGTGGGCGTGACGAGCAATAATGCTTTTAAATTCTCCAAGTCATCACGAACTTCTCTGGGAAAACGGAGATTGACTGGGTAACGTTCTAACCCTTCTATGGTTTCCGTGATATTCATGCCGCCTACGGCGGCGCTGATGACGGCATTGATGTCGGCAATATTGAGGCCTAAACGGGCCGCTTTGATGCGATCTGGGATGATTTCCACATAGCGGCCTCCTGCTACTCGCTCAGAATAGGCAGAAGTTGTCCCTTCTACTTGCATGACTGCGGTTTCAATCTGGCGGCCAATCTCTTCAATCACTTTCAAATCTGGCCCTGCGACTTTGATACCTACTGGCGTTTTGATGCCGGTGGCTAACATGTCTATGCGCGTTTTGATGGGCATCACCCAAGCGTTAGTCAATCCGGGAAAATCAACTAGATGATCCAATTCTTCAATCAGTTTTTCTACTGTCATGCCTTCGCGCCATTCAGTTTCCGGTTTTAATTGGATCACCGTTTCAATCATGGTGAGGGGTGCGGGATCTGTTGCCGTGTCGGCGCGGCCAATTTTACCGAATACGCTTTTGACTTCTGGTACGCTGGCAATGATTCTATCCGTTTGTTGTAATAATTCTTGCGCTTTGCCAATGGAGAGGCCGGGTAACGTGGTGGGCATGTACAATAAATCCCCTTCGTACAATTCGGGCATAAATTCAGAACCTAAGCCTTTTGTCATTTTGGCTAACCAAGGCTGATCGGCAAAGCGGGTTTGCCAATATTGGGGTAAATCGGTTTGCCATTGTTCCACTTGGGCTAACAGGGCTACGCGGTGTTTTTCCAGATTAGGATAGTTTGTGGTGACTTGCCCAGCGATGTGTAAAGGCCAGATTAAGGGTGTGAGTAAACTGGCGATACCAAATAACGGAATAGCAACAGTCAACATGACTAACACAGCGAAGAATAACGTGGTACGCGGTAACAATAAAACAATTCGGAGTAACGGACGATAAATCAAAATCAGTAACCAACTGAGTGGATTGCTTTTTTCACGGGGAATCCAGCCGCGAATAAAGTAACCCATTAATACGGGTACCAATGTCACTGCTAATCCTGCTGCCGCTGCCATCGCGTAAGTTTTGGTAAAGGCTAAGGGAGCAAATAAACGGCCTTCTTGGGCTTCTAAGGTAAATACCGGAATAAAACTTAAGGTTATGATTAATAAGGAAAAAAACAAGGCTGGCCCGACTTCAGTCGCCGCTTGGGTTATCAATTGCCAATGTGCTTGCGAAGAGATTTTTTGTTCAGGATGAGCCTGTCGCCAGCGTTCTAAATGTTTATGGGCATTTTCAATCATGACAATCGCGCCATCCACCATCGCGCCAATCGCTATAGCAATACCGCCTAAAGACATGATATTGGCGTTAATGCCTTGTTGCTGCATAATGATGAAAGAAATCAGCACGCCAATGGGCAAAGTGACAATAGCGACAAAGGCTGAACGCAAATGAAATAAAAACACTAAACAAACCAATGCCACCACAATAAATTCTTCAATCAGTTTGTCTTGCAGATTATTGACAGCGCGTTGGATTAAGGCGGATCGATCATACGTTTCTACCACTTCCACGCCTTTTGGTAAGCCGGCTTTGAGTGCTGCCAATTTCTGTTTGACAGCGGCAATAGTGGTTAAAGCGTTTTCGCCATAGCGCATGACAATAATACCGCCAGTGATTTCGCCTTCACCATCCAAATCGGCTACCACGCGACGCATTTCAGGGCCTATTTGCACTGTGGCTATATCACGAATTAATAAAGGCGTGCCCGTTTCACTCACCGCAACCGGAATGGTTTCAATCTCTTCCAGAGAAGACAAATAACCTCTGGTGCGAATCATGTATTCGGCTTCTGCTAATTCAATGACAGAACCCCCTACTTCTTGATTCGCGTTTTTAATGGCCTGGCTAACGCGAGATAAGGGAATATTAAAGGCCCGTAATCTTTCAGGATCGACAACCACTTGGTATTGTTTGACCATGCCACCGACGGTGGCCACTTCGGCAACGCCGGGCACCGTTTGCAATTCAAACTTTAAAAACCAATCTTGCAGACTACGCAGTTGAGATAAATCATGTTGACCAGTACGATCAACCAAAGCGTAGGAATAAATCCAACCGACACCCGTCGCATCAGGGCCTAAACGCGGTTGTACGCCAGGCGGCAGACTAGAAGCCGCTTGATTAAGATATTCCAACACTCTGGAACGCGCCCAGTACATGTCAGTGCCGTCTTTGAAAATCACATAAACATAAGAATCGCCAAAGAATGAATAGCCGCGCACCACTTGTGCCCCTGGCACCGAAAGCATGGTTGTGGTAATGGGATAAGTCACTTGATCTTCGACGACACGAGGCGATTGTCCAGGGTAAGTCGTTTTAATAATCACTTGTACATCAGAGAGATCGGGAATCGCATCTAAGGGCGTTTTTTGTAAAGCAACCCAGCCCCAACCGGTGATAATGACGGTGGCGACTAGGACTAAAAAGCGATTGTGGATCGACCAATGAATGAGATTTTTTAGCATAGTGGTTTTCCTAGTTTAAGTCACGATTTTTTGCAACTGATTGATATATTAAGCATTTTTACCAATACGTTTGTTGAGAAAGTAAATCACGACTTGGCAATAAGGCTTATATTTTCCGTTTATTTGGCTTTGATATTCCTCAATCTTCCTTTCAATATCTGAAGACGACCAAGCCGCGTTTCTACCTTTGATATTGATGAGCTCTTTTTTAACTTGATCGAGTATTGCTTTTCTGTTATTGACTAGCGTTTGCGTGTTTAAATTCAAAATATCATTTAATGCCTTATTAATCTTTGGAGCATCAGAGTATATTAAACCATTACTTTTGTATTTGATTAAGCTTTCACAATTTTTTGATTGTTCAGCCGGATTCAGCATGATTTCTTGTTCACCTTTACTGGTATCGCAATGGCGTGCTAAATGTTTTGGCCCACCATCATTTCCCTTACAAGAAGCTAACAAATTTTGATAATCTAACTGCAATTCAGGATATTTTTTTTGAGGTTGACAATGCTCAATTTTCATTTTGTCAGAATTTGGCGCAATACGCTGCATACAATAGCAACAAATATAGCCCTGCTCCTTCACCAAAGCCTCACGCAAATCCTCTTTTTCTGGATAATTATCATAATTCGCATGACTCTTTTTACGGTGTGCGAGTAATGAAGGCGGTTCCTGACTTTTCTTAATTTGTTTCATCATCAATATCCATAAAATCTAAGCTCACATAAGCTTGAACAATCGCCATATCATTTTCCCCTAAATCCTGAGACAGTCGCTTTAATAAAGTCTGTGCCTCGCCTTTTTTGCCCTCGTCAATCAAATCGTAAACGGTATCAAGTTGTTGTTGTATTTCGTCTGGACGTTGTTTAACCCCCATTAAGTCGTACAAAATCGAATTGTTATCTCTACCAAAAGTCGGGGGAGGTGTTTTGACAGCTTGAAAGTCTTCTAAAATAATGACTTTTTTGTGTGCTATCTGGCTTAATACCAGCGGCGAATGCGTCGTCACAATCAATTGACAATTTGGAAAAGTTTTTTGTAATTGAGGAATCATTCCCCTTTGCCAGCGAGGATGCAGATGCAAATCGATTTCATCAATTAAGACGATTCCATAACCCATTAATGGATTTTGTCTATGAGGATTGGCAATGGCTAAACGACGCGCTAAATCGGCTACCAAGGCTAACAGTGTTTTTTCACCCGATGAGAGTTGATTAATATTTAAGGGAGTCTCACCTTTAGATATCATCATTTCACCATTAGGATTGTTGAGCCAATTAATAGATAATTTCTCAAACGTGTTATGCTCATCACTCAATAGCTTATAAATGGCTTCACGCACAGCATCAAGCGTTTTATTTTCACCGATTTGCCTTTCAATGTTTTCTTGCCATTTGTACCAATTAAAAAAATTAATAAAATCAAAGGCATTTTTATCTAACGCCCCTTTGTAGGCACTGAGCCTATTCGTCTCAAACAGATCATTGGCATTATTGAAATCAATACGATTGACTGGCGCATTGCTGGCGGGATAATAAACCAATAAGGGTAAATTAACGGTTTTTTTATGATGAAGTTTCTCAATAATGCCAGCAATAGAAGGCGAAACCGAATCATGCTGAAATTGATTGTTGTTAAATGCCATATTGCACTTGATTTCTGTATGGCCTAACAGTAAATCAAGTTGATTGCTTGTCTTAAATTGCCCTTCTTTAATATCTAATAAGTCAAGCCATTTTTCATTTTTTTTCAATGTATTAGGGTTTATCTGTCCTTCAACAAGCCTCAATAACGAAGCCAGACAATCTAAAACAGCCGTTTTTCCAGCGCCATTTTCTCCTATCAAAACAGTCAAATCGGGTTGAAAGGCCAGTTCAATGTTTTCAAAACCTCTAAAATTTTCTATCGATATCCCTTTTACCTTAATTTCAGGCTGGAATATATCATGTTTTAGGTTATTCATCAGGTTAAATAGTCAATGATTAATTCTGGTTATCCAATTGATTGATATCACATTATCAATCCGATTTCTCAAATCTTCAGATAATGACATCAAAGGCGATTTTTTATAAAACTCACGCAAAGGCGCTAAGACACTAAGAACAGAAGCTTCGCATCTTTGCGTCTTAGCGGCTTTGCGTGAGAGATACCCTCACGAATCCGGTAGTGATTATTGAAGTTGTTTCTGAGGCCACGCAAATGTATGATCGGCCTTATAAATTTGAGTGGTATTGCAAGCTTACATCGACGAAGGAATGTCTCCTGATTGCTCAAGAACAATTAATGACTGGCCTGGGTATGTCAAATACCAACTCACGTCGGAAGGTGATTTCTTTTTATAAATCTGTTCCCAATGGGTTTTTCGGGATATATCGGTATTTTCCATGTTTCTTTCATAAGTGTGCAAAAGGGGGAAACAAGTTTAATGTTGGTGTGTCTGCGGTTGCCCCAACCGTAAAAAACTGGCTTGTAAATTGGCTTCGGAATCAATCAAAAATTGTCCAGACAAGACAATGCGATTACCTTTTTTAAGGCCTGATAATATCTCGACTTCGCCTTGACTACGCATGCCCGTTTTGACATCGACTGGCTTAAAGCGGCCATCCCCTAAGGCTTTAATCACACTTTCACGTGTACCCGTGACAATTAAAGCAGCTTGCGGGATTTTAATGACATTTTTCTTGGGCTTGCCGTGAATCAGGGCTTGGGCAAATAGGTTGAGTTTTAATTTACCTTTCGGATTATTAAAATGAAGTCTCACTTTTAAAGTGCGTGTTTTGAGTTCCAATTCTGGATAAACATAATCTACCTTGCCTTTCCAGACGCGCCCTGGCAAAGCGGGTACGCTAATTTCGGCCGTCAATCCTTTTGATACCCAATCTAATTGGTGTTCAAAGACTTCAACCATGACCCAAATATTTGATAAATCAACAATAGTGAACATTTCCACGCTAGGCGTGACATACATACCCTCACGAATATTTAAATGAGTAACCGTACCTGATTGCGGCGCAAAGATGGGCACGTTGTTGATGGATTGGTTTTGACGCTCAATTTGTCTAATCGTGGTATAGGGCACACCGAGCAAACGTAGACGGTTGCGTATCGCCTCCTTATATTGCTGGCGATTGAGGCTGGTACCCTGAGTTTTTGTGCGTAGGGCTACCAAAAAATCTTGTTGTGCTTCTAAGACTTCATGGGAGTACATTTCCAATAATCTTTGTTCCTGCTTGACGACATCGCCTTCACGTCGGACATAGAGTTTTTCTACCCAGCCACTCGAACGGGGATGAATATGTACTAACTTGTCTTCGTTATAAGCGACATAACCCACCGTTTTGATGTGTTTCTGCATCTTTCCCTTTTTGACGGTTGTGGTTCTTACCCCCATTTTTTGGAGAATTTCAGGACGAATGGTGACAGTAGGGTGTTTATCTTGTTGTTGCCCTGAATGTTTTGATGCTTTTGAAGCCTGTGGTTCCGGCTCGACTTCTTTTTTCAC